>Ga0155953_1063_pt1 | contig 54045 bp, 48 predicted proteins | sample RifCSPlowO2_02_FD_107607 | JGI IMG/M metagenome (GOLD analysis project Ga0155953, IMG submission 107607) | Betaproteobacteria bacterium RIFCSPLOWO2_02_FULL_63_19
TCGAGCCTTCGCAGCATCTGGTCGATCGTACCGTCGATTTCCTGTGCGTCCGCAATCGGGTCACCCCATTCCGTTCCGCCGATGCGCAGAAATTGAATATAGGCGCAAGGCAACCAGGTCCGCGGCGTTTTGCCGAGAGTCAGCACGCCGACAACCGTCGGGCGAGGGTCTTCGACAGAAGCGATCATTCCGGTGGACGCCAGTCGTTCCTCAAAAGACCGGTCATTCACCGCCAGCACGTCCGCAGCGACAGCTTGCGGAAGGTATTCATTCTCAAAGACCACACGGTTCAGTTCGTCCAACGGGCAGCTTGGCAAGGGACAAATATCGAACGATCTGTCACGATAGCGTCGCTTCTCGTTGAGAATCCTCTCGTCCTGCGCGGTGGCGAGTCGCCGGCTGGGGCCGACTCGAGTCCAGATACGCCCTCTGTACCTGACAGGCGGAGCGTCCGCCGGCAACACCGTGACAACAGCCATATCCGCACCCTTGAGTACCCGCTTCTCTACATAGAGTGTCGGAGGAGGAACGATATTGCCGTTCGAACGTATATCCGCAAGTGTCGTCAACAGCTGATCGGAGATTTCAAGGCCTGTAGGCTGGCCGTCGTCCCTTGCGCCGATAAACAGCGCCCCGGGCTTCTGATGGTTCGGAAGATCATTCGCGAATGCGCAAATGGCCTGGGGGCCTTTCTCGGGTGCGTCTCCGGACCATGATTCCTTACGCTCGACTCGATCCGATTCGAGATCGTCCAGCAAGGCTTCAAGTTCGGTGTCGGTGAGGGTCGTCATGAGGCTCAATAATAGGCTGGATATCTTGTGAAAGGGGAGAGGAGCGCCGACGGTCCTCGGGATGAACTATTCGGAGTTTCCGAATAGTTGCCTCCTGCCGAATGGGAGCGTATGCGGAAGCCGACCGCCAAGACGAACTCCAGCCGGTAATGGCATACCTGCCGCTGCACCCTGCGCGCCCCTTCCCGGCGAACTTGTAAGTAAGTCTTACAGGTTGCCTTGTCGGTCTGGTAGAGGATGATTTCGCCGCCCGGCTCGGACGAATCCTGGGTCACCATCGCATCAATCCTCCTGATATTCGGTGAAACCTGCGGCTAGCGCGGCGAAGGTCTGTGGCGGATTGCGCTCGTAGCCTTCCTGGTCCACATAGACGAAACGGTAGACAGGCCCACCCTCCGCACGCTCTGCGGTCGTGGCATCCGCGCACCACTGACGCAAACGGGCCATTTTCTGCGGCAGATCGAGCTCCGCGCGTCCTTTGGTTTCGATGATCCAGACCGTGCTGTCCGCGGTGCGCACGACGAAATCGGGGGTGTAAGTGGACAGATCGCCGTCCGCCTTGACGTAGTCGATCTTGAAGCCGACGGCGAGGTAGTTCTTGGCGAACGCGGCGACGTCCGTCGCGTCGTCCAGAAAGCGGCTGAACTTCAGCTCGAAGCCGCCCGCCTGCGGCTCGCCCACGATCTTGCTGAACACCGACTTCTTCGGTGCCATATACGGCCGGCGCTCGGTGCGAAAGGGCCGGGTGTCGCGCAGCCGGATGCGGTCTTCGATCCGGGCAGCACCGCTGTCCCGAACCGTCAGCGCGTTGATCGAGGCCTTGAAACTGTCGAACAGGATCTTCCCTGCCTCGGGCTCGGACAGGTTGCGAAGCACCACCGGATCTTCGAGGTCCACCGGCGACGCCGCAAAGAGATGCTCGCGCAGGAACGCTTTGACCTTGCCGTAGAGCACGTCGTAGCCGCCGACCAGCCGCAACTCCTTCAGGAGCTGCCGGGCGAAGAATCCGACGACCGAGCGGTAGTCCGCCGGACCGGCGCTGTCCAACTGGATGACGTGATCGATCTCGGCGTCCAGCATGGTTTTGAAGACGATCTCGCGCGTCTCCTCCGGCGTGAACGGTTTGAGCGGAAGCCGGGCGTTGCCTAACCCGGCGGGGTCGAGCGCATCGAGGTCCTTGTACTCACGGTTGAAGCGCCGCGTCAGCTTCGGCAGCTGAATGTCGAGTGCGTCCAAGTCTTTGGTGGAATCCTGCGTATCCACTTCGACCACGAGCGAATCCTTGCGATCCGCCCCGGCGCCCATCGCCACCCGCTCGAACGTGACGCCCTCGCTCTGTATCGATTCGACGAACTCCATGAAGGCGGGCGTGCCCATGACCGAGACGGTTTCGTGCGTGTCGCTGCCGAAATACATTCGCCGCAGGCCGCGGCCGAGAGTCTGCTCCGGGAGGATATTGCTTTTCGACGTGTAGGCGCGCAGGCCGACGATGGTGGTGACGTTGCGCACGTCCCAGCCCTCCTTGAGCATCAGCACGGAGACAATCGCCCTGCAGGGACTCTGCCAGGTGTCGATCTCGTTGGAGGCTTTGCGGAGCACCTCCAACTCCTCCTTGCTCTTGCCGGACGCCGCCTCGGAGATTTCGCCGTTGTTCTTGGTGTGAATGACCAGCACCGCCCCCTGAAGCTCGGGGCAGATCTTCTGAAGGTATTCGCCCACCTCGTCGCAGTTGCGCGTGTCGTCCACCATCACGAAGAGCACGGCCTTCTTGCCCAGTTGCTCGTGATCGGCATAGCTCTTGCGCCACTCTTCGATCCCGAGTTGCAGATAGTCGGCGTAATGCTCGGTGAAAATGGCGCTCTTGTGCTCGTGCAGCCGCGCCCGGCTCGGAGCGTCCGGCAGAACGGGGTGCTTGACCACATTCTGGTGGATGGCCTCGACAAGGGGGTAATCGGACACCGTCTGCGCGAAGATCGCGCCGTTGTCGTGGCGGGGTGTGGCTGTCACGTCCACCTGGAGCGCGAGGCGTCCGTCCTTCTGCAGCATCCGGTGGTGAATATCCTGGATGCTCTTGAACCAGGCCATTTTCGGGTCGTGGATATGGTGCGCTTCATCATTAAACACCACCAGCTCCCCAACTTCCCGGATGATCTCGCCCAGATCGGTGTTGCTGTCGGTGGTCTTGCCGGCCGGCTTCGGGCCGAAGGGCCGGAGAAAATATTCGCGCAGGTCCTCGTCCTCCAGCGACGGCTCGGGCACTTCGCCTAGATAGACGCGGTGGATATTGGTCAGAAACAGGTTTCCGGTGTCGCGTACGACGCGCACGTCGTCCTGGATGTGCAGCGCGAGCTGAAAGTCATCGCGCCAGTTGCAGCCCTCGTAGCCATTGTCCGGGAGGATCGGATCGTTGAAGAAGATGCGCAGGCCGTCGAAATCGGCACGCAGGCGGTCGAGCACGATGATGTTCGGGGCGATGACCAGAAAATTCCGGGCAAGTACCGAGTCCCATTCGTAGAGTTTGTGGAAGAAACTCCAGGCGATCAGCAGCGAGATCACTTTCGTCTTTCCCGTGCCGGTCGCCATCTTGATCACGTAGCGCGACCACTCCTCGTCGAACATTCCGGCCGAGACAGCGCCCGACGCGTCGAAGCGGAGCAGGTCGAACTTGTCCCGCACGCGGCGTACGTCGTGGAGCCAGATGACGGTTTCCACCGCTTCGCGCTGTGCGAAGTAGTAGCGAAACGGCGAGCGCGAACCGTTCGATTGCTCTACCAAGTGATCCCCGTCGAACCACCAGCGCAGCAGCGATATCGAGGTAGGCGATGCGCCGGCGTACCCCTCGTGCCGCCATGCCGACACCTCGGTACGAATCTTGGCGACCAGTGGAGGCAGCAGCTTTTCGTACGCGGTGCTTCGAAGCTCCTCGGCAGCCGGAAACCAGCGCTGATCCGGTACAAGCGCCAAATAGGGCGAGCGCGGAAAGTCCGGGTGTAGAGCCATTTCGAACTTGATCCTAATAGAATTCGCGGATAAAGACGCCGTGCGTGGCGAGAAAGTTGGTCGCTTCCACGTCGCATACCAGCCATCCCGTCGTCTCAAGCAGGATACCGATCTGCTCGCGCGTCTCCCGTTTCTGGCCCATCCCCTGTTGTTCGGCCTGCCTGGAATGGCCCGATAAACATTTTAGCCCCGCTTCAGCGCGGCGGGCCAATGACGTTCCCGCCGGCTCAGCGTAGAATTTGGCCATGAACGCGCCCGTAGACATCAAGCTGTACATGGAAGACATCGGACGGCGCGCACGCGCCGCGGCGCGGTTGGTCGCGCGCGCCGACACGGCGACCAAGAACCGGGCGCTCGCCGCCATGGCGGCGGCCGTGCGCCGCGATACGGCGGCGCTGCTCGCCGCGAACGCCGCGGATGTCGCTGCGGCCAGGGCCGCAGGCAAGGACGCAGCTTTCGTGGACCGCCTCACGCTGACCCAAACGAGCATCGACGCCATGGCGCGCGGCCTGGACCAGGTTGCAGCGCTGGCCGATCCTGTGGGCCAGGTGAGTGAGGTCCGCGAGCGCCCGACGGGGATCAAGGTCGGAAGGATGCGCGTCCCGCTCGGTGTCATCGGGATCATCTACGAATCGCGCCCGAATGTCACGGCGGATGCCGCGGCACTGTGTCTGAAATCGGGAAATGCGACCATCCTGCGCGGCGGGTCAGAATCGATCCGCTCCAACCGCGCGGTGGCCGACTGCGTTCACGAGGGCCTCCGCGCAGCCGGCCTGCCGGCGGACGCGGTGCAGGTCGTGGATACGCCAGACCGCGCCGCGGTGGGTGAACTGCTGCGCATGAACCAGTACGTCGACATCATCGTGCCGCGCGGAGGCAAAGGGCTTATCTCCCGGGTCATGGCCGAATCACGCATCCCGATGATCAAACACCTGGACGGCGTGTGCCACGTGTACATCGATGAGCGCGCTGATCCGGAACGCGCGATCCGCATCGCAGACAATGCCAAGACGCAGCGCTACGGCACCTGCAACGCCATGGAGGCGCTGCTGGTGCACGAAGCAATTGCCTCGCGCGTACTGCCCCCGCTGGCCCGGATTTTTCTCGACAAGGGCGTCGAGCTACGCTGCGATGCGGCCTCGCTGGCAATCGTGCGCGCGCAGGCCGGCAACTCCCCGCTCGTCAAGGCGGCCACTGAACAGGATTTCGGCACCGAATACCTTGCGCCCATCCTTTCGGTAGTGGTGGTGGCCAGCCTGGATGCGGCCATGGAACACATCGCCAAGTACGGATCGCAGCATACCGACGCGATAGTCACCGACGATCCGGAGCGTGCGCAGCGGTTCCTGCGTGAAGTCGATTCCAGCTCCGTGATGGTGAATGCCTCGACACGTTTCGCCGACGGCTTCGAGTACGGGCTGGGCGCGGAAATCGGCATATCGACCGACAAACTGCACGCGCGCGGCCCCGTGGGGCTCGAGGGCCTCACATCGCAAAAGTTCGTCGTCTTCGGCACGGGGCAAATCCGCACTTGAACACGGGCACGGCGGCCCATCTATGACAGATGCGATCGGGCTGCTGGGCGGCACGTTCGATCCGGTGCATTTCGCACATCTGCGGCTCGCCCAAGTCGCGATCGAGCGGCTCGCGCTCGCCACTGTGCGATGGATTCCATCGGGACAACCCGGTCATCGCGGCCCGCCGGCGGCGGCCGTGGAACACAGGCTGGCGATGCTGCAGCTCGCCATCGCGGATGACCCGCACTTTATGCTCGATGCAGCTGATGCGCGCAGCGAGGTCCCCACCTTCACGGTTAACACACTCGCTCGATTACGAACGGAACTTGGCGCCGAAGTGCCGCTGGTACTGATCATCGGCGCCGATCAGCTGCTTGCTCTGGACACGTGGTGGGAGTGGAAGCGCCTTTTCGATCTGGCGCACGTCGCTGTCGCGCAGCGCCCGCGCTTCGAACTCAAATCCGGCGCCCTCAGGGGCGAATTGGCACTCGAATATGCCCGACGAGCCGGTGCACAGGTCGACATCACGACCTCGCCCGCGGGCAGAATCGCGTCCTTCGAGATGACGCCGCTCGACATCTCCTCAAGCGCGATACGAGTCGACATCGCCTCCGGCCGAAGCCCGCGTTATTTGCTCCCGGACGCGGTTCTCGACTATATTGCCGCGCAACAACTGTACTCAAAGGAGACGGACTCCCGCTGATGGATATACGCAAACTGAACAAGGCCGTGCGCACCGCGCTCGAGGACATCAAAGCCCGCGACATCCAGGTCTACGATGTCAAGCATCTCACGTCACTGTTTGACCGCGTCGTAATTGCCACAGCCGATTCGGTGCGACAATCCAAATCGCTCGCGCGAAACGTGCATGACAAGGTACGAGCGATCGGCGCGCCGGTCTACGGGGTCGAAGGCGACGACACCGGCGAGTGGGTCCTGGTTGACCTCGGCGACGTCGTGGTTCACATCATGCTCCCGGCGGTGCGGGCGTATTACAACCTCGAGGAACTCTGGAACCATCCAAAGCCCAAGGCGCCGCGCAAACGCTCGGCGCGCACCGCGGCCGCGGCGAAGTCCCGGTGAGACTCCTGGTCGTAGCGGTCGGGCTCAGGATGCCCGGCTGGGTGCACCAGGCGTTTTCCGAATACGCCAAGCGCATGCCACGCACGGCAAGACTGGAACTCGTCGAGGTACGGCCTGAGCCTCGCGTGGAAGGAAAGACGGTGAAGCAGATGCTCGCATTGGAAGCCGGGCGTATAGCGGCAGCAATTCCCCCGCGCGCCAAGACGGTGGTGCTGGATGAGCGCGGCAGGGAGTACGACTCGACAGCTTTCGCGCGCTGGTTGAAGCGGCGGATCGAGGACAACATCGACACGGCGTTCGTCGTCGGTGGAGCCGACGGCGTTGCACAGACGCTCAAAGACGAGGCCGAATCGGTCATCCGCCTGTCGGCAATGACGCTCCCGCACGGGCTTGCGCGGGTGCTGCTCGCCGAGCAGCTTTACCGGGCGGTATCGATACTTCAGAACCACCCGTATCATCGGGACTGAACTTCAATTCGGGCATCTGAATGCTATGTCCCATCCTGGATTCAAGGTCTACCTGGCCTCGCGCAGCCCGCGGCGTCGCGAACTGCTGCGGCAGATCGGTATCGATTTCGAGGTGATGCTGCTGCGCGAGCGCTCGCCGCGCGGTCCCGATGTCAGCGAAACCGTATTTCCGGGCGAATCAGCGGGAGACTTCGTACGCAGAGTGTGCCGGGCCAAGACGCGAGCCGCGTGGACGCGCGTCGAGGAGCGTGGCATACGCTTGTATCCCGTCCTTTCAGCCGATACGATCGTAAGCGTCGAAGGCACGAAACTAGGCAAGCCGAGCGGCCGCATAGACGCCGTGCGCATGCTGGAGCTTCTGTCCGGAAGAACGCATCAGGTATTCACTGCAGTTGCAATGCAGTTCGGGGAACGATTCGAAATGGCCGTCAATGAAACCGCGGTACGGTTCCGTGAACTCAACGCGGTCGAGATCGCGACTTATGTCGATTCGGGCGAGCCGATGGACAAGGCGGGAGCCTATGCCATTCAGGGCCGCGCCGCAGCGTTCGTTCAGGAATTGCGCGGCAGTTACTCCGGCGTAATGGGATTGCCGCTGTACGAGACCGCGGAGCTGGTCAAACACTTTGCGGATGCCCGTCGCACATGAGCGAAGACATCCTCGTCAATGTCACGCCCCAGGAGACACGCGTCGCCGTGGTCCTGAGCGGCGTAGTCCAGGAATTGCACATCGAACGGGCGCAATCGCTCGGCATGGTCGGCAACATCTACATCGGCAAAGTCGCCCGCGTATTGCCGGGAATGCAGTCGGCATTCGTAGACATCGGCCTGGAACGCGCCGCGTTCCTGCACGTCGCCGACATTTGGGAGCAACGCCAGAACGGTGCAGAGCCGAAGCCCATCGAAACCATTCTCGCCGACGGCCAGCCGCTCATGGTGCAAGTGATCAAAGACCCGATCGGCACCAAGGGAGCGCGACTGTCGACGCAGATATCGATCGCGGGACGCCTGCTGGTTTACCTGCCGCAGGACCCGCACATCGGCATCTCGCAGAGAATAGAGGATGAGATCGAAAGGCAGCACCTGCGCGACATGCTGCAGCAGGTACTGCCACCCGACGAGACCGGCGGGTTCATCATTCGCACCGTCGCGGAAACCGCCACCGAAGCCGAACTGCTGGCGGACGTCCATTACCTGCGCAAACTCTGGCAGGACATCCGCGCGCGGGGAAGCATTTCCGCCCCTCAGACGCTGCTCTATCAGGACCTGTCGCTCGCGCAACGCGTGCTGCGCGACATGGTCCACGACGATACCGCCCGCATCATCATTGACTCGCGCGAGAATTTTTCGCGCTTGCAAGCGTTCGCCGCCGAGTACATGCCCAACGTCCTGCCGCGGCTGGAGCACTACTCCGGCGAGCGCCCGCTGTTCGATCTGTTCAACGCCGAGGAAGAGATCCAGAAGGCGCTGGCGCGCCGGGTTGAACTCAAGTCCGGCGGTTATCTGATCATCGACCAGACCGAAGCGATGACCACGGTGGACGTCAACACCGGTGGCTTCGTTGGGGTGCGCAATTTCGACGACACGATCTTCAAGACGAACCTGGAGGCCGCTCAGGTGATCGCGCGCCAGCTGCGCCTGCGCAACCTCGGCGGAATCATCATTCTCGATTTCATCGACATGGAAAATGAGGATCATCGGCGCGCGGTGCTCGCGGAACTGCAGAAGGCGCTGTCCCGTGACCGCACGAAGATCACCTTGAATGGATTCACGGCGCTCGGGCTGGTGGAAATGACGCGCAAGCGGACCCGCGAATCCCTGGAGCACGTGCTTTGCCAACCGTGCCCAACCTGCGCCGGGCGCGGCGTAGTCAAGACCGCCCGCTCGGTCTGCTACGAAATTCTGCGCGAAATCCTGCGCGAGGCGCGCCAGTTCGACGCCCGCGAATTCCGCATTCTCGCCTCGCAGTCGGTGATCGACTTGTTCCTGGAAGAAGAATCGCAGTCGCTCGCAATGCTCAGCGACTTCATCGGCAAGTCGGTATCGCTGCAAGTCGAATCGAGCTGCAGTCAAGAGCAGTTCGAGATCGTGCTCATGTAACGGGAACTGGCATCGAAAGGCCCAAACTCAGCGCCAAGGAGGCGGCGCTTATCGAGGCCGAAGCGCCGCGCGATCGCTGAACCTCGGCCCGGCGCGCGCCGGGAAATTACGCGGAAATGCGTCCGCAGATGTGCGGAATGTAAGCCGCGAGGATGCGGCTGCGGATATCCTCGGGCAGGCCCTCCAGCGCGGGGACGGGATAGCGGGAGACGGCGTGTTTGGGGGTCGGTGCGCTCATCGGGTTCTCCACTGGGCGGAAACGGCTGCCGAATGGGGTCGCTTGCGATCCCATTCTAGCCGTTCCAACAGGTCAAACCGCGTGCACGCCGATGCCAAATGACCGTTCGCAGCAGCTACAAAGCCGCCCGCGGGCTACTTTCTTCGCCTGTAGCCGTGGGCCTGCGGCCGGCACGCGCCTGCAAAACCGGCGCGATCCTCCTGTGGCGCCAAACGCCGAAGATCATTGCCAGCAGTACGAACCCGGCGACGATCGCCGACACCTTGTCGTCCGGATGGAACAGCGCGACGAAGGCCACGAGAATAAGCACGCCTCGCAACAGCAGGTCCGCAGCTTTGTTTTCCACGAACCACCCGAACATTCCCAGCGCAGTCGCACACGTGCCAATTGCGACGACCAAGGTACTGCCGATCTGCGTCCAGCCGGGATGCACCACCATTTCGGCTCGCGAAAATATGCCGAAGGTCATGAGCGTAATCGGCAGGCAGATTCTGAGCGCCTCCCACATGGTCTTCATGAAGGATGCCTCGGCGATGCGCGCGGAAATGGCGGCCGTGAGCGATGTCGGCGGCGAAAGTTCGCCCCAGACTGACAGCAGGAAGACGAAGAAATGCGCGACCCAGGGGTTAACGCCCAGCTTGGTCAACGGACCCACGATCACTACCGCGCCGATGATATAGGTCGCCGTCGGCGGCAGACCCAGGCCGACCAGCCAGCCGAAAATGAACGACATGCCTATCATCGCCATGATGTTCCATGAGCCGAGGTCGAGCAGCATGCCGCCCATGCGGTTGATGAACCCGGTCACGGTGAACAGCCCGATCATGATGCCCAACGTTGCGAGCAGGAGCGTCAGATAGGAGGTCATGTCCGCGTGCGTCTCGATGCTCAGACGCACATTGCCCAGGAACGTCTCCTCGGCGACCGCCGGATCTTTCAGCGCGTGCTTGAAGTAGACGAAGTTGACGAGCAGCAGCACGAAAAGGAAGGATGCGGTATAGAGCGCCGCACGCAGTTCCCCCATGCCGATTCCGCCCATCAGCGCCAGGAGAAACACGACCGCGAGAAAGAAAATCAGGGTCTTGACCTGGTCGTACCCCGATACCGCGGGCGCCTCGATCGGTTCGCGAGGCAACAGGCGCACGCAGAACAGATACACCGCAAAGGAAAGCGATGCGTAGTAGACGAACGCCAGCGCAAACCCTCGCGTCACCACGTCCCAATACGGCACGCCAAGGAACTCCGACATCAGGAACGCGCCGACGCCCATCATGGGAGGCATCAGCAGGCCACCCATCGAAGCCGCGGTCTCGGTTGCGGCGGCGAACACTCCCGGCACGCCGTAACGTTTCATCAGCGGAATGGTGATGCTGCCGACCACCACCGCGTTGGCCGAGCCGCTGCCGCTCACCATGCCGATCGACAGCGAGCCGAGCACTGCCGCCTGCGGCACCATCTGACGTGAATTTCCGGCAATCCTCTGCATGAAACGGATCATCGCACCCTGCGCCCCGAATCCGTTCGCGACGGCGGCAAGCAGTAAGAACGCCGAGATCAGCGTCAATGCAATCTGGCCGTAGATCCCGTAGATCCCGTCGGACATTTCAACCGTGCTGGAGGTAACCACGCGATAGAAGGTCGTGCCCGGATGCCAGAAGAAGTCGAGCGGACTCAGATACCCGAACAGCGTGTAGAAGATGAGCACCAGATTGACCCAGAACAGCGTGGGATGCGCCAGGCGCGACAGTTCCATCACCAGCAGGAACATGAGCAGGCCGACGACAAAATCCTGCGTCGTATAGGAACCCTGCCGATAAATCGAAATTTGTTCGTATTCGTACAGGAAGTAGATGAAACCATAGACGCAGATGCCGATGTAAATCGTCACCAATAGATGGTTTGCGATGGCGGGCAGCCACTTGTACAGGAAGTCCTTCTGGTACATGAACAGGATCTGCAGCATCAACGCGACCGGCAACAGCCGGGACACCAGTTCCTGCGCGCCACCGTAGCCGGTGTAGCAGTACCAGATCACCCAGAAAAACATGACCATCGACAAAGCAAAGGTCAGGTTCCTGAGATTCGCGTGCCGCTTCAGCCAGTCAATCGGCATGAATGTTCTCCTGTTAGTGGAAAGCGGCATGCGCGTTGCGACAAACGCCAGCCCGACACGTTGCTACGCTCGGCGCATTGCGGGGCCACGCTCGACGCGCTGCCCGCCTTCCCGCGGCCACGGCCCCATGGCGCCCGTGCGCCGTCTATGGCATCTGCGCGTGAAATCGACAAGGATGCCGCGCGGGGGGATCTGCACCGCCGCAGTCCCCGCCCCCAGCGGCCCTAATTACATGTTCAATTCGCGATTTTCCACTTGGCGTTCCAGGCATTGTGCTCTTTGAGGAACTTCGCCATTCCCGAATGCACCGGAATATGCGGATTGGCGTTGATTCCCTGCACCTGCATGCCGACGAAATCGCGCGCCAAAGGCGTAAAGCCCGGATCGGCCTTGGCGAGGCTTTCCCGGTTCGCATAGAACGCGCTCAACAGCTTGTAGACGACATCCGTCGGCATGTCCGAACGCATGTTGTACCCGAACAGGATCGGCACGCCCTGGATCGTCTTGACCCCGACGTCCTTGCTGAACGCTTTCGTTGGATCGACGTTCACGACGGCGAGACCGGCCGCCTTCAGCTTGGCGACCTCGTCGGGGCACGGATTGATCACCTTCACGTTCATGCGGACATCGGTTTCCTTCCAGTAGCTCGAGAGCGAACGGCCTGCGGTCGTATAGGCCACCGAGCCGACGATCGTGCCGCTCTGCAATGCGTCGCTATTGGTCTTGGCGTCGATCTGAACGTGCTTGAACTGGTAGCCGAGCGCCTTGTAGATACGCATGAAGTTCAGCCAGTTCATGAAGCCCGCGGTGGTGAAGAACACCGGCTTGCCGCTGAAATCGCCCCAGCACTTGAAATCGCCGGCCCGCTTGTCCGAGGTGGCCATGAACGACTCCATCGGATAGGAGTACCAGGCATGCACGAGTTTCCCCTTCTTGGGCGTATAGTTCTTGAACCCGCCTTCACTCGCATAGACCTGCGTCATGCCGACATCTGCGGTGTAGCCGATTTCCCCGTTGCCATCCATCGTCGCTTTCATCGCGCCGGTGGTTGAGGGATACGGATTGACGGTGACGGTGTATTCCCCGCCGAGCGCCTCCTCGGCAATTTTGACCATCGCAGCGGCAACCTTGTAGCCGTAGGAAGAGGTGCTCGAGGTGGCCCAGCGGATCGACTTGCGCTCCTGTGCGGCGGCCGGCCCCACCGCTGAAACAGCGAATGCGACGGCGATCACCGCCGCGGATACCGACATGCTGTAACCGGTCTTAATCTTGAACATCGAAGTCTCCTTTCGCGTTTATGCCAACAAAATCATGAGTCTTTCTCGCCCAACCGCGAGCCGTGGCGAGCGCGCAGCGCTGCTGCGCATACCGGGGGTCCGTCTATTTGACGCCTCGACTGCTCGACCTGTCAACGCCGCCTGCAAACATTTTCAGTCAGAACCTGTTTCCAGTCGAGGCACCGGCGCGTTGCCGCCAAGACGGGATGGCTGCCAGGCGCCCCCGCGACGAGGAGAAAACCGCATCGAGGAGTTTGTTCAGCAAACCGATACTGCTTGCATTCGGGGTCCGAGCGACGGCTGGCGGGCAACTTAGGACGCCGCCAGGGACTTGACCGGGCTGCCGTCAGTCGGCCAGGCATATCATCCCCTGCTCTTCGCCGCGGCGCCGAGAGCGCCGTCGCCTGGTGTGATCGCGCCCGTGCCGCTCATCGCCGCTTTCCCGCCTCAGATCCGAAACAGGCGCGCGGCATTGCCACCGAGCATCGCTTCGATGTCCGCGGCGGGCAGATCGAGTGCCCGGATGCCCTTGACATAGCGCTTCACCTCGCCGGGTTCGTAGTCGAAATTGAATGGCCAGTCGGTGCCGAAAAGCAGCCGCTGCGGGCTGATGTTGGTCAGCGCGCAACGCAGCGATTCCAGGCCGACTTCGCGTCCGGCCATGTTGAAATAGAGCTTGTCGAAATACGTTCGCCACGGCTTCGTGATCAGCGGCTTGCCCTCGTAGAATCCCGGCCACCCTGGCTGCCGCGCATAACTCGTGTAGGCATCCAGCCGCTCGATGATCGAAGACACGCCACCGCCGAAGTGGTTCATGATGAACTTCAGATCGGGGAAGTCCTCGAGCACGCCGCCGAGGCAGACGCGAAGCACGGTATTGACCATCTCGAATTCGCGCATTACCACGTAGTACAGCCCGTAGGGCGCCTGCAAAGCGTCGAACCCCGGTGCCTCCCCGAGGATGTGCACGTCGATTGGCACGTCGAGCGTCGCTACCCGTTCATAGAACGGCCAGAGCTCGCGCGAATCGAGGAACGCGCCATCGGCGCGCGTCCAGATATGCACGCCACGCAACCCGAGCCCGCGGATCGCACGATCGAGTTCCTCGAGCGCGGCCGGCCCGCCGCTCGCCGGCACCGAGGCGAGCCCGATGAACCGGTCCGGATATTTCGCGACGGTTTGAGCGCACAGGTCATTCCATCGCTTCATCTGATCGAGCGTGCGTACCTGATTGATCGTAAGCAGCGCCTTGTCGATACCTGCGTCATCCATGAAGCGGATGCAGCGCTCGACCTTCGCCGCCTCCTCGGAGATGCGAATGCGGATTCGCCCACCTTCCCAGTAGCGTTCACAGATCTTGCCCGACTCGAACCGTCCTTTCGTCAATTCGTGCAGAAACAGGTGGTGTTCGGCGTCGATGATCATGGTGTTCTTCCTCCTCGGAGTATTCCTGCCGCAAGCACCGAAACGAGCACGACGAGTCCGGCGAGCGGCAGTTCGACGCCGGGCGCGATAAACAGCACCCCGGCGACGAACGTCAGCGTTCGCGCGAGCGCGCCAATCGGCCCGATCAGGTAGCCGCTCACTGCGCAGGCGACCAATGTCGAACCGATCGCCGCCGTCGAGGTGGCGAGCGCGATCCGCCCGGGGCTGCCCTGGAGCAGCAGTCCCTGGTTGATTGCGAAGGCATAAGGAATGACGAACGCGGCGATGCCGAGCTTGACGGCCTCCCAGCCGGTTTCCCAGATCCGGCTTCCCGAAATTGCCGTCGTGACGTAGACGACAATGCACATCGGCGGCGTATAGAACGAGGCGAGGCCCCAGTAGATGACGAACAGATGCGCGGCCACCACCGGCACGCCCATCTCCACGAGCGCCGGCGCCATCAGCGTCGCGAGCGTGATGTAGGCCGGTATCGAATCGAGGCCCATGCCGACGATGAGGCTCGCGACGCCAACCAGCACGAGGGCGAGATAAAGGTTTCCCCCGGACAACTCGACGATGAAGCCCGAGAGCTTGATGCCGACGCCCGAAAGTTCCAGCGCGCCGATCATGATGCCGACCGAGGCGGTGATCACGACGACGCCGAGCCAGCGGCGCACGCCGTCGCCGAGTGCCTGGACGATGCGTCGCGGGGTCAGCCAGCGCGATCGATCGCGAAACAGAAACGAGACGGGCACGAGCGCCGCGCAAGCGTACATCGCCGACATTCCGGGCGGCATGTCCTCGATCATCAGCATCCAGACCAGAACCACGATCGGGATCACGTACATCCAGCCGGCGCACAATGCAGGCAGAATCGGTGGAATCTCGGCGCGCGGCAATGCCCGCACGCCGTCCCGGTAAGCCTGCAAATGCACCGAAACGAAGACGATCAGATAATAAAGGAGGGCCGGCACGAACGCGGCGACGACGATAGATGAATACGGTACCTCGATCCATTCGGCCATGACAAAGGCGATCGCCCCCATGACCGGCGGCAGGATCTGCCCGCCGGTGGAGGCCACCGCCTCCACTGCCGCAGCAAACGCCGGCCGGTAGCCGACATGCACCATCATCGGGATCGTGAATACGCCGGTCGTCGCCGCGTTGCTCGACGGTGAGCCGGAGATTGACCCGAACAGCGCGCTCGAGACGACGGCTGCCTTGGCCGGGCCCCCGCGGCTCCAGCCGGTCAGCGATACCGCGAGATCGATGAACCAGCGTCCGGCACCGGCGGCGTCCATCAGGGCGCCGAAAACGAGATACACAATCACGATCGTTGCCGACACGCGCAGCGGCAGGCCGAAGACGCCGCTGTTGCCGACGTAGGCGGCAAAGAGCACGCGATCAGCGTCGTAGCCTTTGCCGTAGAGCAGTCCCGGCAGCTGGTATTGAAAGATGGTCCCGAGCACGAAAACGAAAATGACAGCAGGCAGCACCCAGCCGGTCTTGCGTCGCAGTGCCTCGACGAGCGGAATGACGACGCACAGAGCGAGCGCAATACCCTTGGTATCGAGTTCGCCGTACATGCCGTAGGCAAGCACGGCGTCGAGGTTGAATACGACATAGCCCGTGCCGACGAGGGCGATGCCGATCAGTGCCAGATCGAACCAGGGCGGCCGTTCGCCGGCCGGACGCGCCGCCCCGTCGTGGCGCGCTCGCCAAGGCACGCTCCAGAAGATGAGCAGCAGGGCGCTGCCGAGGCTGATTGCCAGGTGCACCTGGCCGTCGATGAAGAAACCGAGATAGGCGGGGATCTCGCTGAGTACTGCGAGGTGGTAGGCCCCGACTGCCGCCGCCACCCAGGTGAAGGCACCCAGGCGAGCCGGGGTCCCGCTCATGCCCGTCAACCACTTACCGAGCGAGCAGTCGATTCTGCACGGCGTCCATCTCGGCGTTCCAGGCGCCGATTTCCTTGTAATAGCGGATTGCGCCCGGATGGAACGGTATCTTCGGTTCGGCGAGGGTGTTCTTCACGGTCCAGGCGCGCGCCGAGGCGTGAATCTTCGCGAACTCGTCGTGGTGGCCCATGATCGCCTTGGTGACTTTGTAGACGGCGTCCTCCGACAGGCTGGCGCCCGCCGCAAGCAGGATTTTCATCGCCAGTACCGGGAACGCCTCCGGCTGATTCTTGTAGTGATTGGCCCTGATCACCTGCGTATAGAAGATGTCCGGTAATGCACTCTTAATCGCGTCGAAGCGATCCCGGCTTATGATCAGCGGTTCGACGACGCCATCGGAAAATAGCTTCACCGTCACCGGCTGGCTCAGGCTGAACGGCATCACGGCCGCGCTGATCGTCCCGGTGCGCAAGCCGCGATTCTCGGCCTCGAGATCCGCCGTCGAAACGATGCGCAGGCGGTTCTTGGCGATGCCGAACTCCTTGAGTAGGGCGCTGGCAACCAGCGCCACCTCGGGCAGGGGCTTGCGGTTCGCGGCGATGGTCTTGCCTACCAGGTCTTCGGGTTTGGAGATTCCGGAACCCTTGCGCACCAGCATCCAGCGGAACGAGGATTGGCCCTGCGCGAGCAGTCGGATCGGATATCTTGACTTGAACGGCGCAATGCCCATGTACCGGTCGTAGGCGGCTCCGGAATTCGCGATGGCCAGTTCAATATTCTTGCGCTCCAGGCCGAACATGTTCGCGTGCGAGCCGCCGAGCGGCTCGATATTCGAATTGATGCCGGCTTTTTCCTGGATCATCTTCGACATGCCGATGCCGACCACGTACAGCGAACTGCCGACCGCCGAGGTGCCGATGCGTACCGCCTCCTGCGCAAGGGCGCCCGGCGCGCCAGCGTACGCGGCCGTCAAAGCGAGCGCGACGATGCACGCCCGAAGAATGGTAATCCGTCTCATGTTCCCCTCCTGTTCTGCGCACGTGACGACGATACGCCGCCTGCGACGATATTCCGCGCCTGGCATCTGTCAGGAAGCTTCGCAGGCTTCACAAACTGTGGTTTCAGTCCACTGCTAGCGCGTCCGACGCCCGGCCCCCCGCGGTGCGAGGACGATAGGCTAGACGTCTCAGCAATCTACGCCGTGGCAGTACCGAAGGCAACATCCTGCGTAAACGACGATCGACGGAAACTGTTGGGTGCGTTAGGGGTAGTGTCTATCGCTGTCGTGATCCCGGCCTCGCGCACGTTGAACTTGGACTTACCCGTTACCGTGGACGCTTCAGCGCTCGGGTTCCAAGCGACACTCAAAGTCCGAGTGACGAGTTGTCCACGGTGCCGACGCGGGCCCCAATCAGGCCCAGGACGACCGGCGCGGTGGGCAACCCGTGCGCGGTCAGGGTCCAACGCGGCGCAAAGCAAATTCAAACCACCTCGCTAACCGGGCGAGTATTGGCGGCTAGTTCCTGAACGCGCGCTACCCTATGCAAAACTTCGTTGCCTCAGTGCGCATCCGTTGCCTTGTCGTGCCAGGGTGGAAAGAGTCGGGTCAGGATATACAGCAGGCCGAGCGGCGCCATGGTCACGATAATCGCCATCAGCGCGCCTTCCTTGCCCCAGAAATGCAGTTGATAGCTCATCAGACCTTTACCGGTCTTGGAGATCTCCTGGCCGCCGATAACCACGTTCCAGCGCATCATGAAGACCGAGAACAGCACCAGGCAGGCGCACACCGTCACGCCTATCACCAACGCCTTGCCGCTAGTGCCGCGCCAGATCATGTACGACAACCATAGGAACGGCAAGATAGCGCCGATCGCGAATTGCAGTATGAAATAGGGAATCAGCAGCGGTCCGGTCACGTACTGCATGATCATGTCCACGCCCTCGCGACCCTTATAGACCAGGCTGGCGAATTCGAGGCCCTCAAGCACCAGCGCAACCATGATGAAGGCCCAGATCGTGTAAGCCAGCCCTTTCAGGCAAGCCAGATCTATCGGTACCTTGCGCATCTTGCACGTCGCGACGTAGAGCGCCGCGAGCAGCGATACACCGGAGATGATCGCCGAGAACAGGAAGATGACCGCCATCAGATCCGATGACCACCATTCGCGCGCCTTGACCGAGCCGTACATGAATCCCACGTAACCGTGCAGACCGTGGGCTCCCGGGATGCCGATCACCGCGAGCGCAAAGATCCATTTCCTGTCGAAACGCATCGCGTACTCCGAAAGGTCGTAGGAACCCAGGGTCAGGACGCGGTAGAATTTCCCGAGGAGGTCCGTTCTCTTTTGCGCCTGCTCGATGATGTGCGGACGGTTTGCGAACCAGCCCTCCACGATCAGCAGCGCAACGTAGAAGCTCGCGAAGAACCCGAACATCGCCATCGCCGAGGTAAGATGCGGCGTGATGGTGGCGTTGAACGCGCGCTCGGGATGCCCCAGGTGCAGCAGCAGCGGCGTCGGCACGAAGATCATGAAACTGAGAGACGTCAGCAGCGCGAGATGCGCCACCGGCCGCAACCTCTCGAAACCGAACACCTGGTAAAGACTGGACACCGTAAACGCGCCGGCAACGAGCCCGGTGATATAGGGATAGACGGCGATAAGTATCGACCACTCGAATACCGTTTCATTCGGATAGACCCAGCCCGTGTAAGGGACCAATTGAAGTACCGGTTCCATTAGTTGACCTCTTTGTCGATACCGACATAAAAAACGTTCGGTGCGTTGCCCGATTCGGGCTTGAGCACTTGTACGCGACTGTTGCGTATGAACAGGCTGACCGGGCTTTGCTTGTCCTTGGTGTTGCCGAATATACGCGCGCCCACCGGGCATACCTCGACGCAGGCCGGCTGCAGTCCCTTGGTGATGCGGTGGTAGCACCAGGTACACTTGTCCGCCACACCCGTTTCCTCGTTGAAAAAGCGCGCGCCATAGGGGCAGGCCTGCACGCAATAACGGCAGCCGATGCAATAGGTTTCATCGACCAGCACCACGCCGTCCTCGGTACGGTAGGTGGCCCCCGTGGGACACACCTGTACGCAGGAAGGATGCGTGCAATGATTGCACAGCTTGGGCACGAAGAAGGCCTTGTCCACCTTCTTGTCCTTGTAACGATTCGCAAAGCGGAACGTCTTTTCGGAACCGGACGCCTCGATGTTCACCGGGTCATGCTGGCTGTCGATGTGCACGTGCTTATCGTCCGCGAGGTACACATATCGCTCGACCCAGGTGCGGAACTGATGCGCATTGGCGGGCACGTCGTTTTCTCGTTTGCACGCCTCGACGCAGCGCAGGCAGCCGATGCACTTGGTGGCATCGACGCCGAAAGCCCACTCGTGCTTGTTCCAGTCGTAATCCGGCGTCGGAAACGACTTCCGGTCGGCGGCCGCACCTGGTTTTGCCTGGCCGCCGCTTGAGGATGATTCGCTCTTCGCGATCGCCGTCTTGAGCGCACCCGCAGCGCCCAGGCCTACGACGGCTCCCGTGCAGGTTGCCGCTAATCCCAGTTTGCTGAGAAAGGTGCGCCGTGCATCAAGTGACGGCTTGGTCTTCTCGTCGTTCATGGTGTATTCCCTTTTTGCGTTTAGGGCTTGCAGCTCTGCCCGGCGTAATAGGCGGCGAGGTTTTCGATATCCGCGTCGCTCAGTCCTCTTGAAACGCCGGCCATCATCGGGTCCTTGCGCAATCCAGCCCGGAAGGACTTGAGCACGTTCGACAGATACCCGGGTTTCTGGCCGGCGATGTCCGGCCAGGCAGGATTGGCCGAAATGCCCGTTTCGCCGTGGCACCCCGCACAGTTCTTCGCCAGTTCCTTGCCTGCCGCCGCATTACCGGCAAGCTTGGTGCTTCGTGCGCCGCCGCAGTTGAGGCCGGCATAGTAGGCGGCAAGATTCTGGATATCGGCGTCGCTGAGCGCCTGCGCGAGCGGCGTCATCACGACGTCCTTCTGGTCGCCGGACTTGTATGCCGCAAGAATTCGGGCGAGGTAGGCCGCCTTCTGTCCGGCAAGACTGGGCCAGATATCGTTGTCGCTGATACCTTGGGCGCCGTGACAACTGGCGCAAGCCTCCTCTGCGCGCTTCTTGCCCGCCGCAACATCGCCTTTCACCTGCGCCGCGCTGATGACGATCTTCGGGGAATGCGGGTTATGACAGGCGGTGCACTGCTGCCCACTCGGGTTGTGCTTGGTCGGGTCGATCTGCGGCTGCGTACGTGGCCGCGCCGGCATGGCCTCGTGGCACAGCGTGCACAGCTTGGGGGTGTCCTTGGGAATCGGCAGCTTGCCTTTGGCCGGATGACCCTCCGCGGCCCCGTGGCAGACTTCGCAGGCGACGGTCTTGTGGCTGTTCGCCGACCACAGTGCCACGCGCGGGGTATGACAGGCCAGGCAATAGCGCGAGGTCTGATAGACCGGCGCCTCTGACGCAATTTCGGTGACCGAATTCGCGCGGTAATGACCGAACCTGTAGAACGAATCGACGGTGAGGATCGGTACGGCGATCACCGCCACGATCACGAACCCGATAATCAGAGCGATAAGTCGAAATATGTGTTTGGGCATGCTCGCCTTTCAGATCAGTGCTTAAGACCACGAAGAGTCGAAGCGGATGGCTTTCGTTCCGAGAAGAACTTGGCTTGCTTCAACTCGAGATAGGTACCACCAAAATAGCTGCTGTTCGGGTAGGCTTGCCGCGCAATTTCTTCGGCAACCCGACGGGCTGCGTCGGAACTGTTCCCGAAAACGACGATTCGGGTGTTGCGGTCGTAGTATTGAAGACGGGGGTCCCGGGTGGCTTGGCCCGCCTCCCCCGGCTGTATGGATTCCGCCGCGGGTATCGTGCCCGCTGCGAATTCGGCACGGCTGCGCGCGTCGATCATCACCGCACTGTTTTCGGAAAACATGCGCCGGAACCCCTGTAGCGTGGTTTCGGCGGTATTCCCGAGCGCCCGCCATACCGCCAGGCCGAGCTGGTAGCGTCGCACCTTGGTATACCCAAGGTTCACCAGTTCGTCCGCGCGGCGTCTGGCGCTGTCGGCAAACGGCCCGTTCGCGTAGACGACGATTTCGGTGCTTCGATCCGGATATGCCTGTACCAAGCGTAAAAAGCCTGTTTCTTCGATGCTGATGCTTCCCGGAACGTGAGCCGCGGCGAACTCCCGATCAGCCTGCGCGTCAAACACGACGACGCCCCTCTTGGCCAGAAACGCCTTGAATTCGTTCGTCGACAACTCCGGCGTTGTCCGAAGCTCGGCCTCCAAAGTCGCCTCGAAGACGGTAAGCTTCGCCTTCGAGGGCACCTCCGCTGGCGCACCCTCGCAGACCGACACGACGATCGACAACGCCGATACCAAAAATTTGGTGCACAGCAGGTAGCGCAGTCGCATGGCATTTCTCCTTGCCGGCGCTTACGCGGTCCTTATGCATTACCGAGCAGAGCCAGACGCGAGCGTGAAACTGCTGCAGTGCAGCCACGTGCCCGGTGCCCATCGAAAAAATGAGGTGAAGCCATGTTGGTAACATGTCGTTCTGCGCATAATGCGTCACACGCGATTAGGTGAACAATGGACCCTCGGCCCTATTTCAGCGCCTGCGCCCGGACCATGGTCCGAGACCATGGTCGATGGTGCAGCCAAACCAATGTTTAGAAATATCAGTAACTTATCCTTATGAGCGCGTTCCCCAAACTGAACTTGGTACGCCGCTTCTTGCTGGTCGGCTTGCTGGTGCTGCTCGCCGGGATGGCCGTGATCGGCACCTGGGTCGGCAGCCAGATCGAGGCTGGCATCATCAACGGCTCCGGGGTCGTAACGAATCTGTACCTCGACGGCGCAATCTCGCCGCGGCTGCAATCACTGGCAAGCGGTGGATCGCTTGAGGACGCCGATCGCATTGCGCTCAACCGGCTGCTGACCGGGTCCCGCCTTGGCGAGCACGTCGTCGCCCTTAAGATCTGGGGGCGTGACGGACATGTGATTTACAACAGCCCCGATCCATCGCTGGTCGGAAGTCGATTCGCGATGGAGCCGGCGCTTGCGCAGGCGTTCGCAGGCGAGGTCCGTTCACGCGTCGTCGACAAGGATGAAATTGAACACCAGTTGAAAAACCCGCGATGGTCCAGACTGATCGAAACCTTCGCGCCAATACGCGCCGATCGCGATAACTCGATTATTGCCGTGGCCGGTTTCTACCAGACCTCAAAGAGTCTGGAGCAGGGCGTACGCGCCGCCCAGCTGCGCAGCTGGGCAGTGCACGGCGCGGTCACGCTGGTCATGCTCATCCTGCTCACGACCCTCGTTAAGAAGGCAGATAACACCATCGACGCGCAGCGACGCGAGTTGAACGAGAAAGTCACCCAACTCACCGCCCTGCTGGCACAAAACGAACAGCTTCATGAACGAGTCAGCCGCGCCGCTGCGCGCACGACCGCGCTTAACGAGCGTTTTCTGCGCCACGTCGCCACCGATCTCCACGACGGGCCCGGCCAGTGCCTGGCACTTGCCTCGATGCGCATCGAATCCCTCTCCGAAGCGTGCGGAGGATGCGAAAACTCGTTGGGAAGGGAACGCAGCGTGGCGGAGGATTTCAACACCATCCATTTGGCGCTGCAGTCCGCGCTCGGGGACTTGCGCGCGATCCTTCGCGGGCTGCAGCTGCCCGAGATCGAGCAACTTTCGGTCAGGGAAACGATTCAGCGCGCGCTCGACGATCATGAGAGGAAGACAGGCCAGGAGGTCCCTCTCGAGTGCCAAGACATACCCGATACCGCACCGTTGCCGGTTCGGATCGCGCTTTTCCGCCTGCTGCAGGAATCATTGGCCAATGGATTTCGTCACGGCGGCGGCCGCAACCAGCGCGTTGCGGTAAAGGGTTTGGCGGAGCAGCTCCGAATTGAAGTTGCGGACGATGGCCGAGGTTTCGATCCCAGCGTGCCAAACACCGGCGGACATTTTGGTCTGGATGGAATGCGCGAGCGCGTACAACTGCTTGGCGGGAATTTCGAGGTCCGCAGCGCGCCGAATCAGGGGACGCACATCCGGGCATCGCTGCCTTTACTCGAGCCGGGAGAGGCGCATGTCTGACAACGTTCGTATCCTGGTTGCAGACGATCACCCGCTGTTTCGCGAAGGCGTTGTGCATTCGCTTACCGCCGAATCCGACTTCACCGTCGTCGGACAGGCCTCGAGCGGAGAGGCAGCCCTCGGTATGGTGCGTGACCTGCTTCCGGACGTTGTGCTGCTGGACATCGGAATGCCGGGCTGGGGCGGAATCGTTGCCGCCGAGAAGATTGCCTCCGCGTGCCCGACAACCAGGATCGTGATGTTGACCGTCCTCGAAGACGAGGACAAGTTGCTGGCCTCTTTCAAGGCGGGGGCCCGGGCCTATGTGCTCAAGGGAGTGTCGGCGCACGAACTGGCAAGCGTGGTGCGTTCCGTGGCTCAAGGCGAGGTCTATGTGACACCTTCTCTCGCTGCGGGAATACTCGTGACGCTGAGCCGCAACCACTCGCCGCAGGATCCTCTTGAGGGACTGACCGAGCGGGAGTCGGAGATTTTGAAACTGGTAGGCCGTGGAATGACCAATCGCGCAATTGGTGAACAACTTCACCTTTCCGAAAAGACGATCAAGCATTACGTCACCAACATCCTGGAAAAGCTGCACGTGCGCAGTCGCGTCGAGGCGGCAATGCTGGCGGTGCGCGGTACGCGGAACGATTTGAAGGAATGAACGGGCCCAATTGCAGCGACCGTGCTCATTGAGCGGGCGCGACTGAGGAATCTGACGAAACGCGTACTTCCCTGACTCGGCACTCGATTCCCGGCCCAGCGCAGCGGCTCGCGGGCAGAAATCGAAACGGCAGGACCGTCAACGCGCGGCAACGCAGCGATTGCCGCGCGTTCGACTCGGGTGGATGAGCAGTTGGCGGGTTCATGATAGAATTCGCGGTTGCAGTGCAGCAAGCAAGCATCTGATTGAACTAGCTCGTTATTTCCCGTCGCGCGCGGGGCGGCGTTAAGGCTGTGATGAGGGATCGCTTGCTGCGGATTCAGACAACGGTTTGAGGAAACGTCGATGAAACAAAGCGTGCGAAAGCTCTTCTTGACGATGCTTGCGGCCGGGATCGCCGTGGTCGGCTACTCGCGCGACGGCAGCGCCCAAAAGCCGCTCAAGCCCGGCAGCAACGACGAACTCAGGGCTGCGTACGCTACCTCCCAAGACATCGCCGAAGGCAAGCGCGTTGCGGCAGCGTCCTGTGCAGGCTGCCACGGGATCGACGGCATTTCCAGGGCTAAAGACACACCGCATATCGCCGGACAGCGTCCCGGCTATATGTACATGGAATTGCGCGTCTACCAGTCGGGCGGGCGCGGAAACACGCCGATGAACAACAGTGTCCGGTTCTTGAGCGACGATGCGCTGGTCAAGGTTGCCGCCTATTACGCAAGCCTGGATTCAGCGCCGCCCGCTCCCAAGAACACCAAACGTGCGACTGCGAAACGCGATCCGCTTGCGACCGGCAAGGCCGCCGCGGCCGGTTGCGGGGGTTGCCACGGCGAGAACGGCATCAGCAGCGTTCCGGGTATGCCAAGCCTCGTTGGCTTCGATCCAAAGTATTTCGTCGCCGCCATCAACGCCTACAAGAACGGCCAGCGCAAGCACGACATGATGAAAACGCTGGTCTCGGCGATCAGCGGCAAGGAGCTCGAGAGCATTGCGCTGTTCTACGCAATGCAAAAACCGGCAAAGGCAAAGACCCCTTCGCCGGGCGATCAGACCGCGGGCAAGGCGGCGGCCAGCGCTTGCGCGAGCTGCCACGGCGAAGGTGGTGTAAGCACGGGCTCGGCTCCAAGCCTCGCCGGGCAGGACGCCCAATATTTCGCCTCTGCGATGAAGGAATACAAGAACGGATCCCGCGCTGATCAAACGATGAAGGGACCTGCCGCTTCCGTTGACGATACCGCCATCAAGAATATGGGCGCCTATTACGCAAGCCAGACGCCTCAACCGGCCAAGTTCCGAAAACCCCTTACCACGGAAGAACTGGCCCAACGCTGCGACCGCTGCCACGGCGTCGATGGAAACAGCACCGATCCGCGTTCGCCCGCGCTCGCCGCGCAGAGAGCAGATTATCTCGAAACGGTCATGCGCGCGTACCGGAAGGGCGACCGCAGGAGCACTGCGATGACCGCCATGCTGGACAATGTCAGCGACGAGGCCATCGAGGAGCTCGCGGCCCATTATTCACGTCAAAAAGCACGAACCGTCGTCTACGTTCCCCTGCCATCGAAATAGTGACCGTGTGTTCGAGGGCGGGCCAAACGCGGCCGGAGCCAAGCGGGACGCGTTAGAATAGCGGCGCCAGATTTCAAAGCGGGATCCGGGGCTCAGGATGCTTCAGTGACCACGGAATTCCACCCGAATAATCAAAGGAAACCGTCATGAGTGAGACCCCGTTACACCGGCTCTACCACCATTATTCGGAGCTGCCTGTCAGTATGCGCATCGTGTATACGGCGGCGCTGTGCATACTGGGCATGGGGTACCTCTTCGGCATGCTTTACCTTGTTCATGTCTACTCGGGCCGCGACGGGAACCCGAATACCCTGTCCTACGAAGACCTGGTCATCGCCTACACCGGCAGCGGAAAAGGCTCGCGGCTGGAATCCGCGCTGCGCGGTCCGATGTCCAGCATGCTGCCCGCTGAAGAGGCCAACGCATTGGTGAGCTGGGCGCAGAAAGGCGCGGAACGCAGCACCTACGAATCGTTCATAAGACCAACCATCGACAAGCGCTGCATGTCCTGCCATGACGGCAGCAACCCGCACCTGGCGAACCTGGGCGGTTACGACCTCATGAAGAAGGTAACCGAACAAGACACGGGAACCGATATCTTTACGCTCGTTCGCGTTTCCCATATCCACCTGTTCGGGATGACCTTCATTTTCTTCATCCTCGGCAGCATTTTCAGCCACGCGTTCCTCCGTCCCTTATGGCTGAAGTACGTGCTGATCGCATTGCCGTTCGTTTGCGAGGCTGTGGATATCAGTTCCTGGTATCTTGTCAAGGTGTATCACCCGTTCGCGTACGTCACCATGGCTTCCGGCGGGATAATGGGTGCGTCCTTCGCGACGATGTGGCTCATCTCCATGTACCAGATGTGGTTCTCGGGGACGCCCGAAGCCGTCGCCGCGCGGCACGGCGTCAAGGAAATCATCGTCGGGTAGGCGGTTCCCGCAGGTCTCGGACATCTTAGTCCCGCGCAAGGGTCCTCGTGCCAGCATAGCGGCGTCGGTCGGCCTTTAATGACATCGACGGGACCTGCGAACGCGCGAACGCCGGAGACGTAACAAGCGTTCCGTCGCCATTTCGGCGTCCCACGCCCGGAATCATTGCGTGCGGCCGTCCTATCGTACGGCCGCGCCGGAACTGCGGCGATGCGATTCTGCCGCTACTTTCTGTCCAACCGATCACTTTGCCGGCTGAGTTGCATACCAGGCCGCCAAGCTCTCGATAATCGCATTGCTGTACGGAGAACTCATCCGATGCATGGTGGAACTTTCCCGCTTGCCGTCGCGGTACGCTCTGAGCGCCATGACCAGATAATCCTTGTCCTGTCCCCGCATTTTCGGCGCAGCCATCCCGGGGTTCTCGTGGTCGTGGCACCGATTGCATTTTTCAGCCAGTTCCTCGGTGGAAGTCGGCACCTTATCCGCAGCCCGGGGCTCCTGCGTCGCGTAGAAGGCTGCAATGTCCTCGACTTCCTTGTCGCTGAGTCCGGCGACGTAGCGCTGCATGCCCCAGTTCTTGCGGATGGTCCGATAGGATTTCGTAGACCTGATTAAATACTCTGCGTCCTGTCCGGCGAGACTCGGCGTGGCAGCATCGGCGCTCACGCCGCGCGTGCCATGGCATCCGCCGCACATCGCGGTGAGCGGCTCTCCCGCTTTCGGGTTGCCGCCATGGTTCTTGTCAGTCCGCTTCACGGGCGTCTGCGCCGCGAAGTACAGCGCCAGGTTTTCCAGCTCCAGCTTGCTCGCATTGCCCAGAATGCCCTTCATCGCCGGGGTAGCCCGCTCAGCCTGGTGGTATTCCTGAATCGCGGCGACCAGATAATGCGGCTGCTGACCCGCCAGCGACGGCGTACCGGGAACCGTAGAGTTACCGTCCGCGCCATGACATTGGGTGCATGCGGCCGCGAGCTTCTTGCCCGCCTCGTAAGCCGAGGAATGCTTCACGTCGCTGGCCGCTGCGTTCACCACCGGCGGCTGAGCGGCATAGTACGCGGCGATATTGCGCATGTCGGCATCGCTCATGTCCCTCGTCAGGTCCCTGAGAGCAGCATGCGTGCGCTGTCTGTTCTTGTACTCGATCAGCGAGGCAAGCAGGTAGCGCGCCCGCTGCGCAGCCAGATGCGGAATCGCAGGGGCGACGCCCTTGCCGTCCAGTCCGTGGCAGGTCTTGCAGCTTTTCTCGGCGATGATCTTGCCTGCGTTGACGTCACCGATAGGCTTGGCAGCCTCGGCCTTCCCGGTAGGTTCCTGCTTATCCGAGCAGGCAACAAGGACGGCCGACAATGCGACGGCTATGAAGAAGTTTTTCATTGGAAATCTCGAATGATTAATGGTTCAACTACTGCTTTCGGCATGCTGGTTCAAGCCGTTTGCACCTGCACCATTTTATTCCGATGACAGACGGAAACATAGTGCGAATCGTACCCGAGGTCAGGACGGTGCCGCGTCGCGAATTCGAGAATTTCCCGCGCGCTTCATCGGTCCACGCAAGGCTCCTCAGTCCCGAAGCGGAGCAGCTCGCCGGCGTCCCTGAATTCCCCTTCGCGTACGGATTCAACCGCCATTTAGATCACCCAAGACCCCTATCAGTACAAAAGCGAGCAGCACCAAGCCGAAGAATATCAGCGTAAATCCGAGTATCTTCGAGCCCCGTGTCATTGGGGCGGACGGCGCGTCCACCAAGTACTTCTCCAGTTCCCCGGTCTTGACCAGCCGGTTGTACTCCACCGTGTGCTCGTGTCGGAACTCCTCCAGTGGCACCGCACCGGTGAACATCACGGTATCCAACGGGAACTTGTCAGGCCTGAAGTGATTGTTGAAGAAGTGAACCGTGAACAGGAACAGTACCGCGAGAAGTGCCTCCTCGCCATGGAAAATCGTTGCCACGTTGAACGCCCAACCAGGCAGGAACGAGGCCGTCGCGTTCGGAAACCACAGCATCACGCCGCTGACTCCGATGATGGTGACGCCCCAGAAGGGTGCCCAGTAGTCGAATTTCTCCCAGTAAGTCCAGCGATCGAATACAGGCCGCGGCCCCATGCCGAAGAACCACTTGAACATGGCCATGATGTCCCAGAGATCCTGCAGGCGTGGAACCAGCGAATTGGGTCCGAACCAGTCGAACTCGCGCCAGTTCTTGGCGATTCGAATCACGAAATAGACCAGTTGCGCGAAAAAGACCGACACAAATATCACCGCGGACACCCTGTGTATGTACGCCGCCGCGATGGGACCTCCAAGCGCGTTCATGATCACCGGCGCCCATGCGGTCTTGGAATAAAACACCGACATTCCGGTCAAAGTCAGCAACATCAGGCTCAGCGCGAACGTGAGATGGGCGATGCGCCAGATCAACGGGAAACGCCGGTAATACTTGCCCTTGATCCCCGCAACGGCCTCCGCCGCTACGTGCGGCCGGGTCCTGCGCTCCTGACGGTCCTTGTATTCCCGGTAGAACCACAACGCCGAATGAGTCCAGAAGAATGCAAAGGTACCGACGAGTAGCTGAAGCATGAACTTCGACGCGATCCATATGTAGGGATAGCGGCCGAAGTCGTGGGTCGTACCGTGCGGCTCGAACGTGACAAAACCTTTGGTCGCTCCCGTGTGGCATTTCTGGCAGGTTCGAAGCCGGTTGTCCGGGTGTACCGTCGAATTGGGATTATCCACGCGCTGTACTGTGTGACTGCCGTGGCAGTCAAAGCACTTGGCCGTGTGGGCGTATCCCAGCCAGTTCACCTGGCCATGATAGGTTTCCGTATAGGTCTTCAGGCTTTCGGTATGGCAGTTTCCGCAATTCCGGGTGATCGCTACCCTGGTCGCGTCCTTCGCCGGATCTTCGACGTCGTGCGTGGTATGGCAATCCGCGCAAATGGCGGCATACGGGTTGCCCTGCTCCAGAACCGCCTTGCCATGCACGGAGGTCGCGTACTCCTTGCGCTCCTTCGCATGGCATTTTCCGCAGGCGTTCGGGACGCTCACGCGCCATTGCGTGCGCTCCGCACTGCCCTTCGGATACACGTAGTGGGCTTCGTGACAGTTGTAGCAGGTTGCATTGGTGCGCGACTGGTCGGCGCGACTCGGCCGCGCATGAATGGATTTCATGTAGTGCTTGATCTGTTCGACCACGACCCCCAGCCTCGCGTTCTGCTGAGTCTTGCTCTCCTTCACGGCGGCGGCCCACAATCTCTCGTGGCACTCCACGCAGCTCACCCTGACTTCGATCCCCGGCTTATGCGGAATTTCGGTGATGTTCCTGTGGCACTCAACGCAGAGTCGTTTGCCGTGCACACTTTTCTCGAACTTGTCCTTGTTCACATCCAACGGGCGCATTTTTCCATCGGGCCCCGGCACCCCGAATCCAGGATTGGCATGACAACCCAAACACAGTTCGCTCGGAATCTGAATAGCCGCGGGTTCTGCCTCCTTGGCGGGCGCTGAAGCCTTGTCGGTCTTCACGGCAGCAGCAGTGGTATCGGCGGCGTTGACAAACGCCGTCCACAGGAACGGCGCGGTCGCCAAACAAAGAACCCCCGTCAATATCCATACTGCAGTTCTCGAAACACGCATGGCCTTCAAATCCCTATTCAGAAATGGCGTCCTTGTCAGACACGGCAATAGGCGGACCCGCCATTGTTATTGATACCCGCTCGTACAATTTGACTGAAATCAAGTCCCTGTTCCAAAAAGCCCGATCCTGCGTCGCGATCCGAGAACGGAACGGCGGCCACATGGTGAAATCGCTCCGCCGGTGCAGGATTTCACCGCAAACGACGTAGCGCCACGCGACTTTTGGGAACTGCTGCGGCCATCCCGGCACCCGTAGCGGCAACAGCGCGTTCAGAGGCGTCCCAAAGGCACGAATAGTCAGAATCTCTCGAGCAGTCGGGCTGATTGGAGCATCCGAGCCTGCTTTCCGGTTCCCGATGCGACCCCGGCGTCCAGGCCAAATTATGGTGTGCCGTCTGAACATGGTTACTCATCAATTCGTCCATGATATATTCGTCGAATATTCGATCAATTGGTTGGCGAGGAGAGAAAACATGTTTCAAGAACGTCGCAACACGATTGCCACGCTAAGTGCCGCTGCCGTGGTCGTGAGTATTGGTTTTGCTTCCCCCGTTTGGGCGCAGCAGCGCGTCACCATCGGCACCAATCAGGCCGGGACCTTCTACAATCAGATCGGCGGTCTGATGGCAACCTTGGTCCAGTCCAAGACCGGCGTGCAGAGCACGTCGCGGCCATTCTCCGGAACGTCGGTCTATCTTCCGCAGTTGCACCGCGGTGAGATCACCTTCGGCATTAACTCGGCGCTCGATTCCTCGAATGCCTACACCGGAGGAGGAGTCTACAAGCAGCCTCTGAATCATGTGCGTGCTGCGCTTCTCGTCTATCGCGCGCCGTACGGGTATTTTGCCAAGAGCAGTTCAGGCATGAAGACGATCGCCGACCTCAAGGGAAAGAAGGTGATCGTCACCCAGCGAGCGATCGCCTCCTTCGACAAGTTCAACGAGGCGATTCTTGCAACGGCCGGATTGACGCCTGCCGACGTTTCGCCGGTCACGGTTTCCGGAGTTGTGGAATCCGTGCGCTCGGTCACCGAAGACAAGGTGGTCGCGGCGCCTCTCCTGCTCGGAATTCCGCTGCTGCGTGAGGCCGACGCGGCAATTCCCGGCGGCATTCGCGTTCTCGCGTTCGGCCCGAACGACGCCAAGCTCGACGAGTTGCGTGGCATCACGACCATGATCCTCAAGCCCGCCAAGCCGCTGGTCGGCGTGAAGGAACCAACCAAGGTGGCGCGTTTCGATGTCTATCTGAACACTGGTTCCGACATCTCGGCCGACACCGTGTACAAGGTGGTAAAGACAGTGTACGAAAACTGGGGCGCGATGCAGAAGCAAATGCCGCCGTTGCGCGGCGTCAAGCCGGCCGACCTTGTGCCGGTCAGGATGAGCCACCCGTTCCACGAAGGCGCCGTGCGCTATTTCAGGGAAGCTGGGATTTGGAGCGACGCGCACAAGGCGCAGCAGGACGCGCTGCTGGCACAAATGACCAAATAGGCGCATGGTCCGTCCGGACATTGTGAGTACGCTCGCAACCGGACTCAAGAAGACCTGTTATGCATTTCTGATCCTGGGCGGTATCGCCTGGGTGATGAATGTTCCCCAGTATCTTGGCGTGCCGATCATCGCCGCCGAATGGCTCGGCGTCTATCTGGCCGTCGGCATCGCCGCGGCGTTACTGCAACATCCCTATGGCAACGAAGCGGGGTTGCTGGAAGTTGTTTTGGGCGTTGTCGCGATCGCCGTCTGGAGCTGGATGTCTGCCCATTACAACGTCTGGCTGACCGATTTCGCTGGCTATACACCGCAAAAATACGTCCCAGGGATCGTCGCCCTGATGCTGATGATGGAGGCGCTGCGCAAGTCCTGCGGCCTTCCAATCACCGTTCTTGTCTGGCTGCTGATTCTCTACGGTTTGGTTGGTCATCTGCTGCCGCCACCGTTCCAGGCGGACCGGCTGCCGATTCCTTCCTATGTCATGTATCTCTATGCGGACACGAACGCGGTCCCAGGTCTGGTGCTGATTATCATCGCCTCGCTGGTGCTGGCGTTCATCGTGCTTGGAAAACTGATGGAAGTGAGCGGTGCGACAGGCTTCTTTACCGACCTGGCACTGGCGACCATGGGCCACCGGCGGGGTGGTCCGGCCAAAGTCGCAGTGATTGCCTCCAGTCTGTTCGGCAGCATTTCCGGTTCGCCGGTCAGCAACATCATGTCCACCGGCGTAATCACGATTCCGTTGATGAAACGCACCGGCTTTCGTCCCGATCAGGCAGCAGCGATCGAGGCGGTTGCCTCGACAGGCGGGCAAATAGCGCCCCCGGTCATGGGCGCGGCCGCGTTCCTGATCGCAGAGTTTCTGCAGATCACCTATTACGAAGTTGTCATCGCGGCGGCGCTGCCAGCCTTCTTCTACTACCTTTGCCTGTTCTTTCAGATCGATGCGATTTCCGCGCGCCGCGGCCTTGCCGGGCTTCCAAGAAGCGAACTCCCCATGCTCCGCAGGGTGCTCAAAACGGGCTGGGTGTTCATCGTTCCACTGGCGCTGCTGATCTATCTGCTATTCTGGAAAGCGTACACGCCGTCGCTGGCGGCCTTGAGTTCGGCGGCATTGCTTCTCCTGTTCGCTTTTGTGCGCAAGCGCATGCTTTCCTGCGCTGACTGGTCAGATTTCATTTTCGGCGGTGGAGCCAGCATGATCCCGCTGGTGCTCATCGGAGCCGGAGCCGGGGTGGTAGTCGGCGTGATGAATGCGACCGGACTCGGTCAATCGATCTCCTTCGTGCTGGTGCAGGCAGGTGAAGGGTTCGGCCTGTTGCCGATGCTGATGATCACCGCGCTGTTGTCGATCGTGCTCGGCATGGGCATGCCGACGACGGCCATCTACGTCGTTCTGTCGATCGTTATTGCACCGGCGCTGGTCAAGATGGGCGTCGCGACATTGGCGGCCCATCTTTTCATATTCTATTTCGGCGTGCTGTCGTTCCTCACGCCGCCGGTCGCGGTCTCCAGTTTCGTCGCCGCCGGCCTGGCAAAAGCGAGCATGTGGCGCACCAGCTGGTCCGGCATACAGCTTGCGGCGCTCGCCTACCTGTTGCCGTTCCTGTGGGTCTACAATCCGGCGTTGCTGCTGCAGGGATCGTGGCAGCAAGTGATTCTCGCGGTGCTCACAACCACGGTTGCGGCGTTGGTCATCGCCATGGGCATGCAATCGGCAGGTATTCACACCATGCGCGCCGGCCTGCTTCTCAGAGGAATCAGCTTTATTGTTGCCGGGCTCGCCATTGGCCTGGCCTTTCTGTGGACCGGACCGGAATCCTTGCTTCTGCTGATCCCGTCGGGTCTGGGGATGGCGCTGTGCTTCTGGAAGGACCTGCTACTGGGCAACAGGCAGGTTGCGGTCAGCCCCGCCAACAGCCGCTGACCTCCCTCGGATCGTTCCCGATCGGTCAGTCATCGCGTCCCTGACCGGAATTCGGGGGTATGCGTTGTCATTCCTCCCCCAGCACCAGCAGCGCGTCGAGCGCGAGCACGCCCTGGCCTCGCGGAAAGACGACGAGAGGATTGATATCGACTTCCTGCAAGCGCGGTTCCGCGCAGATCAGGCTGCCGATATGTGCGGCCGCCTGTGCGAGCGCCGCCACATCCGAAGGCGGAGCACCCCGATAGCCGTCCAGAAGGCGTGCGCCCTTGAGGCGCCCGATCTCTACCACGATGTCATCGACGTCGCTGTCCGCAGGTACTAGCCTGACATCGCCGAGCGCCTCGGCGAAGATTCCGCCGAGACCTACCAGAAGCAGCGGTCCCCAGTCAGGATCGCGCTTTGCCCCGACGATCATCTCGATCCCCTTGGCGGCGATATGCTCTTCGACGAGTATTCCGTCAAGGACAAGGCCGGCGCGTGACTTCGCCAGATTTTCGTGCAGGCGCACCCCTGCCGCCTCGAGCGCGCGTGCATCGGCAATGGAGACGATTACCCCACCGGCGTCGGATTTGTGGGCGAGAGCCGAAGCCTGCGCCTTGAGTACCACGGGATAACCGATCGCCTCGGCGATCTTCAGCGCTTCTTCGAGATTGCCGGCGAGATGCCCCTGCGGCACGGGAATGCCAAGGTCTGCCAGAATCGCCTTGCCGCGGTATTCGGCGAGTGTGCCGCGGCGGCCCGTCAGGGACGCGGGCGCAGCGGCCCGAGCGACGGCGTTGCGCCGTGGTCTGGCCAGCGCTCGACCATACGCGCAGACGCGGGCGATCGCACGCAACGCGCGGTCGGGCGACCGAAAGAACGGCACGCCACATTCGCCGATTTCCGCCAGGACATCGGCCGCGAGCGGCGTTTCATCGCCGAGAAATGCAATCGCCACCGGCTTGTCATTCCTCTCCTCCAGCGCCGAGCGAAGCGAGCGCCATTTCGCCATCTGTTGCCTCGGCGAACCTCCCATTGCCGCAACGAGCACCGGACCGATGGCCGGATCGCGCAAAAGGGCGCGAGCCGAATTGCCGAAAATCTCCGGCTGGATCATCCCTTGCGCGGTGACATCGAGCGGATTGTCGATGCTGGCGAAATCGGGCAGCACGTTGCGAAGTTCCGCGATCGCTTCCGCGCCAAGCGGCGGCAATGGCAGGCCGATCTCCTCACAGAAATCGAGTGCAAAGCCGCACAGCGCCCCTGAATTGGTCATCATCGCCGCACCAAGCGGCGGCGGCGACGGATAGCGCGCGAGCAGCGCAGACGTGTCGAACAGTTCATCCATGGTGGTTACCAGCACCACCGCTTCGCGCTCGACCATGCAGCGCATAGCGGCGTAGTCGCCGGCCATGGCGCCAGTGTGGGATTTCGCCGCCTCGCGCGAGCGTTCGCCGCGGCCAGAGTGCATCAGAACAATCGGCTTGCCGAGGGCGCGGGCACGCGCGGCGAGGCTCAGAAAACGGGCCGGTTGGCGGATCTGCTCGACAAACAGCGAGAACAGCAAGACCGCCGGGTCATCGAGCAGCTCCTCGATCATATCCTCAGCGCCAATGAGAGCCTCGTTGCCTGTTGAGATGGCGAACGATACGGGGACCCCGCGCGCGATCAGCGCCAAGCGGATGTTGCCGGCCATCGCACCGCTCTGGGCGATGATACACACGCCCGGGCGGGTCTCCCGCCGTGGCTCCATCGGTTCGAAGGTCAACGGCACGCCGTCGACGAAGTTTACGAACCCTAGGCAGTTCGGGCCGAGCAGTGCGATGTTGGCGGCCTTGGCTTCGGCGCAAATCGCTGCCTCGCGGGCGCGGCCGGTGGCTCCGAGCTCGCCGAAGCCAGAAGCGAAAACCACCACGCCGGCGACCGCGCGCTTGGCGCATTCGACGAGCGACTCCGATACCCCGTCTGCCGGTACGACAAAGACCGCGGCATCGACCCCGATTGGCAGATCCTCGATCGACGAGAGACAGGCACGGCCACCGATCTCTTTCTGGTTGCGGCTCACGAGATGCAGTTCGCCGGCGAAGCCGTACCGGTCGAGATTCTCGAGCACGTTGGCGCCTGGCGAAAACGGCTTCGCCGAAGCACCTATGAGAGCGAGTGAGCGCGGCCGCAGCAGACGACCAAGCGGAGTCGGTGCAGTCTCACCCAAAACGGCGCCCTCCTCCCCGCTTCCTATCCATTACGCTTGTAAGCCCCCAAGCCGGGACGGAACGATTTTGCGTCGAGGAACTGAGCCATTCCCTTCTGATCCCCCTTCTCGGGATCGCGAAACTTGGCTTGATCGGACTTCGACGCGAGATATTCGGCGGCCGTGTCCCAGGACATCTCCCGGACATGGTGATACGCCGTCTTGGCGGCGCGCAAAACATGCGGATTCTTTTCCATCAGCTTCTTGGCCAGCGCGCGGGTGCGCTCCTTGAGTTCCGATGCGGGAACCGAGAAATTCACCAGGCCGAGGTTTGCCGCGGTCTGTCCGTCGAAGGTGTCGCCGGTCATGATGTAATAAAGCGCGGCTCGCTGGCTCAATACCATCGCCACCGATTTGGTGACGATGCCGGCCGGGATGATGCCCCAGTTGATTTCCGACAGTCCGAACTTTGCGTCATTCGAAGCCACTGCCAAGTCGCAGCCGATCAGCACCTGGAATGCGCCGCCGAAACACCAGCCGTTGACCATCGCAATGGTCGGCTTGGGGTAATACATCAGCCGGCGCCACTGCCAGGCAGCGTTCGCCCGGTACAAGCGCTCGCGCAGCATCGGATCCCCGGCGTCGGGCTCGCGGAAATATTCCTTCAGGTCCTGGCCGGCTGAAAAGGCTTCGCCGGCACCGGTAATTACCAGCACCTTTGCGCGGTCGTCCATCTCCAGCGCGTCAAGCACCTGGACCATCTCGAAGACGATCCCCGGATTGATGGCATTGCGTTTGTCGGGCCGGTTGAGCGTTACCCATGCAATGTGGTCGTCTATCGAGACGAGAACGTTGGTGCCACCGGGCATCCCTGCGTGTTTCTTGGCGTCGGCATCTGCGGTCATTGCATTGACTCTCCATTGACTATTGCGTTATTACGTGGTCGATGTCGCTGATTCGTCTTTTCCAGCCGAATTCTAACGAAATCGGACGAATGGGTGATGCGATAAGAGGGCTGACTCTACAGCAATGAATTTTCATGCTAGATCGGAAGCGCTGTTATCGGCGTGTTCGGACGTCACATACGGTGGTGAAACAAGGAACACGATTTGCTCCGTGCGCGGAATTTTCGTGGCGGTCTCACGGCTCTCAATACGAAGGTCATCGCCGGACCGAACATTGTTATTCTTATAGACAGCCGATGGTGCGAGCACGTATTGGGATCCGCGCGCGCGAAATGCGGGCTGGAAAATGCGCATTGCGGTCAAGCTTCAATGCTTGAGAATCGAGGCGCGGAGACGCAGCGAGTATCGGCACGTTCGTCCGTACCTATACCGCTGTCTCCGCTAACTCTTTGATTCGATGGCGCGCCCGAGACGATTCGAACGTCCGACCCCTGCCTTCGGAGGGCAGTACTCTATCCAACTGAGCTACGGGCGCGTGGGGTGCGTAGGATACCCCCGCTGTCGTCGGCTGTCATTCATCCCGCATCCGGCAGTCTCACCAAGCGTAGCGCCGTAACTGCGCTTGGAGCTACAATTCATGTCTCTCGTAGTGCCTCGGAAAGGAGTTTTCATGAGCGGTGAGAAATCCGACGGGTCGCTCATCAAGACGCCTGGGCAGTTCATTGCGATCATAGTTCTTGGTTTCCTCGTGCCGGTCTTGGGTGTGGCGTTGCTTGCCCATTTCGTGGTGACCAGCAGCAAGAAGATCGACCCCGATCAGTCGTCGCTTCAGGCCAGTGCGGTCGAAGCGCGCATCAAGCCTGTTGCCAGTGTCGTCATCGCCGAACCCGGAGCGGGAGCGGCCCCTGCCGTGCGAACCGGCGAGCAGATCGTGAAACAGTATTGCGTCGCCTGCCACGCAACCGGCGCGGCGGGCGCACCCAAAATTGGCGACAACGCGGCGTGGGCGAAATTCCTGCGCGGTGGACTGGATCAGATGCTCAAGACCGCGATAACCGGCAAGGGAGCCATGCCCCCGCGGGGCGGCGCGGCAGACCTGTCGAACTACGAACTGGCGCGCGCGATCGTGCATATGGCCAACCAGTCAGGCGGCACGTTCAAGGAACCCTCCGCGCCAACGCAGGCAGCCCAGGCGCCCGAGCGAACCGGGGAGCAGGTCGTGCAGGCCGCGTGCTTCCGCTGTCATGAAACCGGGCTGAACGGCGCACCCAAGATCGGCGACAAGGCGGCGTGGTCGCCGCGCATCTCGCAGGGCGTGGACGCGGTGACGCGGTCGGCGATTCGCGGGCACGGCAGCATGCCCGCGCGCGGCGGGCTGGCGGAGCTGACCGACAAGGAGATTACCGGTGCGATCATGTACATGTTCGGCCGCGCCGGAGGCGAGACACCGTCGAAATAGCGTTGCAACGGCCCCTCACGAGCGGGGCGCACAACGCCCCGCTCGCGCTTTGGGGGCACAAACATTTCTACCGACAGGTCGCCGGATACGATGCTCCCCTTGCAGGGCGTCACGGTTGTTTCGATCGAGCAGGCGGTCGCAGCGCCATTCGCCACGCGGCAGCTCGCCGACCTCGGTGCGCGCGTCATCAAGATCGAACGGCCCGGAGAAGGCGATTTCGCGCGACGTTACGACGCGACAGTGCGCGGTCAATCGTCGCACTTCGTCTGGCTGAACCGCTCCAAGGAAAGCGTGACGCTCGATCTCAAGCACGCCGACGCCGGCCTCATCATTGCCAGGCTGCTCGAGCGCGCCGACGTGTTCGTGCAGAATCTCGTACCCGGCGCCGCAGGCAGGCTCGGTCTCGACGCCTCGGTTCTGCGGCCGAGGTACCCGCGCCTCATCGTTTGCGACATATCGGGCTACGGTTCAAACGGCCCCTACAAGCGGAAGAAAGCCTATGACCTCCTGATTCAGTGCGAAACAGGCGTCGTTTCGGTAACCGGCACGCCCGAGGCGCCGAGCAAGGCGGGAATTTCGGTAGCTGACATCGCCGCGGGAATGTATGGCTACTCAGGCGTACTCACCGCACTGTACCAGCGCGAAAAGACCGGCCAAGGCACCGCCTTCGAAGTATCGATGTTCGAGGCACTGGGCGAGTGGATGGGCTATCCGGCCTACTTCGCTGCTTGCGGCGGCACGGCGCCGCCGCGCACGGGCGCGAGCCACGCCACCATTTGCCCCTACGGCCCGTTCCGTACGGCAGGTGGGAAACCTGTGTTCCTCGGCATCCAGAACGAGCGCGAGTGGAAGAATTTCTGCGCTTCGGTGCTGCACCAGTCTGAACTGTCCGCGGATCCGCGTTTCGTAGACAACGCGGCGCGCGTGGCCAACCGCGCTCAGCTGGTCGGCATCATCGAGGACGTGTTCATGACGCTGGACGCAGGCGAGGTAATCGCGCGGCTGGACGCGGCAAACATCGCCAATGCGAGGCTCAATACCGCTCAGGAGTTTTGGGAACATCCCCAACTCAAAGCGAGGGACAGATGGCGCCAAATCGACTCGCCCGAGGGTCCGCTACCGGCGCTGTTGCCTCCGACCACCATGGAAGGAATCGAGCCGCGTATGGGACCGGTTCCTTCATTGGGCGAACACACACGCACAGTCCTGACTGAATTCGGCTTCGGCGCGAGCCAAATTGACCGTCTCGCACGGGAGGGCGCAATCTGAACCGCAGGAGAACCACGAATCGTGATCGATCACCTTGACCATCTAGTCATCACCACTGCGAACCTGGACATGTGCGTCGATTTCTACAGTCGTATCCTCGGAATGCGGCTCGAAGAATTCGCCGACGGAAGGCTCGCACTCAAATTCGGAAAGCAGAAATTCAATCTGCACGTGAAAGGAAAGGAATTTGAACCCAAAGCCTCGGTCCCGACGCCTGGCGCGCTCGATTTGTGTCTGATCGCGGCGATACCGCTGGACCGCGTGATTACGAAACTGCGCAGCTTCGGCGTACCGATCATCGAGGGGCCGGTCGCAAGGACAGGGGCCGTTTGCCCACTGCGCTCTATCTACATCCGCGATCCGGACGGGAACCTGGTCGAAATATCCGAGCCAACCGCCACATGAACGCCTGCCCGGGCGAGGGCGATGGCGCACTGACTTGCGCAGGCGCATCCGCTAGAATTGGTCCGTTACCCGGGGCGCGGCGATCCTCCCGACCAACCCCGCCCCGCCCAGCATGCAGGAAGCCGTACATGATCCCTCGTCTTCAAGATCCTTTCGCGGGTCCGACCCGGAAGCACCATACGCGCGTAATCGAAGTCAAGAGGACGCTCGCACTCATGCGAACCGCGTCGGTCCAATGAAGATCGGCATCATTCTCGATCCACTGTCCTCAATCAAGATCAAGAAGGACTCGACCTTCGCGATGATGGTCGCAGCCGCGGCTCGCGGGCACGAGATATACGTGATGATGCAGGAAGCCGTAATGTGGAAATCCGGGCGAGTGGTCGGCGAGAACATGCGTATCACGCTCACCGGCGACAACGACCGCTGGTACAAAGCCGCGCCGCCCGAGGAGACGCCGCTCGCCGACTTCGATGCGGTGCTGATGCGAAAGGATCCACCGTTCGACGTGGAATACATCACTTCCACCTGGTTGCTCGAACTGGCAGTGCGCGAAGGGGCGCGTATATTCAATGATCCGGGCGCAATCCGAAATCACAGCGAAAAGCTCGCGACCCTGGAGTTCGCCCGATTCAGCGTGCCGACAATGGTGAGCCGGCTCAGCCGGCAGATCCATGACTTCATCGACGCCAATGGCGACGTCATCGTGAAACCGCTCGACGGCATGGGCGGAGAGTCGGTGTTCCGAGTGACCGACACCGATCCCAACCGGTACGTCATTGTGGAGACCATTACGCGGCACGGCGCGCGCACCGTGATGGCGCAACGCTTTATCCCCGAGATCCGCGACGGCGACAAGCGGATTCTTCTGATTGCCGGCAAGCCGGTACCGTACTGTCTGGCGCGCATCCCCCGACCCGGCGAAACCCGAGGCAATCTCGCTGCCGGCGGAACCGCCGTAGCCAGACCACTCGCTGCGCGCGACCTCGAGATCGCGCACGCGCTCGGTCCGGAGCTCAGCAGCCGCGGCCTGCTCCTGGTGGGACTGGACGTAATCGGCGACCATCTCACTGAAATCAACGTAACGAGTCCCACTTGCTTCCGGGAAATCAACGAACAGACGGGCTTTGACGTCGCCGCAATGTTCACCGACGCGCTCGAAGCCGCGTGCGCCGCGCCTCGCAGGACCGATAAGCAATGATAGGCATACTCATAGTCTCCCACGGCGGCTTCGGCGAAGCGCTGATTCACGGCGCCAGCCACGTGCTGGGCAAGCGGCCCCCGAACATGTACCAGCTCGGGGTCACGCTGCACGATGACCCGGACACCATACTGGCAAAGGCCCAGGCATTGGTTCGCCAGCTGGACGACGGTGACGGTGTGATCGTTTTCACCGACATACTCGGTGCGACTCCTTCCAACATCGCCAGCCGGTTACTGCGTCCCGGTCGCGTCGAAGGCGTGTCCGGCGTGAGCCTGCCAATGCTGATACGTGCTCTCACCTACCGTAATGAGCCGCTCGCCGAAGTAGTCAGCCGGGCGATGAACACGGCCCGCGAATGCACGGTCCACATAGGTTGCGACACCCGCGATGCCCCAAGCAGAAACTGAAATCACCAACAAGCTTGGTCTGCATGCCCGCGCGTCGGCAAAGCTCACGCAGGCAGCGACCAGCTTCGGGTCCGAGATATGGCTTTCCCGCGGCGACAAACGCGTGAACGCCAAGTCCATCATGGGTGTGATGATGCTTGCTGCGGGAAAGGGCAGCAAGATTACGATTCAGACCGAAGGGGCGGATGCGGAGGCCGCGCTCGCGGCGATGCTTGCGCTGATCTCCGACAACTTCGGTGAAGGCGAGTGACGCCTAGGGCTATGCACGCGTTCATGTCCCTTCGCGCACACCGCTTACAGAGGGCGAACTATGCGTCAGCCTAAACGTTCAACCAGCGCAATGAAGCTTGCGCCGCAACCCACGGCAAGCTTCACACTTCACGGGGCAGGCGTATCCGGCGGTATTGCGATCGGATATGCGCACCTGGTTTCCACCGCCCGGTTGGAAGTCGCGCATTACGACATCGCTTCGGACGCCATCGAGGAGGAAATTTCCCGCTTCGACGCCGCGATCTCCGAGGTCCGCAGTGAGTTAATCGGGCTCCAGGCAAGCGTTTCAGCCTCGGCACCCGCGGAAGTGTCCGCGTTTCTGAACGTTCATCTGATGATTCTCGATGACGCTCACCTGTCACGCAGGCCGCGCGAGTTGATTCGCTCGCGAGGCTGCAACGCGGAATGGGCGCTGACGCAGCAGATGGAAATGCTGGTGCAACAGTTCGACGAAATCGAGGACGCCTACCTGCGCGAACGAAAAAACGATATTGTCCAGGTGGCCGAGCGCGTATTGAAGGCGATGTTGCGCACAAGTCACGCGCCGGCCTCGCCCTCACACGAGGAGAACGTGATCGTCGTGGCACACGATCTGTCTCCGGCGGACATGATTCTGTTCAAACAGCACCAGTTCGCGGGTTTCGTCACCGACCTGGGCGGCGTAACCTCGCATACGGCAATCGTTGCACGCAGCCTCAACATCCCGGCGATCGTCGGCCTGCACCACGCCCGTGGACTCATACGCGAGAACGAACTCTTGATCGTTGACGGTCGGGAGGGCGTGCTGATCGTCAATCCGGACCGGCAGGTGCTCGCCGAATTCCAGTTGCGCCAGAGCCAACTGGACATCGAGAGGCGAAAGCTCAAGAGCCTGCGCTCGACGCCGGCAACGACGTTGGACGGAATTCCGATAGAACTGCACGCCAATATCGAGCTGCCACAGGATGTCAACGCCGCGATCGAGGCGGGAGCGACCGGCATCGGGTTGTTTCGCAGCGAATTTCTGTTCCTGAATCGAGATGACCTTCCGGGCGAGGACGAGCAGTTCGAGGCCTATCGCAAGGTCGCCGAAGCGATGGATGGGCGGCCAGTGACCATCCGAACCCTCGACCTGGGCGCCGACAAGACCGTCAATGGCGGCTCGCGCGCAGGTCCCAACCCGGCGCTCGGCCTGCGCGCGATACGATTCTGTCTCGCCGAGCCGCAGATGTTCCAAGTTCAGTTGCGCGCGATACTGCGCGCGTCGAACTACGGCAAGATCAGGATCCTGGTGCCGATGCTCGCCCATGTGCACGAAATCGACCAGGCCATGGGCGCAATTGCGCAGGCGAAGGAGCAGTTGGACGACCTGGGTTTGCATTATGACCACGCCATCAATGTAGGCGGAATGATCGAAATTCCTGCGGCAGCGATGTCGCTGGGCGTATTCGTGAAAAAACTGGATTTCCTGTCCATCGGCACCAACGACCTGACTCAATACACGCTGGCGATCGACCGCAGCGACGACACGGTTGCGCACTTGTACGACCCGCTGCACCCGGCGGTACTTCAGCTTATCGCCCAGACCATCCAGGTTGGCGAAAAGGCGGGCCGCCCGGTCGCCGTTTGCGGCGAAATGGCCGGCGAGCTTGCCGCGACGCGCCTGCTGCTGGGGTTCGGACTGCGCGAGTTCTCGATGCATCCCGCGCAGTTGCTGGAAATCAAGCAACAGGTGCTGCGCGCGAACGCGGCCGAAGCGCAGGGCTTTGCCCGCCGCATTTTGCGCAACGACGACCCGGACAAGTGCAGACGACTGCTCGCCCGGCTGAACAGCTAATTCCAGCGGCGGCGTCGACATGGCGCTGCTGCCGGCCTCTGAGAAACGATCGCTGCCCGGCCGACACCGTCGAACCTGCGACCCGACGAACGGCCGGAGCGGTTGACACGCGGCTGCAGGTACGCGTATCTTCCTCCTCGCGCCGATTTGAAAATCAGCTTGCGGGCGCTGGAAGTCGAGCTTCCTAAATCCGGCTAAAGCGAGGGAAACCCGTTTCAGGCCGCACAGGCTGAACGGGTTTTGCGTTTTTTGGCGACACAATGAACAAACCAGGATCGGTCGGCGCGGCACAGCCGCGCACGATGCACTTCCAGGAGCCGCTGCATTTTCGCAGCGGAGCGGTGCTGGATTCGTACGAGCTGATGTACGAGACTTACGGCGCGCTGAACGAGGCGCGTTCAAATGCCGTACTGGTGTGCCACGCGTTGAATGCTTCCCACCACGTCGCCGGTTTTTATGCCGACGATCCGGACAACATCGGCTGGTGGGACAACATGATCGGGCCGGGCAAACCGCTGGATACGGAAAGATTCTTTGTCATCGGTGTGAACAATCCCGGAGGCTGTTTCGGCTCCACCGGTCCGGCTTCGATCAATCCGAAAACCGGCAAACCGTACGGCTCGTCGTTTCCAGTGGTTACCGTCGAAGACTGGGTACATGCCCAGGCGCGGCTCGCGGACCGACTGGGCATTCAGACTTTTGCCGCGGTGATGGGTGGCAGTCTCGGCGCAATGCAGGCGATGCAATGGGCGATCCGCTTTCCCGAACGCATCCGTAATGCCATCGTGGTAGCCGCGACCCCCAAGCTGTCGGCGCAGAATATCGCGTTCAACGAAGTGGCGCGCCAGGCAATCACCACGGATCCCGATTTTCACGGCGGCGACTACTACGAGCTCGGCGTGGTGCCACGGCGCGGGCTGCGCCTCGCACGCATGATCGGTCACATAACCTATCTGTCCGACGACGCGATGATGGAGAAGTTCGGCCGCATCCTGCGCTCCGGCGCCGTGAACTTCCATTTCGATGTCGACTTCGAGGTCGAGTCGTACCTGCGACACCAGGGAGACAAGTTTGCCAATTACTTCGACGCAAACACCTACCTGCTCATTACGCGTGCCCTTGACTATTTTGACCCGGCCGGCGAACACGGCGGCGATCTGTCGCAGGCTCTTGCCTCGGCTACCGCGCGTTTTCTGGTGATCTCCTTCACATCGGACTGGCGCTTCTCCGCCGCCCGCTCCCGCGAAATCGTCAAGGCCCTGCTGGACAACCGTCGAGACGTCTCCTATGCGGAGATCGACGCACCGCACGGCCACGACGCGTTCCTGCTCGAGGACCCGCGCTACCATGCACTGGTACGCGCCTGGTATGAAAACGTCCACCGGGACCTTGCATCATGACCGAGCACGATCAGGCGAAAATCACGCTTTCCAGCAGGCCCGATTTCGACGCCATCGCCGCCTGGGTGCGCCCGCACTCGTCGGTGCTCGACCTCGGCTGCGGTGACGGTCTGTTGCTGAAGTACCTGAAGCACGCGCGCGGCATCCGAGGCTACGGGGTCGAGATCGAGGACGACAATGTGCTCGCCTGCGTGGAGAACGGCGTCAACGTCATCCAGAGCAACCTCGAAGACGGGCTGGCCGGATTCGATGCCGGATCTTTCGACCACGTGATCCTTTCGCAGACATTGCAGGCAGTGCGCCACACCGAGGAGATCGTGCTGGAGTTGCTGCGCGTAGGGCGCGAGGGCATTGTCTCGTTCCCCAACTTCGGACGCTGGGATCAGCGCCTGCAAGTGATGCGCGGCCGTATGCCCGTATCCGAGGCGCTTCCGTACCAGTGGTACAACACGCCCAACGTGCACCTTTTCACCATCCACGATTTCGAGGCGTTCTGCACATCCCACTCGATTCATGTGCTGGAGCGAATCGTCATGGACGGCAGCCGGCGTGTGGCGCTGTTGCCGAACCTGCGCGGCAGCTTGGCGGTGTTCAGGCTGGAGAAACGGAGTTAAGCGACGACGCGGGCGGCGGAATTGGACCGCCAAGTCCGTCCGCGGCCAATCGCGTACGTCCCGCTGGCGCCAGAGGTCTTGCGCGCTACGCGCGCGCCGACTCGGCGGTCCCGATCTGCTCGCGCATATGCCAAACGAGCCACAAGCCGGGCAGCGCCGCAACAAATGTAACGATGAAGAACCCGGCCCAGCCCATCCAGGCGACCAACGCACCGGTAGCGGGTCCAAACAGTACCCGCCCCAACGAAGCCAGCGCAGAGAGCAGCGCATACTGCGTCGCCGAGAAACTGGTATTGCACAGCGCCATCGCCAGCGCCACGAACGCGGCCGTACCCATTCCGCTGGCCAGATTTTCGAACGCCACCGCGAACACGAGCAGCGGATAGCTCTTGCCGGCCCAGGCGAGCCATGCGAACGACAGGTTCGAGACAGCCTGCAGCGCGCCGAATGCCAGCAGCGCCCTGAAAAGGCTCAGCCGAGCGAGCACGACACCGCCGGCAAGAGCCCCGAGCAACAGCGCCGCCAGCCCAAGGAACTTATTGACGACGCCGACATCGGTCGGCGTAAAGCCGACGCCGCGGATCAGGAAGGCGGTCGTAAGCGTCCCAGCGAGTGCGTCTCCGAATTTGTAGAGCATGACCAGCGCAAGCAGCGCGAATGCGCCGCGTCGCGAAAACAGGTCGGCCAACGGCTGGACTACCGCGTCGAGCAGGCTGCGCGGCGGTGCGGCCGGGGCCTGTGGTTCGGGCGCGAGCACCGAAGCAATCAATCCGATCCCCATCAGGGCCGCCATAAGCAGATAGGCGAAGCGCCATCCAAATTGATCCGCGAGGATAAGCGCAAGTCCACCCGAGGCGAGCATCGCGATGCGATAGCCGAATACACCCACTGCCGCACCCATCCCGCGCTCGTGTACCTGCAGCACGTCGGTACGATAGGCATCGATGACGATATCCTGCGAGGCCGATGCAAAAGCGACCCAGAGGGCAACGATACCGAGCAGAAGGATCGACTCGTTCGGCGGTGCCAGGGCCATCGCGGCGATTCCAGATAGAAGCGCGAGCTGGAAAAGCAGCATCCAACCGCGTCGACGGCCGAGAAAGGGCGGGACAAACCGGTCCATGACTGGTGCCCACAGGAACTTGAGCAGGTAAGGCACCCCGATCCACGAGAACCAAGCAATGGTTCGTATGTCGACGCCCGATACCGTAAGCCAAGCCTGGAGCGTGCTCCCGGTTAGCGCGAGCGGCAGACCGGAGGCGAACCCGAGGACCAGAACGGCGGCCACGCGCGGACTGCGGAAGACCTCTGAGTAAGCCGATGGCATCGGCCGCATTCTAGCGGTTCGGCAGGTATTCACTGAACCGCCGGGCAGCCGCGCTAACGGCGAACGACCTGGGGCGGTCCTGTTCAGTTGATTTTGCACTGCAAAATCTGTAGCCTTGAATGGATCCAAAGATCGATCACCACGCTAATTTTCAGTCGAGAGGTCACGATGGACAGCACCGATATCAGCAGGGACAAGCTCGTTGCGGACATGAAAATCGTCATTGCCGATGCGGAAGAACTGCTGCGCGCAACCGCCGGGCAGGCAGGCGAGAAGGTTATCGCTGCCCGCGCCAAGATCCAGGACAGCATGGACGCGGCGAGAATCAAGCTTGCACAAGTCAGCGACGCCAGTGCGGAGAGGGCGAAGGCCGCAGCGCGTGCGACCGATGATTACGTGCATGAGCACCCGTGGCATGCCGTGGGAATCGCGGCCCTGGTAGGGTTGGTGCTCGGCACGCTGATCTCCCGGCGTTAGCCCGAGAAAGATGCCCGAAGCCGCCGGCGGGGCGGGTGGTCTGCTCGATTCACTGAAAGCGCTTGCGCGGTCGCTGCTCGCGATAGGGCAGACGCGCCTGGAAATCATAAGCGGGGAAATCGAGGAACAGCGGGTCCTGTTTCTGCGCGAGGCGTTGCTGACAGTGATCGCGGCATTCTGCCTGGGAATGGGCATCATCTTCGGTGCTGTTTTTGTCATCTTGATCGCTCCCGCAGAATTTCGGGCGCATGTCGCAGCATTGTTCGCCGTGTTCTTTTTCGTGGCTTGCGGCGCGTTATTCGCTGTGCTGCGTGCAGCACGCGACGGCCGGCCGAAGGCTTTTGCGGCCACCATTCAGGAACTCGGCAAAGATCGCGATTCGCTGCAATGAGCCGGCTGCTTGAGATTCGTACACGGCGTGCGCACCTGATGGCCAGCGCAGCGGTCGAGCGGGAACGCATCCGCGCGCAGTTGCGGGCCTGGGAGGCGCCGTTCGCGCTGGCCGATACGGGCATCTGCGCGGCGCGCTATCTGCGCCGACACCCACAATGGATAATCGGGCCAATCGTGCTGTTCGCGGTTCTACGTCCGAGACGCGCCCTATCCTGGGCACGCAACGGAGTAATTGCATGGCGGGCGTGGCGCTGGGTCGTCCGCTCCGGGTATCTGCGTGTCTTCGCTATGCGCCTGACAGCATGAACCGAAAGCTGCCGCGGTACAGGTTGTTCGAGTTCATGCAACTGGAACGTAAGCACATTCTCGACGAGGCGTCCCAGATAAAGGGGTTGATGCCGCTGTTGATGAAGCGACGCAACCGCCAGAAATCGTCGGCTTCGGATAGACGGAAACTTCAGGCACACCTGAAACGATTGTCGCGGATCAGCCCTTATATTGCCGTAATCGTGCTACGCGGCGGCGTTGCCTTGTTGCCAGTGCTGGCCTGGTGGGCCGGATCGGCGTCGAGGCCGGCGCGACCCAGTGCCCAAACAAGCCGCCCGAGCCGACTTTCGAAGCGCTTCGAGTGTCCTTGACGCCTCTGCAGAACAACTTCGCTCCGAGCTGACGTAGAACCTGTTCGGGTGGGAATCGAACGCCGGTTTAGCGTACTCACGGAATCGCCGTGTCCCATGGATCAAGTCCATTTGGGAATATTGGATGGATGCTGACGAAAGAAGACCGGTCCTGGTCATCGCGACGCTGAGCGCCTTCATTACTCCGTTTTCCAGCTCCGCGCTGAATGTGGCATTGCCACAGATGGGTACCGAGTTCTCGGCCGACGGTGTCACGCTGGGATGGATCGTTTCCATATACCAGCTAATCGCCGCGATGTTCCTGGTTCCGCTGGGAAGAATCGCCGACATCAAGGGACGGCGAAGGATTTTCCAGTGGGGCGCTTGGATCTACGGTTTTGCGTCGCTGCTGCTGACATTTGCGCCATCAGCCGTGGTCGTGATCGCGCTCAGGACCGCGCAGGGTTTGGGCGGCGCCATGATGTTCGGAACCGGCGTCGCACTTCTCAGTTCGGTTTATCCCTCGGCAGAGCGTGGCAGGGCTCTGGGACTCAACGTAGCGGCGGTTTATTCCGGCTTGTCCCTGGGACCGTTTGTCGGCGGCTTCCTGACTCAGCAATTCGGCTGGCGGAGCATCTTTTTCTTTTCCGCGATCCTGGGCGTCGCAACCGCAATTATTACTACGTGGAAACTCAAAGGAGAGTGGGCGACCGCGAGGGAGGAAGAATTCGATTTCAAGGGCGCGCTGCTGTTTAGCGCGACCATCGTCGCGGTGATGCTAGGGTTTTCCACGCTGCCTGCGATCCACGGTTTCGGGCTCCTCGGAGCTGGCATCCTGGGCTTGGCCGCATTTGCGCTGCTGGAAGCCAGAATCCGGCACCCGATCCTGCACGTGGGCCTGTTTCGCAACAATCCCGTGTTTGCGTTTTCGAATCTCGCCGCCCTTCTCAACTACTGTGCCACTTCAGCCGTTGGATTTCTGCTCAGCCTTTACCTTCACTTCGCGAAAGGACTGTCGCCGCAGGAAACCGGAATGGTGCTGGTGTCGCAACCCATCGTGATGGCGATCTTCTCGCCACTCGCCGGACGACTTTCTGACCGCATCGAGCCAAGGACGATGGCTTCCGTGGGCATGGGTTTCAGCTGTTTGGGTCTCCTGGTCCTCGCGAACGTGGACGCTGGTACGAGTCTGTCGTTCATCGTCGTGACGCTGATCGTTCTGGGCTTCGGATTCGCGCTGTTTTCCTCTCCGAATGTCAACGCCATCATGGGCTCGGTCGATAGAACACTGTATGGCGTCGCTTCCGGCACCATGGGAACGGTGCGCTTGATGGGCCAGATGCTCAGCATGGGTATCAGCATGTCGATTATCGCCGTCTTCATCGGGCCCGTTCAGATAACGCCCGAACAAGGCATGGGGCTGGTCAACGCCGTACGAGTGGCATTTCTGGTTTTCGGCGCACTCTGCTTTGGAGGCGTGTTCGCCTCGCTCGCAAGGGGAAAGCTTCGCTAGAACCCATCTCAAAGTGATCCGCGCGAGAGCGCTACAAGTTCCAGTCGAAATCGATGCTCAGGGGCGCGTGATCGCTGAAGCGTCGCGACTTGTAGATCGTGGCTTCGCGCGCGGTCGCCGCGATGCCAGCGCTCGCGATCTGATAATCGATGCGCCAGCCGACGTTCTTGGCCCGAGCCTGGCCGCGGTTCGACCACCAGGTGTAACCCTCACCGGTGGCGTCAGGGCAGAGCCGGCGATAGACGTCGATCCAACCGAGGCCGTCGAGAACCCGCGTCATCCATGCGCGTTCCTCGGGTAGAAATCCTGAGTTCTTCTGGTTCGACTTCCAGTTCCGCAGGTCGATCTCGCGGTGCGCGATGTTCCAGTCCCCACAGAGGATTACCTCCCGACCCGATCGCGTCAGCTTCACAAGGTGCGGATAGAACCGTTTCATGAACCTGAACTTTTCAGCCTGGCGGTGCTCGCCGCTGGAGCCTGAGGGCAGATACACGGACACCACCGACAGAGTGCCGAATACCAGCTCGATGTAACGCCCTTCGGCATCGATATCCTTGATGCCCAGGCCCTCGATGACCCGGTCCGGCCGTTGCCGGGCATAGATCCCGACGCCGCTGTAGCCCTTTTTCTGCGCGTAGTGAAAGTAACCGTAGTAACCGGGCGGATTGATCATCTTCGCGGTCATGTCGGCAGCCTGCGCTTTTATTTCCTGCAAACAGATGACGTCGGCCCGCTGGCGCGACAGCCACGTCGGGAAACCCTTGGAGAACGCCGAGCGAATGCCGTTCAGATTGAGCGTGATGACCCGCATCCGGAATTCCTTGCCAGTGCCGGGTCGGTGCCCCGACCACACTCAGGATTGGGGAAACTCCGACGCACCGCCATGCGCCGCCGACCACTGTGCCGGCCCGTGCAGGAATTTCTCGACTTCGGCCAGCGTAGTCTCGCTGAATGATCTTTGCCGCTTGGCAACGCGCAGCACGTCCCACCAAGTCGCGAGCGCGTGAAGCTCGACTTTGATGTCGGAGAGGATGCGCTTGCTCTCAGGAAAGATGTCGTAAAAAAAGATCACGAAAACATGATCGACGCTGGCGCCGGCATCGCGCAGCGCCTTGCAGAAATTGATCTTGCTGCGCCCATCGGTAGTCAGATCCTCAACCAGCAGTGTCCGGGCGCCCTCGGGAAGGTAACCTTCGATCTGTGCATCGCGTCCAAATCCTTTGGGTTTCTTGCGTACATACTGCATCGGAAGCATCAGCGCATCGGCGATCCAAGCAGCAAACGGAATGCCCGCAGTCTCGCCACCAGCCACCGCGTCGATGCGTTCGAAGCCGATTTCCCGAATGATCGTCGAGGCCGCGAACCCCATAAGGGTGCGGCGCAAACGCGGATAGGATATGAGCTTGCGGCAGTCGATGTAGACCGGGCTCGCCCACCCGGAGGTGAATATGAAGGGCTTGTCGTCCCTGAAGTGCACCGCTTGCACTTCAAGCAGGGCCTTGGCCGTCATTTCCGAGATCAGGTTCTTATCCTGCAGGGTGATACCTTCAATCATGGGCGGACTCCGGAACGATTAGGGTCGTGCGACCGACCGACGCGGGTCAAGTGTTGTCCATGCGCACGCGCTGTTTGACCGGACGTGGTCGGCGCGGCAGGCGCGCGATCTGCTTCGCTTGTTATCCCCTGACCGATTGGCGCAAAATGGCGCCATTCTAGACCGATTCGGATCTTTGGCCCGGGGGATATCGTGAAAATACCGCTGACTTTCGTGTTTTCTTGTGCGGCTCTACTCCTGTGTCTTTCGGCGAATACCGGGGCGGCCCAACGTATGTTCAAGTGCGTGGATGCCAAGGGCAGGGTCTATTACACCCAAGTACCGCCCCCGGAATGCCTGGGCAGGGAAACGGAAGAATTGTCGCGCCAGGGCAGTGTGCTGAAACGCTCCGGCGGCACCCTCACGCCCGAGGAGCGGGCCGCTCGTGAACGAGAGCGCAAGGAAAAACAGGAACGGGAGATTGCCGAGCGCGAGGAACGGCGCAAGAACCGGGCCTTGCTCAGTACCTATTCCAGCGAAAAGGACATCGAGGACACGCGCGCGCGCACGCTCAAGGACAACGAGGCGGCCATAAAGCAGACCGAAAAGGCCATTGCAACGGCGCAGAAGCGAAAGAAGGTACTCGAGGCGGAGAAGGAGTTTTATCTCAAGAAACCGATGCCGCCGAAGCTTGCGCAGGATATCAGGAACATCGAAGTCGAAATCAGGACCCAGCAGGGGCTTCTGGATGTGAAGAAAAAGCAGGTGGCCGACATCAACGCCAAGTACGACGAGGACAAGAAGCGTTACATTGAATTGACGAAAGGCACCGCCGATAGCCGAAGATAGCCCGACCGCGGTGGCATCTGCGTGTGGTCTTAGCCGCCCAGTTTCTTCTTCAGAATATCGTTGATCTGGGCGGGGTTGCCCCGACCCCGGGTCGCCTTCATCGCCTGGCCGACAAGCGCGTTGAACGCCTTTGCCCTGCCCGCGCGGTATTCTTCCACCGATTTCGGGTTGGCCGCAATCACCTGATCGACGATCGTCTCCAGCTCGCCGGAATCGGAGATTTGTTTCAGGCCCTTCTTCTCAATGATTTCTCCCGCTGTTCCCTCGCCAGCCCACATCGCGTCATCGACATCCTTCGCCATTTTTCCTGAAATGGTTCCATCGACAACGCGATCCATCAACTCTCGAAACTGCTGAGGACTCACCGGTGCTTGCGTAATACTGATGCCTCTTTCGTTAAGCTTCGCGTTCGTACTAACGGCGATCCAATTGGCGCTTTGCCTCTTCACTTCGGGACTCGCGCCTTGAACCGCAGTCTCAAAGTACTCTGCCAACGATCGGTCGCTTATCAGGACAGCCGCCGTTGACGGCGCCAGCGCTAGGTCGTCGGTGAATTTCCTAAATTTTTGCGAAGGTAACTCCGGCATGCTTCGTTTGATCTCGTCAATCCATTGTTCCGAGATTACCAGCGGCGGCAGATCGGGATCGGGGAAATAGCGGTAATCGTGCGCATCTTCCTTTGAGCGCATCATGCGCGTCTGGCCGCTGTCCGGATCGAACAGCACGGTCGCCTGGTGAATGGTTCCGCCTTCCTGCAACGTTTCGATCTGCCAATTCGCTTCGTATTCGATCGCCTGCTGCAGGAAGCGGAACGAATTGAGGTTCTTGATCTCCCTGCGCGTGCCGAGTGGTTCACCGGGCCTGCGCACCGAGACGTTGGCGTCGCAGCGGAACGATCCCTCCTGCATGTTTCCATCGCAGATATCGATCCACCGTACCAGCGAATGTACCGCTCGTGCGTAGGCGACTGCTTCCGCTGCCGAGTGCATGTCGGGTTCCGATACGATCTCCAGCAGCGGCGTACCGGCCCGATTAAGATCGATACCGGACATCCCGTGGAAGTCCTCGTGCAGCGATTTTCCCGCGTCCTCCTCCAGATGCGCTCGCGTGAGACGGACAATCTTTTCTCCGTCCCTGAAGACTATCGCAATCGAACCGCCCTGCACGATCGGCAGTTCGAACTGGCTGATCTGATAGCCTTTGGGGAGATCAGGATAGAAGTAGTTCTTGCGCGCAAATACCGAGCGCTTGTTAATGCTGGCCCCGATCGCCAGGCCGAAGCGGATCGCCCGCTCCACCGCGCCCTTGTTCGCCACCGGCAACACCCCCGGCAGCGCGATGTCCACGGCACAGGCTTGCGCATTGGGCACGGCGCCGAACCGGGCGGACGCGCCGGAAAAGATCTTCGAACGGGTCGAAAGCTGCGCGTGAATTTCCAGCCCGATGAGCGTTTCCCAGGCCATGATCAGAATCCCGCAGGCACGCGCTGGTGCCAGTCCGTGGCTTTCTGGTACTGGTGGGCCACGCCGAGCATGCGCGCCTCGGAAAAATAATTGCCGGTAATCTGCAGGCCTACCGGCAGATCGTTTGTCCCGAACCCGCAGGGGATGGACATGCCCGGCAGTCCGGCAAGATTCGCCGTAACCGTGTAGATGTCGTTCAAATACATCTGCACCGGGTCCGAGACCTTGGCGCCGATCCTGAACGCGACCGTCGGCGTCGCCGGCCCCACGACGACGTCACACTGCTTGAACGCCTCGACGAAATCCTGCGCGATCAGGCGCCGGATGCGCTGCGCCTGGAGGTAATACGCATCATAGTAGCCGTGAGAAAGCACGTAGGTGCCAACGAGGATGCGGCGTCTGACTTCGGCGCCAAACCCCTGCGAACGCGTCTTGCAGTACATATCCAGCAGATCGCTGTATTCAGGAGCACGGTAGCCATAGCGTACGCCGTCGAACCGCGACAGGTTCGAGGAGGCTTCCGCCGGGGCGATGACGTAATAGGCCGGCACCGAAAGGCCTGAATTCGGCAGGCTGATCCCGATGCGCCTGGCGCCGAGTTTCTCGAACTGCGCAAGCGCCGCCTCGACGGCACACGCGACGTCCGGGGACAGTCCCTCGCCAAAATGCTCCGCAGCGACACCGATCCGCAGGCCCGCGAGCGGC
>Ga0155953_1022_pt2 | contig 51771 bp, 39 predicted proteins | sample RifCSPlowO2_02_FD_107607 | JGI IMG/M metagenome (GOLD analysis project Ga0155953, IMG submission 107607) | Betaproteobacteria bacterium RIFCSPLOWO2_02_FULL_63_19
CCGGCCGGGATTACCGCCGCGATCGCGGCCGGGCGCGCCGGCCGCTCGACGATACTGGTCGAACGCTACGGCTTTCTCGGCGGGGCTGGCCCGCTCCGGTACGCGAACTAATCACGCTTAAGGAGCACCGCACCCCTCGGCAGGGGCTGAACGTTGCGCTCGTAGATCGACAGCCAGCCCCGTTCCGGCACAGCGGGCACGCGGTCCGGTCCGGTTCGTCGGGCGGACAGTACGTCCTGCGGCACCTCCAGGTTGACGGTTCGTCGCTCAACATCGATGGAAATCACGTCTCCGTTCTCGACCAGGCCGAGCGGACCGCCGTACGCCGCCTCCGGGGACACTTCGCCCACGATCAACCCGCGGTTGACCAGCCCCGACATTTGCCCGTCGGTCACCACGGCCACGCGCTCGAGCAGGCCTGCGCCGTCCAGGCCGAATATCAGCGCCGAGGTCATGGCCATGCCCGGGCTGCCGCGCAGACCCAAGCCGCTCAACACCACGACCTGGCCCGGCCTGATCTCGCCGCAGCGCAAGCCCTCGATCGCTTCCTCGCGCGAGTGGTAGATGATTGCCGGCCCGGAAAAACGTATCATGCGCTCGCCCTCGCCGCCCACCCGCACGATGGCGCCCTCGGGCGCGAGCGTTCCGCGCAGGATAATGATCGAAGGGCGCCACGACAGCGGATCATCGAGAGAACGCACGACATCCGGGTCCGCGACCGTCGCTTCGCCCAGAACCTCGCCAACGGTTCCTCCGGTCACCGTGAGCACATCGCGATCGAGCATGCGCTCCAGTCGTTTCATGACCGCGCGCCTCGCAGGCGATGTGCATGGAATTGGCGGTGCCCATGCCCGCGCACACGCCGGGCCCGAGCACTGCGGTCTCGGTCATGCCCAACAGGTCTTCCACGCTCACCCGACCGGTGGCGACGTAGCTCCACTTGAGAAACACCTCCTCGATATCGACGTGCTCGCCTTTCCACCGGCCGCTCGCCTGATACCCGCAGGGGACCACGATGCTCGGTAGATTCAGCCGCCCGGCCGCCATCAGCTGACCAGGCGTGGTCTTGTCGCAGGACGCTAGGCACAGCATGCCGTCCAGCAGCGCGCCCTCGACGGCAACCTCGATGTCGTTAACAATCAGGTCGCGCGTGGCGAGGATATAGCCGCCGCGATGACCTGAACTGGTGATGAAATCGCTCGGGGCAGCGGTGCGGATCTCGAACGGGAGGCCTCCCGCGGCGCGGATCGCCTCCTTGGCCTTCGCCGCCACGCGGTCCAGGTGGGTGAAGCAGCTCGCCAGTTCCGAGGAACTGTTGACCACCGCGATCTTGGGCTTTTCCATATCGGCGTCGGCCAGGCCCAGCGAACGCCATTGCGCGCGGCGCGCGGCCCAGCGAGGCGTACCGGGTTCGAAATTGCTTCTCAACGGCTTGCGCACCTGCCACCCCGGCCAAAATTTCAGCGCCGTCTATCGTCCTTGCGAACTTCCTTGGACTTCTTAGAACCTGGTTCTGGCGGAGAGGGAGGGATTCGAACCCTCGATACGGAGCAAACCGTATAACGCCTTAGCAGGGCGCCCCCTTCGGCCACTCGGGCACCTCTCCGGTTTCAAAACTCAACCTGCCGTCACCAACTCGCTTGCTGCGGACCTTCTTCCGAGCGGCCTCGGGGGCGCTGTGCGCCCCGAAATCAACGAACGCCTTCGGCGTTGGCCACTCGGGCACCTCTCCGAAAAACCCGCTTTGACTATAACACGCGAGTCGGTGCGACGTTCAAGCGGGCTGGTCGAGATCGAAGGCGCGATGCAGCGCGCGCACCGCGAGCTCCATGTATTTCTCGTCGATCACCACTGAAATCTTGATCTCGGAAGTGGAAATCATCTGGATATTGATGCCTTCATCCGAAAGCGTGTGAAAGGCCTTCGACGCGATGCCCGCGTGCGTGCGCATGCCCACACCGACGATCGACACCTTGCAGATCTTGCTGTCGCCGCGGATGTCGGTCGCCTTGATGTGCTCCTTGACCTGCTTGTTGAGCACGCCCATCGCTTTCGTGTATTCGTTGCGGGGAACGGTAAACGACAGGTCGGTCATGCCGTCCACGCCCGCATTCTGGATGATCATGTCGACTTCGATGTTTGCATCCCCGATCGGGCCCAGAATCGCGTACGCGATGCCCGGACGATCCGGAACCCCCATCACGGTGATCTTTGCCTCGTCGCGGCTGAATGCGATGCCGGAAATGATGGCTTTTTCCATTTTTTCGTCTTCCTCGAATGTAATCAGCGTGCCCTCGCCCCCGTCCTCGAAGCTGGAGAGCACGCGCAAACGTACCTTGTACTTGCCGGCGAACTCCACCGAGCGGATCTGCAATACCTTTGATCCGAGGCTCGCCATTTCCAGCATTTCCTCGAACGTGACGGTATTGAGGCGCCGCGCCTCGGGCACAACCCTCGGGTCCGTGGTGTAGACGCCATCGACATCGGTGTAGATCTGGCACTCGTCGGCCTTCAGCGCCGCGGCGACCGCAACCGCCGATGTGTCCGACCCGCCGCGCCCGAGCGTGGTGATATTGCCGACCTCGTCCACCCCCTGGAACCCCGCGACAACCACGATCGTGCCCGCGGCGAGATCTTCCCGGATCGGCGCCTCGTCGATGCTGACGATGCGCGCCTTCGTGAACGCAGCGTCGGTCAGCACCCTGACCTGGGCGCCGGTGTAGCTCTTCGCCTTCAGTCCCAGATCCATCAGCGCCATCGCGAGCAGACCGATGGTGACCTGTTCTCCGGTGGAGGCGACGACATCGAGTTCGCGCGGGTCGGGATTCGCCTGCACTTCCTTGGCCAGCGCAAGCAGCCTGTTGGTTTCTCCACTCATTGCCGAAACTACGACAACAAGTTGATGTCCCGCCGCCTTCCACCGGGCGACGCGCTTGGCGACATTCTTGATGCGCTCGGGGGACCCGACCGATGTGCCGCCGTATTTTTGTACGATCAGTGCCATTGCGGCTCCGCAAAAAAGGGTTGAATTTTATCGCAAATCAGCCAAGAAAATAAGCTCCACCGCGCGCCGTGGAGGCTTGGGGCCCGCCCGCACAACCGGAAATTTGTCACTGGGCACGGTTCATGCTGCTGGCATAAGGGAAAGCCCAATTTCAACTCAGGAGCAACAATGAAAATGCTAGATATGGAGGTTAATCCGAGGGAAATCCGCCGGCGCCTGGGGCTCAATCAGCAGGAATTCTGGACGCGGATCGGTGTTACGCAAAGCGGCGGGTCCCGCTACGAAAGCGGACGCAACATGCCAAGACCTGTTCGCGAGTTGCTGCGCCTAGTGCACGTCGAGCAGGTCGATCTGAGCCAAGTGAGAAGAGAGGACTTCGAGGTCCTGGACTACCTCAAGAATGCTCATCCGGATCTTCATCAAAGCCTCAAGCGTGCGGCGCGCGCATGGCAAAGGAAGGGCGCGCGAACGGAGTTCGCCCAACCGCGCGAAGGTGACGGACTTCAAATTGCCCAAGCCGGGTAGTTGATTGCCGACGTCGGTGCGGGCGAAGGCTTAACATTGCACATCGAAGCGTTCGCCCGGCGGTTTCTTACCCGGCTCTACAGGGCATGTCGTCCAATCTCGATCTCTACCATGGCTTGGCTTCGACCTGTTCGAAAAAGGTCCGCCTTTGCCTGTACGAAAAGCGGTTGACGTTCAAGAGCCATTTATTGAATCTTCAGGCCTTCGAGCAGCACAGTCCCGAATATCTGAAGCTCAATCCGAACGGCGTCGTGCCGACGCTCGTGCACAACGGCGAACCGATCGTCGAATCGAATGTGATCATCGAGTACATCGATGACGAATTCCCGGACACGCCGCTGCGTCCGGCCGATTCGCTCGCGCGCGCGAGGATGCGCCGCTGGATCCAGTTTTCCGGGGTGGTCGCCTACGATGCGGTCGCGCTGCCGACCTGGATGAAAATTTCCGCTCCGGTGGCACGAAAACTCTCAGACGAAGAACTGGCGCAGGTGCTTGCGCGCGTTCCCACGCGCGAAAGGCGCGAGCGGTGGGCGCGCGTCGCACGCGATGGCATCCCGCAGGACGAGATCGAGGAATGCTATACGGAGATGGACCGGATTCTTGCCGAAGTGGACCGAGCGATTTCCCGCGGCCCTTGGCTCGCGGGAGAAACCTATTCGCTCGCCGACATCGCGATGATCCCGTTCGTCGACCGCATCCACAACCTGCGCCCCGACCTTTGTCCGCCTGGGCGGTATTCGGGCGTCGCCGACTGGTACCGGCGGATGAAGGCGCGCCCCGCCTTCGCGCCGGCGTTCGATTTCAAGGACGACCCCAGGGTCGAAGGGCTGCCGAATATCTGAGCCCTGTTGCGTGGCAGCAGTGCACAATGGTTCGGGGCGGGCGCTGCCAAAGGTGAAGCTGGCACGTCCTATGCTCGACTTGCGCACATGAATGACCGCATTGACCCTGTATCGCGTCTGCGTTGTAATGCGGGGAGGCGCGAACCGTTTCCGCGGAGAAAAAGACGGGCGTGCCGTTGAACCAAAGGCAACTTGCGGCTCGCTTTGCGGAAGGCAAGCGAGGTTTTGCCTGGCGTTGGCTAGCCCGCGCGTGAACGCTTGCAATGGGTACGAAGAAGAAAACCGATAAGACATAACCCAGACGGCGCCGGAATTTCCCAGGACGTGGCAGCTTGAGCTTTGTTGATCGTCTTTACCTCTCGCGGCTCGGGTGAAGAACGGCAACTGGAAGAGTCGCCTAACGGGAAAGGATAGGAGCCATCATGAGCCAAACAGAGCAGGAAAAGAAACTGAGCAAACTCCTCGCGAAGTGTTGGACGGACGAAGGTTTCAAAAACAAACTCATCGCCGATCCGGCGGGAACGCTGAAGGCGGTGGGCGCACAGTTGCCTCCCGGCCATTCGATCAAGGTCGTGGCAGACACCCCGGAGGTCAGCCACCTGGTGATTCCGGCAAGGCCGGACGAATTGTCCGACGCCCAGCTCGATGCGGTGGCGGGTGGGTTTTTCGATATTACTTGGCAGAGCGGGGGTTACCAGAAAATAACATGGAACCTGGGCGGTGGCGACAACGAGTGGGACTGACCTGCCCAGGGATCCCTGGACCATTGATTCGTGGAGAACGGCGACCTGGCGGTGGTTACGGTAAGAGGGTAATTGTCTGGGTCGATCTCGCCCCCCTTGGCAGGGCAAACGGGGACCACGAGCAAACGCGAAGCCGTTGCCGGTGGAAGCGATGTCGGCGGGTGAGGCTCAGGCGAGCTGCCGCCTGGCGAGCTCTGCGAACGGTCCGGGCTGGTCGATCAGCTTGGCATAGCTGCCGTTCTGGACGATCCGCCCGTCCTGGAGCACCAGGATGCGGTCGGCGTTGGCCACCGTCGAGAGGCGATGGCCGATCACGATTCGCGTCGTCTTGAGCGCCGCCAGATTGCGCGTGACGAGCGCTTGCGTGCGGTTGTCGAGCGCGCTGGTCGCCTCGTCGAGCAGCAGCAGCCGCGGCCGCTGCACGATGGCGCGTGCGATCAGGATGCGCTGGCGCTGCCCGCCCGAGAGCGTGCTCGATCCCTCGCTGATGACCGTGTGCATGCCCATCGGCATGGCCTCGATGTCCTCCTCGAGGCCGCACAACCTGGCCGCCTCCCACGCGTCGTCGATGGTGAGCAGGGTCGAGCCGACGATGTTGCTGTAGAGACTCCCCGGCATCAGTTGGCTCGTCTGCAGCACCACGCCGATCTGGCGCCGGACCGCGCGGATGTCCAGGTCCGACAATGCCTGGTTGTCGTAATAGATCGAGCCTGACGCCGGTTGCGCGAAGCCGAGCAGCAGCCGGAACAGCGTCGATTTGCCGGACCCCGACGGTCCGACGATGGCGATGAACCCGCCCGGCCGTACGCTGAACGAGACGTCCGTGAAGAGTTCCCGTCCCTCGACATAGGAAAAGGCGAGCTTCACGACGTCGAGCCTTCCCTGGAGTTCGCCCGGATGGATCTTGCTCTGGTCGGCCTCGGGAGCGGCAACGAGCACCGGAGCGGCGCGCTCGTAGACGGGCACGAGATTGAGCAGCCCGATGACCGTCGCTGACATGCCGATCACCGCGGTGAAGAAGGCCCCGAAAGCCGCGATGAATGCGACGAACTCGCCGGTGGTGAACCGCGTCCCCGGACCCGGAAGGATCAGCATGCCGACGGCGGCGAACAGCACGGCCGATACCACGACCTCGTAGCCGCTGTAAAAGGTCTGCTCGACGTTGGCGACGTTCTGCGCGCGGAAGTTCAGCGTTCGAAGGCGCGCGAATTCCGCCGCCCAGTTGGCGAATGCGCGGGCTTCCGCGACCGCCATGCGCAGCTTCACGATGCCGAGCAGATACTGGAACACCATGCCGGCGAGCCGGCCGGAGATCGCCGAGCCCTCGCGTTCGTATCGCAGCTTGATCCAGCCGCAGGTGAAGGTGACCGCGAGCGCGAGCACGAGCATCCCGACCGCGAACCACGCCAGCGTGGCGTTGTAGACGAACAGCAGGACGAGATTGAACGAGGAGAACAGCGCCGAAAAAATGCTCGCGAGCGCCGCGCCCGAGAGCGCGCGGCGGATGACGTTGATCCCGTTGAGTCGCATGGCGAGGTCGCCCGCGGTAAACCGGGAGAAGAACGCGATCGGCAGCGAGAGCACGCGGTCCCAGATCGCGGCGTGGATCGCGCCGTCCATGTGTCCCTCGACGCGCAACAGGTGCATGGAGCGCGCGAGCCCGAACATCGCCGAAGCGAGTGCCGCCGCGACCAGGGCAAGCATGGCGATGAGCACGTCGCCCTTGTTCGCGGACGGGATGTAGGTATCGATGAGCTTGCCGGTCAGGACCGGCGTGGCCAGGCCGAGCAGGCCGATCAGTGCGCCGAGCACGAGCATCCAGACGATGTCGCTGCGCATACCGCGCAGGCCCAGGGCAAGCAGCCCGGCGAGACCCACCGGTCCGTCGGGCAGCGGGCGATAGAAGGACATCGCGAACCCGTGCAGGCGCTCGGCGAGCGCTGGTCCAATGCGATCGCGGGATCGCCGCTGCGGGTCGTGCAGTTCGTAGCCGCCCCGCTCGGGCAGCAGCGCCACCCAGTCCTGCGTCCCGGAGAAGCGTCCGAGCAGCGGTCCGTTGTCGGTGGTCCACCAGTCGTGCTTCAGCGCGACCCGGCGCATGCGCAGGTTCGAGCTGGCGGCCAGTTCCGACACCGGCTCACGGATCGCGCGCCGGCTCCCGCGCGGCGGGCGCACGAAGCAGACCCCGAGCCGCTCCCCGAGTATCTCGCAGGCCGCGAACAGGGAGTCCGGATCGGGGGCGCCGACGGCGCGCGCCGATCGCCCCGCGGTGACTTGCACGATGCGCTCCAGCGCATTCTGCATGACCCGACCCGCGCCTGCGGCCTTCGTCGCGAGCCGATCGGCTTCGGCATCCAGCCGGCGACGTGCGCGCGCCAGCACGTAACGCAACGCGAGTCGGTGGTAGGTTTGCAGCGCCCGCCACAAGCGTCCAGTGGCGATCACCTCGCCGGGATCGACCGTGAGGGCCGCCGCATCCTCCAGCGCCCGGAACCAGACGTCGTTGCGCACCGGCAACGGCACGAGGTCCGAGTCCGGCTCGATCTCGACGCCCTCTTCGCCCATGAAAACGGCCCGGCCGCGCGTGAGGCGCATCCAGACCAGGCGGCGGACCGGCGCGAGCAACTCGTCTTTCCGCACGGTGGTTTCGTCATCGACCTCGAGTACGTTCACATGCCCCGGCGCGAGTTCGCGCGGCAGGCCCCGCGTCAGCGCCGCAATCCAGGCCTCGGCCAGTTCCAGCAGCTCGTCGCGACGCGCATCGTCGCCGGCCTGGCGCAGCAGTTCGTCGCTGCGCACTTCGGTCACCGCCGCGCCGGGCAGCGGCACCGCGAGCAGGCCGAATTCGGGCGCGACCGAGCCGGGGTTGATTCCCAGGACGATCTGACCCCGGACCGCGCGGTACAGGTGCTCGCGCGCACCGGTGACCTCGCCGTCGGACTGGCGCACCACGAACACGTCGATGGCGCCGGCGCCGACGAAGCTCACGCGATCGGGATCGTGCAGCCAGAAAGGTCGCGCAACCGGCGCCGATGCCGCTGCGGCGAACTCGCTCAGACCCGGTGTGCGATCGCCGTCACTCATTGGCGATCAGGCGCAGATACGCGCTCTCCGGTTTCGCCACGAGCTGGTCGTGGGTGCCGCGCTCCACGATCTTCCCGTGGTCGAGCACGATGATTTCGTCGCAGTCGCGGATCGTCGACAGCCGGTGCGAGACGACGATGCAGGTGCAGCCGCGCCGGCGGATGTTCTCGTCGATGAGCCGTTCGGTGGTCGCATCGAGCGCGCTGGTCGCCTCGTCCAGCACCAGCACGCGAGGATTCCCGCACAGCGCGCGCGCGATTTCGATCCGCTGACGCTGTCCGCCGCTCAGGTTACGCCCCTGCTCCTCGAGCACACCGTCGTATCCCCCGGCCCGCCCGAGGATCACGTCGTGTATGCACGCATCCTTCGCCGCCTGGACGACGTCTGCATCCGTGATGCTATCGTCCCACAGCGTGAGATTGTCGCGAACCGTCCCCTCGAACAGCGCCACCTCCTGCTCCACCATGGCGACCGAGTTGGCAAATTCGTAACGGCCGTAGGCCTCGCGCGGCTGGCCGTCGAACAACACCTCGCCCTCCCAGGGCGCATACAGCCCCATCACGATCCTGGACAGCGTCGACTTGCCGCAGCCCGAGCGCCCGACGATCGCCACGCGCTGACCCGGTCGCAAGCTCAGATCGAACCCGGTGACGAGCGCAGGATCGGTGCGGCTGTAACCGAACCGGATGCCGCGCAATTCAACGAAGCCCTCGAGCTTGGCTCGGTTCGCCGACCCGGCGGCGCCCGCCTCCGGCAGGCCGCCCGAACGGTCCGTCCAGGAATCGGTCGGACAGCGCATCACATCGTCGAGGCGATTCATGTCGCCCTGAGCCTCCTGCAGGCGCGAACCGAGGTCGGCGAGCGCGGTCACGGGTCGGGTGAAGCTCGCAACCAGGCTCTGAAACGCGACCAGCATGCCGATCGAGAGCCTGCCGTCGATGACCAGTACGCCGCCCACACCCAGCACGACGGCGGCGTTCACGCCGGTGAGCAGGCCCGGCAGCGAGCCGAGCACGAGCGCCACCCGTGCCGCGTCCTGCTGGGCGTTGACGAAGATCGCCTGCTGGCCCGCGATGTGGTTGAAGAACGCCGCCTCGCCGCCGCTCGATTTCAGCGTCTCGATCATGCGCAGACCGTTCATCGACGTGCCGAGCAGCTTGCCCCCCGCAAGAGAGAGTTTCTCGCTCATCTCCCGCATGCGCCGCGCGATCGCCAGAAGCGCAACGAAGTTCGCGCCCACCACGGCGATGCTCACCAGCGTCAGCGTCACGTCGTAGAACAGCATCACGCAGGCGAAGAACACGGCGGTCGCCGCGTTCAGCACCGCCTTGGCGAGATCCCCCGAGAGCAGCGTTGCGACCCGATCGTTCAGCGCGACGCGGGCACCGATCTCGCCGGCGGAACGCTGCGTGTAGAACTCCGCCGGCAGGCGCAGCACGTGCCAGAAGAACTTGCTCGCCGACGACAGCGCGATGCGCGTCTGCGTGCGCAGCAGGTACCAGCCCTGCAACCACGTGAGGGCGGCGCGCAGCAGCGCCGTCACCACCATGCCGATCAACAGCGGCTTGAGCCAGCTCTGCAGGCCGGAAACGAAGAACTTGTCGATAAAGGTGCTGGAGAACACCGGGACCACCATGCCCGGGGCGACCAGCGCGAGGCCGACCAGCACGAGGTAGCTGACGGCCGCGTGCAGTCCGACGAAGCGGCGTTTGAGCGCTTCGACGACGCTTGGCTTCTGCCCGCCGGGGGCGAAGTCCCTGCCCGGCTCGATCACCAGCACGACTCCGGTAAACGACTGGTCGAATTCCGCGTCGGAGACGACGCGCGGGCCCGACGCCGGGTCGTTCAGGAAGACCTTGCCGCGGCCGAACCCCTCGACCACGAGGAAGTGGTTGAAATTCCAGAACACGATGCAGGGCAGCGGAAGGTTGCGCAGTTCCGCGGGCTCCTTCTTGTACCCCTTGCCGGTCATGCCGTAGCCGCGGGCCGCTTTCAGCACATTGCTCGCCTTGCTGCCGTCGCGGGACACGCCGCAGCGCAACCGCAGTTCCTCGAGCGGTACCCAGCGCTTGTAGTACCCGAGGATCATCGCGAGCGACGCGGCCCCGCACTCCAACGCCTCCATCTGCAGCACACTGGGCGTGCGCCGGCGCCGCGTCGCACGCGTCATCGCCGGTGCCTGGCGCTGTGTCGGGTTGCTCGGTTTCGCTCTCTCCATCGGTCCTTGCGCGTGCGGGAGCAGGGGGATCCGTCAGTCGACTCCGAGCGCTTTCTTGAGCGCCGGTACCACCAGCGTGATCGGCCGTTGGCGTTCGACCACGATCTCCGCGCTGCACAGCGTGCCGCTGCGGATCTTGACCTGCGCGCCGCCGGCGGAGGACCACCGGTAACCGCTGTAATTGGGTTCGGGCAAAAGGGCCGCGCGGATCTCGATCGGCGGCGTCGCGCCCGCCAGATCGCGTACCAGCGGTTCGTTGTGCAGCAGCGCGTTCATGCTCTGCTGGGTCGAGGGATACTCGGACACGTAACTCACGCGTGCGACGAGAAAGCCGCTCTCCTCCCGTTTCACAGTGGACGGCGTCACCTCGGCCGTCATGCCGCGCTCGACACGCTTGCCGTCCGCCGCCGGAACGAACACCGCGGCCTCGAGCGGCGTATCCGCCGCGTCCGTGCGTTCCACGCTCACCACGGCCCCCCCTGTCTCAACCCGCATGCCGCGACCGGTCTTGACCTCGACGATGCGCCCGTCGAAAGCGCTGGTCACGACACTTACCCGCTTCTCGTTTGCGAGCAGGCTGTCGAGCGCGCGCCGCGCTTCGTTCACCTGCTCCCCGATCGCGGCCATTTCATTGCGGTTAGCTCGCTCGCCCTCGAGGCGCCGCAGCGACAGCTGCCGGATCTGGTTGCGCAGGTTCTCCGCTTCCAGGCGCGCAGCGGTCTGTTCCTGGCGCGTGGCGAGCAGCGTCTGGTTGGTCACCAGGCCCTGTTCGAGCAGCCTCGTCTGCGTCAGCACGCGGTCGGCGATGATGCGCTCGCGCTCGCCGGCGGCCTTCAGCTGGCTCTCGAGGTTCTGCCGTTGCTGCGCGAGCGCCTGGTCGTTCAAGGTCGTGCTCTGGGAGGAAAACGAGCGCACCATGCGCGCGCGCGCCCGCAGTTCCTCAAGCCGTGCACGCGCCTGGTCGATGCGATCATCGAGGTCCGGCTGGGCGATGCGGGCGATCCGCTGGCCGCGCCTCACCGTGTCGCCGACCGTCACGTCCAGTGCAATGATCCGCCCCGCCGCCGTGGCGACCACGTCGGCGAGACCCGTTGGGTTGATGAGAATGCACTTGCCGATGACCTTGGTGGGAACCGAGCCGAACCAGCCCCAGGCAATTGCCGCGGCAATCAGGATCGCGAGCGGCGCGAAGGCGAGCCAGGCCTGCGGTGTGATGACCCGCATCAGCGCATCGAGCTGCTCGGGCGAGGACAGGCGATCGAGGGCGACCTTGCGGAATATGCTCCTCGTTTCGGTGGTCATCAGGGTTGCTCCTCGTCGAAACGGGCGTCCATGAAATCCTCCGGCCGCACAACGTAGCCCTCGCCCTCGCGGCGCACGATCGCACCGATCTCGTAGCGCAAGCGCGCGATGGCGTTCGCGTACCCTTGGCGCAGCTGTACGTAGGCGAGCAGCGCGTTGCTCAGTCGGTCCTCGACGTTGATCACGTCGATGAGGGTCGCCGTGCCGAGGCGCCGCTTGGTCTGTTCGTTATCGAGCGTCACGGCGTAGCGACGCACGGATTCGGCCCCTTGCTCCAGTTGCTCGGCGCTGCGCCGCAGCGCCTCGGCGAGCACGGGTACGTTGCTTCCCACCTCCGCCTCGAGGTCGCGCAGCCGGATCGAACTCGTGTCGAAAAACGCGGATTGCGCGGTAAACACACCCCGCGCCGCCGCGTTCTCCCAAGGCCATTGCAGGCCGATGGTGGCGAGCGCCGAGGGGCCCGTCTGCGCGGAATTGAAGGCGGAATTGAAGTTGCCCGGTCCCGAACCCTGAACCAGACCGGAATAGGCAAGACTGAAATCCAGATCGAGCTGTGGCTTCAGGTTCTGGCGCGCCGCCGCCACGCCGTAGCGCGCGGCTTGCTCGGTGTAGCGCGCTGCCTCGATGTCCGCGCGCATCGCAAGCGCGAAGCGGCGCAGTGCCTCGAGGCGGTCCGATACCCGCCGGGCGGCCGGCGATACGCCGGGGAAGTCGTCCACGGGCCGCGCCAGCCTCGCCGCCTGCGCCGACTCGAGGCCCAGCACGCGCGCGAGGGCGAGCCGCGATTCGACATAAGACTGCTCGGTGGCGATGCGAGCGCTTCTTTTCTCGGCCAGGTTCGCGAGTACGAGGTTGAGTTCCGCCGCCGGGATCTGGTCTGCGGCGATGAGCTTGCGTGTTTCCTCGACAAGCGCCGTTACGCGCGCCTCGCTCGTGCGGATGATGTCCACGCGCCGGGCCTTCGCGGCGTAATCCCAGTAGGCGAGCGCTGCGGAAAGAATCGCCTTCGCATTGGCGGACAACAACTCTGCTTGGGCCGCGGCGAGCCGCGCCTCGGCCGCATCCAGCACGGCGCCGGCGACATCGCGGCCCGCATTGCGCAGCAGCGGCACCCGCAGTGTGAAGGCGAGCCGCCCGACAGTCTGGCGCGGCACGCTTTGCAGCCAAAGCAGCCGGTCGGCGGCCGAGCTCACGCTGAATACGCTGCCCAAAGCAATGCCGCTTTTGAGCGTGCGATCCACGCCGACGCGATAGCTGGTCATGTCGGTCAGCTGTTCGTGCACGGTCGTGATGCCGGCGGCGTCGAGGGCGCTCTGTTCGTCGATCCGCAACGGCCGGTATTCCCGGTCCCGGGTGGCCGAGGCGCTCAGCACCGGGTCGAACGCGCCCTGCGCCTGCAGCACCAGTCCACGGTTCACCTCGACCTGCCGCTGCTGCACCCGCGTGTCGGGGTTCTGCGCGAGCGTCTGGCGCAGCGTGGCTTCAAGCGTCAGCCCATGCGCCTCCGGCTGCCCGCGCGCCGTTCCCGCGACAGCCGTTGCAAGCGCGACGGCGCACAAACCTGCGCTGATGAACGGCGCCCTCACCAGCGGCTAGCCCGCGAGCTTCTTCAACATGCGCTCGAAGCGCGCGCCCGCCAGGTGCAACTTGTCAAGCACCTCGATGTCGAGTTCGTCCTCGTCCATGCTCTCGGCGTTCGGATCCTCATCCTCGGCACCGTAGCCGAACCTGTTGATGGTGCCGCGCATACGATCGGTGAGGAAGATGCCGAGCGCGCGGTAGAAACGCGCAGCGAAGGCAACATCCTCCTCCAGCTTGGCGCTCAATGTCGCCTTGGGCACGTCGAGCAGCACGCAGTCCTGCTCGGCAACGACCGAGACGACCGTCGGGCTCGAATCGAGCAGCGACATCTCGCCTAGAATATCGCCGCTCGCCACGCGCGCGATCCGCATGCCCTTGGATGTCACGACGGACATTGCGCCATCGAGGATGATGTACATCGATTCCGGCCGGGTGCCGTGCCGAATGAGCGTTTCACCCCTGGCGATCTTCCCGCGCGAGCCGTGATCGGCGAGCCAGTCAACGTCCGAATCGGTCAGTTGACCGAGAATGAAGAGCACCTTACGCATCTGCCTTCCCCCGGAAATCGAAAAGTGTCAGAAGTTGGCCGCAGGTGAAATTTAGCCTGAAATGGCCGTGCCGTGGGGAATTCGTGCATGCATCCGTTCGATGCTGCGCCGATATTCCACATCGATGATCGAAACGCGCGGCACCGCGCGGCCACGCCGCTCGCACTTGAAAACTCAACTCGCTTGATCTTCGCCTAGGCGATTTGCGCGCGGTGTGATGATGAATATCATCGGGACCATGCCCTCCACCAGGACGCCCCGATAACGCGCTCGAGGTGATCATCGTTTTGCTCGCGACTTTCGCTGACGATCGTTTGCGGGTACATTCCCGCTCGCATCGAGCACCAAGCGCGCGACGCAGGCCGGTATTCGGCAAGCGCCACATTTCATTGGCGGAAGGTGAGGGATTCGAACCCTCGAGGGGTTGCCCCCTGCCGGTTTTCAAGACCGGTGCCTTAAACCGCTCGGCCAACCTTCCGCAATGCCTGGGAATGTGCGCCGGACGCCCCCCCACAAAGCCCGCACAAGCGCCTAAGTTATTGTGGCACTTGAATTATATCATCGGCACCCCCATACTAGACGCGTCCGGTTCGCGGTAGTCAGGGGTCTCACTTTAGGCACTTGAAACTAAACCGCACCTGCCCTACTCTAATCGGCACAGTAGGTCATCTATTTACTTGGAGGTTATTTGATGCGACCCGAATTGCAACCGATTCAGACCCAGGCCCCTTACGGCGCGCAGGAAGCGTCGCTACGGCAAAACCGGGTACTGAGAAATACCTACTGGCTGCTCGCGGTTTCGCTGATCCCAACGGCGATCGGCGCGGTGATCGGTACGAATATGAACCTCGGGTTCCTGCGCGCGAGCCCGATGATCTCGTTCTTCGTCATCCTCGCCGTGTTCTACGGCTGGATTTTCGCGATCGAGAAGAACCGCAACAGTTCCCTGGGCGTGTTGCTGCTCCTCGGCTTCACGCTGTTCCTCGGCCTGCTGCTGGGACCGCTGTTCCAGAGGGTTCTCGGCTTCCGCAACGGCACCGAACTGGTGATGCTCGCGGCCGGCGGAACGGCGGCGGTGTTCTTCATCATGGCCGGCATCGCCACGACGACCAAGCGCAACCTGACGGGTCTCGGCAATTTCCTCACCGTCGGCGCGATCGTCATCATGCTCGCGGTGGTCGCCAACGTGTTCTTCGCCAGCCCGGTACTGCATCTGGCACTGCTGGCGGGATTCGTGTTGTTCTCGTCGATGCTCATTCTGTTCCAGATCAATGCGGTCGTGCGCGGCGGCGAAACGAATTACATTTCGGCGACGCTGACGCTCTATATCGCGATCTACAACCTGTTCTCGGCCCTGCTGCAACTGCTGGGGATTTTCGGCGGTAGCCGCGAGTAGGCTATCGGACGACCGGAAAGGGCGGCTGAGGCCGCCCTGTTTTGTTCCGGCCCTGTGCTCGCCTCAGTCCCGTTCAAACAAGGCCAGCGATTCGACGTGCGAGGTGTGTGCGAACATGTTGACGATTCCCGCCGCACGCAGCGCATAACCCTGGGCATTGACCATCAGACCGGCGTCGCGTGCGAGCGTCGCCGGATCGCACGACACATATACGATCCGGCGCGGCCGGGTCCTCGAGAATGTCTTCACCGCTTCGATCGCGCCCTCCCGCGGCGGATCGACCAGCACCTTGTCGAGGGGACGCAGCGTCGCGCAGATCTTCGGATCGGCTAGATCGGCGACTTCGAAGCGGCATTCCCGCCCCAGCCCGTTGGCTTCGGCGTTTTCACGCGCGCGCGCCACCATCCGGTCGCTGCCTTCGTAGCCGGTGACCAGTGCGCCGCTGCGCGCGATCGGCAGCGTGAAGTTGCCCAGACCGCAGAAATAATCTCCCACGCGCTCGCCAGGCCGGGGATCGAGCAGCGCCAGTGCGCGCCGCACCAGGATCCGATTCACGACACTGTTGACCTGCGTGAAGTCCGTCGGCGAAAACGCGATATGAAGGCCGAATTCGGGAAGCGAGTAGTAAAGCGGCGGCATCGCCTCGGGCCAGAACGGCATCACCGATTCCGGACCTTTGGATTGAAGCCAAAGGTGCACGCCGGCGTCTTCGGCGAACTCCCGCAGCACCGATTCGTCCGCCGCCGTGAGCGGCGAAAGAATACGCAGCACCAACACGGTGACTTCGTCTGCTACCACGACTTCGACCTGCGGCAAGCGGTCGCAAATTGAAAGCCGCGCGATGAACCGACGCAAGCTGGGAATGAGCACCGACACCGCCTCGGGCAGGACTTCGCAACTGCTCATATCGGCAACGTAGGTCGACTTGCGCTCGCGAAAGCCGACCAGCACGCCTCCCTTGCCCGGCACATTGCGGGCCGACAGGCGCGCGCGGTTTCGATAGCGCCAGTGCAGCCCGTGAACCGGCGCGAGCATGGTTTCGGCACGCACGCGGCCGATATGCCAGAGCGCGTCTTCGAGCACCCGCTGCTTGGCGGCGACCTGGGCCGTTTCATCGAAGTGCTGCAGCGAACAGCCGCCGCAGACGCCGAAGTACCGACAACGCGGTTCGACGCGCGACGCGCTCGGCTTGATCACCTTCACGGCCTGCGCAAGTTCGTAGTTCCGTTTGCCGCGAAAGAGTGCGTACTCGACCACTTCCCCGGGCAGAGCACCGTCGATAAATACCGCCTTGCCGTCAACGCGCGCGACGCCCCTTCCGTCCCGGTCAAGGGATTCGACGCAGGCCGTTGCGCTAGGTGCGGGCGCCGGGCGGTTCAGAGGGGCTTCCATGCGTCGAGAAACGCGTGCCAATGGGGTTCCCGCGAACCGGCAAGCGTGCTGCGCACGACTTCGCACTCGCGCGAATAACCCGACGCGTCGAGGACGCCGCGCAGTAACTGGAAGCGAAGGAATACCAGATAGGTGTTGACGACGTCCGTCTCGCAATAATTGCGGATCTCCTCGATCCGTCCCGCCCTGAATGCCTCGCCAACCATGGAGCCGTCCATGCCGAGCTTGCCGGGGAAACCGCACAGTCGCGCGAGATCGTCCAGCCCGACGTAGGCGCGCGGCTGATACAGCGCGAGCAGGTCCATCAGGTCGAGGTGCCGGGTGTGGTAGCGGTTGATGTAATTGTTGAATCGAAAATCCCTGTCGTCATCGCCCATGTCCCAGTAACGCGCCGCCGAAAGGCCAAGCGCCATGCTGCGGTAATGCAGCACCGGCAGGTCGAAACCGCTGCCGTTCCATGAAACCAGTTGCGGGGTGTACTTTTCGATGCCGTCGAAGAAGCGCCGAATGATTTCTGCTTCCCCGTCGGCGGGCGTGCCGAGCGACCAGACACGAAACGTGTCGCCTTCGCGCAGCGCACAGGCAATCGCCACCACGCGCTGAAGGTGAAGTTGCAGGAAATCGCTTCCGCTCGACGCTCGGCGGCGCTGAAACGCGAATTCCGCGACGTCGTGATCGGACACATTGTCATCGAAATCGTGCAGCCGCCTGAGGCCTTCCAGATCCGGCACGGTCTCGATGTCGAATGCCAGCGTCGGCGCCATCAGCGTCGGCCCCTGGAGCGGTGGAACCCGCCGGGTCGGCTGAATTTGACGTCCCTGATCTCGTGATTTTGGCAGGTTGCAGCTTCGCAAACTGCCAAAATCACGAGACGTATACAAACCCAATTCACGGCGCCGACGCTCATGGCTTCGTTCACCCCGAACTAATCGGGAAACACACCGGTCGACAGATACCGGTCTCCACGGTCACAGACAATCGATACGATCGTCGCCTTCTTGACCTCGCGCGAAATGCGCAGCGCGACAACGAGAGCCCCCCCGGAAGAGATGCCCGCGAAAATGCCTTCTTCCCTCGCCATGCGGCGCGCCATCTCCTCGGCGTCAGACTGGCTGACGGTCTCGATCCGATCCACGCGCGCACGTTCGTAGATCTTCGGCAGATAGGCTTCCGGCCACTTGCGGATGCCGGGAATCTGGGAGCCTTCCTCGGGTTCGCAGCCGACGATGCAAACGCCGGTGGCTCTTTCCTTCAGATAGCGCGACACTCCCATTATTGTCCCCGTGGTACCCATGCTGGAGACGAAATGCGTGATCCTGCCGCCGGTATCGCGCCAGATCTCGGGACCGGTTCCATCGTAATGCGACTTCGGGTTGTCCCGGTTTGCGAACTGGTCGAGGATGATGCCCGCCCCTTCGCGCTGCATGCGCTCGGCAAGATCGCGTGCCGCCTCCATGCCGCCGGACTTCGGCGTAAGAATGATCTGCGCCCCGAACGCGCGCATGGTCTGGCGGCGCTCCACCGAAAGGTGCTCGGGCATGACAAGGATCATACGGTAGCCGCGGATCGCGGCCGCCATGGCCAGTGCAATACCGGTATTGCCGCTGGTCGCCTCGATCAGCGTGTCCCGCGGTTTGATCGTGCCGCGTTTCTCGGCGCGCACGATCATCGACAGTGCCGGCCGGTCCTTGACCGATCCCGCAGGATTGTTGCCCTCGAGCTTGCACAGGATGACGTTGCCGTTCTTTTCGTTCTGCCTGCCCGGGATGCGCTGCAACCGGACCAGCGGCGTTTCACCGACGAAATCCTCGATCGTCCGGTACCGTGGCTTCATGGGTGGCTAGACCGCGGAATCATTTCCGCCCTGTTCTTCGGCCCCGAGCAATGCACGACAATACCTTCGCACACCGTCCTCGACCGCAAGAAACGGCTCTTCATAGCCGGCACGGCGCAGTATCCCGATGTCGGATTGCGTGTAATGCTGGTATTTTCCGCGCAATGCGTCGGGGAAGGGCGCGTACTCGATCAGCCCTTCGGCCTGCATCTCAGCGAGCGAGAGTACCTGTCGGCCCTGCGCCTCACGAGAGGCATTGACCACCGCGCATGCGACGTCGTTGAAGCTCTGCGCTCGGCCGGTGCCGACATTGAATATGCCGGACAGGTCTCTATGGTCGAGGAAGTGCAGGTTTACCTTCACCACGTCTTCGACCGAAACGAAATCCCTGCGCTGCTCGCCGTCGCCGTAGCCGCCGGAGCCACGGAACGGACGCACTCGCCCTTGGTCGCGGAACTGCTGAAAGAAATGCCATGCGACCGAGGCCATTCGGCCCTTGTGCCATTCCCTCGGGCCGTAGACATTGAAATAGCGAAAACCCGCGATCTGCGCGTCCGCCTCGCCGATGCGGCGCCTGACCGCCTGATCAAACAAGAGCTTGGAGTAGCCGTAGACGTTCAGCGGCGCCTCGCAGCCGCGCTCCTCGCGAAACACGCTGCCCGCACCGTAGACGGCCGCGGACGAGGCGTAGATCAGTGGCACCGCCTCGTCGATGCAGAATTCGAGCAGCGCGAGCGAATACCGATAATTGTTGTCCATCACGTAGCGGCCATCGCTCGCCATCGTGTCGGAACACGCGCCCTGGTGAAGCACGGCTTCGACGACCCCGTCGAAATCGCCGGCCTGCAGGCTCGAAAGAAAATCGCGCTTATCCAGATAATCGACGATGTCGCAGTCCACGAGATTGCGAAACTTGTCACCCCTGGTGAGATTGTCGACCGCGATGATTCCGGTCTGACCTCGCTCGTTCAATGCCCGAACAATGTTGGAACCTATGAATCCGGCAGCACCGGTGACGACGATGTACATGCTCATTGCTCCGCTTGCATGCTGCCGACCAGTTCCTCCAGCGTGGCCACGGCAGTGCCCAGCTTGCCGACGACGATGCCGGCGGCATGGTTAGCCGCGCGCATCGCCTCGCGCAGACTCCTGCCGCACGCGATCATGACCGCGAGTGTCGCGATCACCGTGTCGCCGGCTCCGCTCACGTCGTAGACTTCACGCGCCCGCGCGGCTTCATGATGTGCCCCGTCGTCGTCGAACAGCGTCATGCCCTCTTCGCTGCGTGTGACGAGCAGCGCGTCCAAGTCCAAGTCCTTGCGCAGCTTCTCCGCCCGTTGCTTCAGTTCGGCCTCACTTGACCACTGGCCGACCACATCCCGCAGCTCGCTGCGGTTTGGGGTCATCACATTTGCGCTACTGTAGCGCGAATAGTCGTGGCCCTTCGGGTCGACAAAAATCCGCTTCGAGTACAAGCGGGCCATGTCGATCATCTGGGCGATATGCGCGAGCCCACCCTTGCCATAATCGGACAGGATCACCACATCGCATTTGTTGAGAAGCTTGCGATAGACGCCGAGCTTCTTCATCAGGACTTCTTGGCTGGGCGATTGCTCGAAGTCAATGCGCAACAATTGCTGCTGCCGCCCGACGACGCGCACCTTGCGGGTGGTTTCAAGCGACCGGTCCTTCCACAGGCTCGCGTCAATACCCTCGTTCACGATCAATTTGCGCAGCCGGTTTCCGGCTTCGTCGTCGCCGATCACCGAAAGCAACGATACCTGCGCGCCGAGCGCGGCGGCGTTTCGAGCCACGTTCGCAGCCCCGCCAGGACGCTCTTCCTGCCTAACGACATTGACGACGGGCACCGGCGCTTCGGGCGATATGCGGCTCACCTCGCCGAAAAGGTAGCGGTCGAGCATGACGTCGCCGACTACAAGCACGCGCGCACGGCCCAGCGCGGCGCGGCTTGGCATGAATTCCAACCCCCGCGTCTTCGCCGTCGAGCGGCTGCCCGATCTTGCCGGCTTCCTCATGTATCCTCGTTCAGATTTGCGGGCGTCGATGCCCGTCTGCCGATCGGGAAATATTCGATGCCGTACAGACGCATCTGACGCGGATCATACAGGTTGCGTCCGTCGAAGATCGCCGGAGTCTTGAGCCTGGCGCGTATGGTCTCGAAATCCGGGCTGCGGAACTCCTGCCATTCGGTGACGATCACCAGCGCGTCCGCGTTCGACAGCGTCTCCATCGGTGATTGGGCAAAGTCAATGCGCGACTCGCCCGCATAGATGTGCCTTGCCTCGTCGATTGCCGCAGGATCGTAGGCGCATACGTTGGCCCCGCGGCGCAGCAGTTCGGCAACAAGTACCCGGCTCGGCGCCTCCCGCATGTCGTCGGTATTCGGCTTGAACGCGAGCCCCCACAGGGCAAACCGGCGCCCGGACAGGTCGGCTCCGAAGCGCCCGACGATCTTGCGCCCGAGCACCTGGTGCTGTTCGTGATTCACGTGCTCGACCGCGCTCAGGATGCGAAGCGCGGAATCTTCCTTGCCGGCGGTTCGGATCAGCGCCCTCACGTCCTTGGGAAAACACGATCCGCCGTAGCCGGCCCCGGCATAAAGAAAGTGATAGCCGATGCGCGGGTCGGCGCCCATACCGCGGCGGACCTGCTCGATATCCGCGCCCAGCTTCTCGGCAAGGTTCGCCAGCTCATTCATGAAGGAAATGCGCGTGGCCAGCATCGCATTGGCGGCGTATTTGGTCAGTTCGGCCGAGCGCACGTCCATGACTATCACCCTCTCATGATTGCGCTGAAACGGCGCGTACAGGCTGCGCATCACGCGCGTGGCCTCCTCGTCGTCGCTGCCGATGACGATCCGATCGGGCCGCATGAAATCGTCGATCGCCGCCCCCTCCTTGAGGAACTCCGGATTCGAGATCACCGCGAACGGCATGCTCTTCCCACGCGCCTTGAGTTCCCCCGCGACCGCGTCGCGGACTCGGTCCGCGGTGCCGACCGGCACCGTGGACTTGTCCGCGATGATCCGATAGCCGTTCATGTGGCGGCCGATCGTACGCGCGGCCGCAAGCACATGCGAGAGGTCGGCCGATCCGTCCTCGCCCGGCGGCGTACCGACCGCGATCATTTGCACCGCGCCGAACCCGGTTGCGCGCTCAGGGTCGGTCGCAAACGCGATCCTGCCCGCTGCGCGGTTGCGCCCGATCAGCTCCTGCAGGCCGGGCTCGTAGATCGGCACACCGCCCTCGTTGAGCACTTTGATCTTTGCCGCGTCAACATCGAAGCAAAGCACGTCGTTGCCGACCTCGGCCAGGCAGGCACCGGTCACAAGTCCGACGTATCCGGTGCCGATAATGGTGACCTTCAACTCGCTTCTCCCCGTTTCGCCCTACCGCGCGTCATGCGCACTCTCGCGTGATTTCCTCCGAGCACTCATCTGCTCAAGGCGCCAGATCGTATTCTTCCGCACGCTTCGGCGGGTAGGTCTCCCAGCCGCCGCAGGCGGGACAATGCCAGTAGAATTGCCGCGCTTTGAAGCCACAGTTCTCGCAACAGTATCGGGCGAGTCTGCGCGTGTGGCCGTGCACCAGATTGCGCACGAGTTCCAGATCGGGCCGGCGCTCCGCGGGCGCAGCCATGATCTGTGCCTCGAGAAGCTTGTCCAGTCCGAGCAGCGTCGGATTGCGCCGCAGTTCGTCCTTGACCAGTCGATAAGCCTCCTCGGGGCCCTTCACATCGAGCGTGGACTGGAATGCCACGTCCAGCAGGTCGAGCGAAGGATAGCTGGCCAGATACCCGCGCAGCAGCGTCAGCCCCTCATCGGCGCGACCAAGCGCCCGGTGACCCTCCAGCAGCCGCTGCGCCACCAGCGCGAGGTATGCCGGCTGCTGCTGTTCGATGCTCTTCCACGCCTCAATGGCACGCGCCTGGTCGGCTGCCGCCGCGTGCATGTCCCCAATGCCAATCGACGCCCGCACGCACTTGCGGTTTGCCGCCAAAGCGGTCTCGAAATGCCGACGGGCCTGCTCGGGGCGCGAATGCGTGGTCTCGTAGGCGGCCATTTCGCAGTGGTAGTTCGCAATTTCCTTTTGCCACGACTGGCCCGAATCGCGCTCCATGCGCATGGCGATGTCGATTGCCTTGTTCCAGTCCTTTTCTTGCTGATAGATATCGAGCAGGAACTTGAGCGCTTCGCCCCGGCGCGCGCCGTCGACAAGGCGCAGGAACGCTTCTTCGGCACGATCGAGCAGCCCCGCACGCAGGTAGTCCTGTCCAAGTTCGAACAGGGCCTGAAGCCGCTGTTCCTCACCCAGATCGGACCGATCGAGCAGGTTCTTGTGCATCCGGATGGCTCGCTCGGTCTCGCCGCGCCGGCGAAACAGGCTGCCCAGCGCGAAGTGCAGCTCCACCGTTTCCGGATCGACCCGAACCACCTCGATGAACGCCTCGATCGCCTTGTCGGGCTGTTCGTTGAGCAGGAAATTGAGACCCTTGAAATACGAGCGCGGAAGATTGCGCGACTCGGACAGCAAGTGCTTGATGTCGATCCGTGCAGCGAGCCATCCCAGGACGAAGAACAGGGGCAATACGAGCAGCCACCAGTACTCGAATTCCATCAAAGTCCCGAGTCAGAGGGGGCGATCGGCGCCGAGACGGCGGACTTCCCGTTCAGTTCCTTCTTCAGCGCCGCAATCTCGCGGCGCTGCGCGAACAACTTCCCCAGACAGGCAATCACCCCGAGCGCGGCGCCCAGCGCGAAAAACGTTACGACAACCAGCACCAGCGGTGCCTGCCAGTTCCTGTCGAGATAGAAACGCAGGACGACCGGATCCGTGTTCCTGACAGCGAATAACAGCAGGGCAACGAACAACAACGCCCTGAGCAGCCATGCGATGTAGCGCAGGAATTTCATTTGCTGCAAGCCTCAGCTGGCGAAGCCGCGACCGGCCGGGCTTCGCCTCTCGCGACCCCGCATTCCACGTATGCGACCTCCGTACAAGGTCAGATTCTGCACCGGTTTCGTCCCCACCAACACCACAAGTAAGCAAGCGGCGCGCAAATGCAGGCTCCATGTGAAAACGGCGGCATGCCGCCGCCGCTCCCGCTCCCGCGCTCTCGGTCCGCCCTATTTGAGCTCGTTGTCGACCCGCTCGCGAAGTTCCTTGCCCGCCTTGAAATGGGGTACGAACTTTTCCGGTACGTGCACCTTCTCGCCCGATTTCGGATTGCGGCCGGTGCGGGCCGGCCGGTGATTGAGGCCGAAGCTGCCAAACCCCCGGATTTCGATTCGCTGTCCGCCGACGAGACTTTGGGTCATCGCATCGAGAATCATCTTAACCGCGAATTCCGCATCCTTCGCGACCAGCTGGGGATAACGAGCGGCGAGCCGCGTAATGAGTTCGGATTTGGTCATGGGAAAGGATGAAGGCTACTGGGGGACGTTCTTGTTGTCCAGCTTGGCTTTCAGGAGCGCACCGAGGTTTGTGCTGCCGCTGCTGGCAGCCGATTCGCTCTGGAGCTTGGCCATCGCCTGGTTTTCGTCGGCAACGTCCCTCGCCTTGATGGAAAGATTGATAGTGCGGTTCTTGCGGTCGACGTTGACGATCATCGCGGTAACCTGATCGCCCTCTTTCAGATGCGCCCGTGCATCCTCGACGCGATCACGCGAGATTTCCGAGGCGCGCAGGTAACCCTCGAGGTCGCCGGGCAGCGCCACCGCAGCCCCTTTCGCGTCAACGCTCTTGACCACGCCCGTGACGACCGCGCCCTTCTCGTTGCCCGCGATGAAGTTATTGAACGGATCGCCGTGCATCTGTTTGATTCCCAGCGAAATGCGCTCGCGCTCGACGTCGATCGACAGCACCATGGCCTCGATCTCCTCGCCCTTCTTGAACTGGCGCACGGCCTCCTCGCCGGGCTGGCTCCAGGAGAGATCGGACAGATGCACCAGCCCATCGATCGTGCCGGGCAGCCCGATGAATATGCCGAAATCGGTGATCGACTTGATCTGCCCCCTCACCTTGTCGCCCTTCTTGAAGTTCATCGAGAACTCTTCCCATGGATTCGGCATGCACTGTTTCATGCCCAGGGAAATGCGGCGGCGATCTTCGTCGATCTCGAGGATCATGACCTCGACCTCGTCGCCCAGTTGAACCACCTTGGACGGATGAACGTTCTTGTTGGTCCAGTCCATCTCCGAGACGTGCACCAGGCCTTCGATACCGGACTCGACCTCGACGAACGCCCCGTAATCGGTCAGGTTGGTCACCTTGCCGAACAGACGCGTTCCGGTCGGATAGCGGCGGGAAAGCCCGACCCACGGATCCTCGCCCAACTGCTTGAGTCCCAGCGAAACGCGGTTCTTCTCGTTGTCGAACTTGAGCACCTTCGCCGTGAGTTCGTCGCCGACGGCCAGCACCTCGGAGGGATGCTTGACGCGGCGCCACGCCAGATCGGTGATGTGCAGCAGTCCGTCGATCCCGCCCAGATCGACGAATGCGCCGTAGTCGGTGATGTTCTTGACGACGCCCTTGACCACCATGCCTTCCTGCAGCGACTCGAGCAGCTTCTGCCGGTCCTCGCCTTGGGAAGCCTCGAGTACCGCGCGGCGCGACACGACCACGTTGTTGCGTTTGCGGTCGAGCTTGATGACCTTGAACTCCATCGTCTTGCCCTCATAGGGCGTGGTGTCCTTGACCGGACGGATATCCACCAGGGAGCCCGGAAGGAATGCGCGGATACCATTGGCCATGACGGTCAGCCCGCCCTTGACCTTGCCGCTGATCATGCCGGTGACCAGGGACCCCGTTTCCAGCGCTTTTTCAAGGTCCAGCCACGCGGACAGGCGCTTGGCCTTGTCGCGTGACAGGCGCGTTTCGCCGTGACCGTCTTCGAGCGCTTCGATGGCAACGCTGACGAACTCGCCGGGGGTCGCTTCGACCTCACCGCTGTCGTTCTTGAACTCTTCTACGGGAATAAAACTCTCGGACTTCAGGCCGGCATTGACGACCACGAAATTGTTGTCGATCCGGACGACTTCAGCAGTGATCACTTCGCCAACACGCATCTCCTTGCGCGTCAAGCTTTCTTCAAAAAGAGCGGCGAAACTTTCCTGTGGAGCCACTGCGGGGGCTGCATTCATGTGATATGTGTACCTGCGTTTGCCCGCCCGTGTCGGACGGGGTTCGTTGAACAACGACAAAACGCGCCGTATTTCCCTCGTGTCAACGGGCGTTATTGCCACCATGTGCCTCGCGGTACCAAGCCAGAATTCGCTCGGCCGCTTCCGCTGCGCTCATCGCCGTGGTATCCAGCAAATATGCGTCGGGGCAGTGCTTGAGAGGGGCTGCGCTGCGGGCCGTGTCACGCGCATCGCGCTCGCGCAGATCCTTCAAAAGGGTGCCGATTGTAGCAGTGATTCCTTTTCCTTTCAACTGTTTATATCGCCGCTCGGCACGTGCTTCCACCGATGCGGTGAGAAACACTTTGAGGTGCGAGTCCGGAAATACCACCGAGCCCATGTCCCGACCCTCGGCCACCAGGCCCGGCGCACCGCGGAACGCACGTTGGCGAGCCAGCAGCGCCGCTCGCACTGCCGGGAAGGCAGCCACTTTGGAAGCGCCGTTCGAGCAGGCCTCGTCCCGGATGGCGTCGGTCACCGGCTCACCGGCCAGCCACACTTCTCCGTCGTAAAAACGCGCCTCCAGCGCATCGGCGACGATCGCAAGGCCTGCCTCGTCCTGCATCGACACGCCGGAACGCAGCGCGGCCAACGCCACCAGCCGGTAGAGCGCCCCGCTGTCCAGATAATGGAAGCCAAGGCGTTCGGCGACCAACTGCGCCACGGTCCCCTTGCCCGACGCAGACGGCCCGTCAACGGCAATCACCGGCACCGCATTCATGCGCGAGAGGATATCGACGCCAGCACTTCAAAATACTCGGGGAAGGTCTTCGCGACGCATTTCGGATCGTTGATGCGGACCGGCACACCCCCGAGAGCCGCCAGCGAAAAGCACATTGCCATGCGGTGATCGTCGTAGGTGTCAATGACTGCGTGCGGCGTCAGGCGCGACGCCTCGGGAGGCGTGATTCTCAGAAAATCCGCGCCTTCTTCGACCAAAGCCCCCAGCTTGCGCATTTCTCTTGCCATGGCTGCGATGCGGTCGGTCTCCTTCACGCGCCAGCTGCCGATGTTGCGCAGCGTGCTGGTTCCGTCGGCGAACAGCGCGGCGATGGCTGCGGTCATCGCCGCGTCCGGAATGTGATTCAGGTCGGCGTCGAGCGCGCGCAGCCTGCCGGACGCCGCGGCCTCGGAACCGACGGCCGCCTCGATCCAGTCCTCACCCATTGCGATCGCGGCACCCATTTGTTCGAGCACCTCCACGAAGCGCACGTCGCCCTGGATGCTCGATCGCCCCGCCCCCTGCACGCGCACCGGACCGCCTCCTTTGAGCCCGCTGATCGCTCCGGCAGCAAGAAAGTACGACGCCGACGAAGCGTCCCCCTCGACGAGTATTTCACCCGGACTCGAATACGGCCGCGCGGGCACCGAGAACGCACGCCACCCCTCTCGCTCCACCTCGACTCCGAATCGGCGCATGAGGTTGAGCGTGATCTCGACGTAGGGCCGGGAAATCAGTTCACCGCCGACTCGCACCAGGGTTCCCGCGCCGCGCAGCGGCAGCGCCATCAGCAGCGCGGTCAGGAACTGCGAGGAGACGTCGCCTCGCACTTCAACGGTGTCGGCGCTCAGTTGCGCAGCGTGCACCGCCAGTGGCGGATAGCCCTGCTCGCCCAGGTAGTCGATGGATGCGCCCATCGCCACCAGCGCGTCGACGAGATCGCCAATCGGCCGCTCGTGCATGCGCGCCGCCCCGGACAGGCGGTACTCCCCCTGACACAGCGCAAGCACCGCGGTGAGGGGCCTGAACGCCGTTCCGGCGTTGCCGAGAAGCAGGTCCGCCTGCCGCACCGTAAACGGCCCGCCCGCGCCCGGAACCGTAACGGAGCCGTCTGCCTGCAGGCGCCATGCGATGCCCAGGCGCCGCAACGCATCGAGCATGACCGTCGTGTCATCGGACTGCAGCGGGTCGCGCACCCGCGTCGCCCCTTGCGCCAGCGCGGCGAGCAGCAACACCCGGTTGGTGATGCTCTTGGAGCCGGGCAGCTTGACCGTGCCGGCCGCCCTGGCGATGGGCGCAAGGTCCAGGTATTCCGCTGCTCGGGCAGGGCTCACGTGCCGCTTTGCTCCAACCAGTGATTTCGCGCCTCGCGTGCCCGTTCAAAAACGGCCTGCAGAGCGAGAGCATCCCCGCGCTCGAGGATGGCCCGCAGCTCCTGAAGGATGACCGTATAGCCGTCGAGTTCCTCGATCAGTCCGATCCGGTTCGCCATGCAAATGTCTCGCCACATTTCCGAATGGCTCGAGGCGATGCGCGTGAAATCGCGAAATCCTCCGGCGGCGAAAGAGATGAAACGCTCGCCGCCGGGGCGGCCGGTGACGTGATCCACCAGCGCATAGGCAAGCAGGTGCGGGAGATGGCTCACCGCGGCCAGAATGCGGTCGTGCTCCGTGACGCCGATTTCCCGCACACGCGCGCCGCAGTTCTCCCAGGCGCGTCGAACCCGCGCCACGTCCTGCGCGGAATTCTCTTCCAGCGGCGTCAATACAACGTTGCGTCCCCGAAACAATTCGGCAAACGCTGCCTCGGGGCCGCTGTGCTCGGTCCCCGCTATGGGATGCCCAGGGACGAACTGCCGGATTCCGGTCCCGAGCGCCGCTCGAGCGGCGGCGACGACGTCGTGTTTGGTGCTTCCCGCGTCGGTGACCAGGGTCGTCGCCCGAAGGTGCGGCGCAAGCGCCGCCAGCACTTTCTCGGTCTGCGCCACAGGAACCGAAACGAGAACAAGGTCGGCGTCCGAAAGAGTCGATGCCTCCAGGGCGCCAATGGCATCGATGATTCCCAAGGCGCGCGCGCGCTCCAGCGTGGTTTCGCGACGCCCTACGCCTACGACATGGTCCACTGCGCCCGCAGCCTTCAACGCCAGCGCAAAAGAACCGCCGATCAGGCCCACGCCGACAACGACGAGCTTTCTTAGCATGGCGGGCATACGCTGCGAATTCGTCTAATCTACTCGCGCAGCGCTTGTCCAAGCGCCGCCAGGAAACGTTCGTTTTCCTGCTTCAGCCCGATGGTCACCCGCAGGTGGTCGGGCATACCGTAGCCAGCGACTGGACGCACGATCACGCCCGATCGCAGCAGCTTTTCGTACACGATACCCGCGCGCGGTCGCACCTCCGACCGCGGAATTTCCACGCTGACGAAGTTTCCTGCCGACGCGATCCACTTCAGTCGCAGTGCCTTGAATCCATTCTCGAGCTGGCGCATTCCGGCGCCGTTGGTTTCGTAGCTTTGCGCGACGAACTCGTTGTCGTCGAGGGCGGCGACCGCGGCCGCCAGCGCGAGGCTGTTGACATTGAAGGGCTGGCGAACCCGGTTCAGCAGATCGGCGATCTCCGGGTCGCACAGGCCGAACCCGACGCGCAATCCGGCGAGCCCGTAGACCTTGGAGAAAGTGCGTGCGATCAACAGATTCGGATGCCTTGCCAGCCAGGCGACGCTGTCGTAGCGCAACTCGACGGGGAGGTAGTCGTTGTACGCCTCGTCGAGTACGACCAACACTTCAGGTGGCACGCGTGCCAGGAAGGCTTCCAGCGCGGCACCCGTCAGGAACGTTCCGGTCGGGTTGTTCGGGTTGGCGATGAACACGATGCGGGTGTCCGAAGCGATCGCGGCGAGCATCGCGTCGAGATCGTGGCCGAATTCCTTCGCCGGCGCGACGATCCCCTTCGCGCCACGCGCCAGTGTCGCGAGCGGGTAGACGACGAAGGCATGCTGCGAGTAGACGCTGGAGCAGCCGGGTGCGAGGAAGGCCGCAGCGGCCAATTCGAGCACGTCGTTGGAGCCGTTGCCGACGACTATCGCCTGCTCCGATACGCCATAGCGGCGCGAAAGCGCCGCCTTGAGGTCAAATGCGTTGCCGTCCGGATAACGGGCCAATTCCTCGAATTCACGCCCGAGCGCGCTCTTCGCGCGCGGCGAGATGCCGAGCGGGTTCTCGTTCGATGCGAGCTTGAGGATCGAGCGTTCATCCAGGCCGTATTCCCGCGCCAGTTCCGAAATCGGTTTGCCGGGCTGATAGGGCGCAATGGCGCGAACATAGCTCGGGGAAAACTCGCAGATGTCCATGGATGGTGCTCGTGTTCGAAGAAAAATGAGCGTGCAGCTAGAAACTCGCCGCCGGGTAGGAACCGAAAACCTTGATGTAAGGCGCCTTCTCCTTGACCTCGTCGAGCGCCTGGGCAACCCGGGGTTCGCTCAGGTGCCCCTCGATATCGACGAAGAACAGATATTCCCACTGACCGGTGCGCGCAGGACGCGACTCGATGCGGCTCATGGATACACCGTGGCGTGCGAAGGGCGATATCAGTTCGTGCACCGCGCCTGGCCGGTTCGCCGCGGACATCACGATCGAGGTGCGATCGCGCCCCGAAGGCCCGACCTGTTCCCAGCCAAGGACCAGGAACCGTGTCATGTTGCGCGGATCGTCCTCTATGCTGCGCGCGATCAGCGCCAGACCGTATCTTTCGGCGGCCAGTTCGGGCCCGATCGCACAGCCCTCCGGGTCCGCGGCAGCTCGACGCGCTGCTTCAGCGTTGCTCGAAACCGGCAAACGCTCCGCGGCTGGCAGATTCTGCCTCAACCACATGTGGCATTGTCCCAGCGACTGTGGATGCGAGTAGACGCGCGCATAGGAAGCGGGGCCTGGCCCGTCCGACATCGCGATCAGGTTCTGGCGCACCGGCAGCACGACTTCTCCGCAGATCATCAGTGGCGTAGTCAACAGCAGATCGAGCGTGCGCCCGATGGTGCCCTCGGTGGAGTTCTCGACCGGCACCACTGCGTTGTGCGCCAAGTTGGTTTCCACCGAGCGAAACACCTCGTCGATGGAAGCAGCGGGCATACCCTGAACGCCATGGCCGAAATGCTTGAACGTCGCCATCTCGCTGAAGGTACCCTCGGGGCCGAGATACGCCACGCTCATCGGCTGCTCGAGCGCGCGACAGGCTGACATGATCTCGGTGAAGATCGCGGCGACGCGCGCCGGGCCAAGCGGACCCGAGGCCATGGCGCCGACACGGCGCAGGACCTGTGCTTCGCGCTCGGGACGGTATACAGGGGCGCCCCCCTTCAGTTCGCCGATCGAACGCGCATGCGCTGCGCGCTCGTTGAGAAGCAGCATGATGCGCTCATCGATCGCATCGATCGCGGCGCGGTGTTCGTCGAGTTTTTCCGTCACCGGCCTGACCCTCTAACGTGTCCTGGGTAGATGCGCACTGAAGACACGCCCTTCACGCGCGACAAATCCTCGCTGAACGCGCTTCCCGCCGCGGCGTCGACATCGATCTGCGTATAAGCCATATGTTCCTTGAAACGATCCACCATGTTACGGATGTTCGATTCCGCCCTTGCCATAGCGCCGGAGATCACCGCGATCCGGTCCTCGATCTCCGGTCGAGCGCCGGTATTTTGGATCCTCTCCTGCGCTATCGGCAAAATCATAACGCAGGCGGCCTGCGACGTGCGAAGGGCAGGTTCCGGAATTCGCGCGTACATGCCGGCCGCGCAACCCGTCTCGATGCCGGCAGCGCAGCGCGTCACGAACCTCAACCGTGTTTCGCCTCGAACTCCCGCATGTACTCGACCAGCGCCTGCACGGCCTCGGTCGGCATTGCGTTGTAAAGCGAGGCGCGCATACCGCCCACCGACCGGTGGCCTTTCAACTGCACCATGTTGCGCTGCCTCGCACCCTTGAGGAACTCTTCATCGAGCGACTCGTCGGCAAGCTTGAACGGCACGTTCATGCGTGAGCGGTCCTGCTTGACCACGGGGCTGATGAAGAACCGGCTCTGGTCGAGATAGTCGTACAGCAGCCTTGCCTTGGCGATATTGCTCTTTTCGATCTGTACCAGGCCGCCCTGCTGCCGCAGCCACTTGAACACGAGACCGGCGATGTAGATCGCGTATGTCGGAGGTGTATTCAGCATCGAATCGCGGTCGGCCTGCAGCTTGTAGTCGAAAGCCGACGGTGTGATCGGAAGTGCACGGCCGATAAGGTCGTCGCGCACGATCACGATCGTGAGCCCCGCCGGTCCCGCATTCTTCTGTGCGCCGGCGTAGATCAGGCCGTACCTGCCCACGTCGACCGGGCGCGAGAGCAGGTGCGAGGACATGTCCGCGACCAGCGGCACGTCGCCCGTGTCAGGGGTCCAGTGGTACTCCAGACCGCCTATCGTCTCGTTGGTGCAGATGTGTACATAGGCTGCGCCCGTGCTCATTTTCCAGCCGTCAGGCGCAGGAATGTACGTGTAGTCCCGATCTTCGCCGGACGCAGCGATGTTTACCGTGCAGTATTTCTTCGCTTCCCTTATCGACTTCTTCGACCATTCTCCGGTATTGACGTAATCGGCGGCACGCCTTCCGCGCAGCAGGTTCATCGGCACGATTGCGTTCTGCGCAATCGCGCCTCCCTGCAGGAACAGCACCCTGTAGTTCGTCGGCACGGCAAGCAATTGGCGCAGGTCGGCCTCGGCCTCCTCGCGTATGGAAGTGAATTCCGCGCCTCGGTGACTCATCTCCATCACCGACATGCCGCTGCCGTGCCAGTCGAGCATCTCCGAGGCGGCTCGCGCCAACACGGACTCCGGCAGCACCGCCGGTCCGGCGCTGAAATTGAATGCTCTTGCCACGACGATCTCCCAGAATGCCGACGATAGCGGGTGGGCCGAACCGGTCGGGCCGGAATCCGCCGGCACGCACCTGCCCTAAACCCGCGTGCTACGGCGCCGGCTCGGCTGTTTCTCCTTCGGCCTGCCCGTTGCTGCCTTCCCCGTTGCCGTTGCCGGCAACTTCCTCCGCTTCCGCAATCTTCTCGATTCCGGCCAGCCTCTCGCCCTGGTCCAGATGAATCAGCGTGACGCCCTGCGTGGCGCGCCCCATCTCGCTGATCTGGCTGACGGGCGTGCGGATGAGCACACCGCCAGTGGATATCAGCATGATCTCATCGCGCTCGTCGACCAGCGCCGCCCCCACCAGCTTGCCGTTGCGATCGGTCGTCTGGATGGCGATCATCCCCTTGGTGCCTCGCCCGTGGCGGGTATATTCCGCGATCGGAGTGCGCTTCCCGTATCCGTGTTCGGTCGCGGTAAGCACCTTCTGCTCCCCGCCGCCGGCAACGAGCATCGCGATCAACTTCTGCCCTTTGTCGAGAAGCATCCCCCGCACGCCGCGAGCCACCCTGCCCATCGGACGCACGTCTTCCTCGGCGAAACGCACGGCCTTGCCGGCATCGGAGAACAGCATCACATCGTTGTTGCCTTCGGTGATCGCCACACCGATGAGATGATCGCCTTCGACCAGTTCTGCAGCAATGATCCCCTTTTCGCGCTGGTTGGAGAATGCGCTGAGCGGCGTCTTCTTCACCGTGCCCATCGAGGTCGCCATGAACACGTAGTGCGCATCGTCGTAATCCTGGATCGGCAGTACCGCGTTGATACGCTCTCCGTCGGCCAGCGGGAAAAGGTTCACGATCGGCTTTCCGCGGCTGCCGCTTGTGCCCTGCGGCACCTGCCAGACTCTGAGCCAGTACAGCTTCCCCAGCGACGAAAAGCACAATACGATGTCGTGCGTGTTGGCGGTGAACAGGCGCTCGATGAAATCGTCTTCCCGGGTCGTGGCCGCCTGTCTGCCCCGGCCGCCGCGGCGCTGCGCGCGGTAGTCGGCCAGTGGCTGCGCCTTGATATAGCCGGCATGGGAAAAGGTCACGACCACGTCCTCAGGCGCAATCAGATCCTCCATCGACAGATCTTCGGTCTGCGGGACGATTTCGCTTCTGCGCTTGTCGCCGTACTGGGCCTTGATGGCCGACAGCTCTGAAGCAATGATGTCGCGGATGCGCTCCGGGCTGGCAAGAGTGTCGATCAGGTCGGCGATCGTTTCGATCAGTTCCCTGTACTCGGCAACGATCTTGTCCTGTTCCAGTCCGGTCAGCCTCTGCAACCGCAGTTCCAGGATCGCCTGGGCCTGCGCATCGGACAGCCGATAACCCTCCGCCTTCAGCCCGAATGCCGGCGAAAGGCCCTCGGGCCGCGAGGCGTCGGCCGCCGCGCGCGACAGCATCTCGGTGACCACCTGCGAGGTCCACGCCTTGGCCAGCAGACCTGCCTTGGCCTCCGCCGGGGACTTCGAACGTTTTATGAGATCGATCATTTCGTCAACGTTGGACAACGCGACGGCGAGCCCTTCCTGAATATGGGCACGTTCGCGCGCGCGGCGCAGGTCGTACACCGTGCGGCGCGTCACCACCTCGCGGCGGTGTGCGAGGAACGCCTCCAGCATCTGTTTGAGATTCAGCAGCCGCGGCTGGCCGTCCGCCAGCGCCACCATGTTCACGCCGAAGGTGTCCTGCAGTTGCGTCTGCTTGAACAGATTGTTGAGCACGATGTCGGTCATCTCGCCGCGTTTGAGCTCGATCACCACCCGCATCCCGGACTTGTCCGACTCGTCCTGCACGTGAGCGATGCCCTCGATCTTCTTTTCGCGGACCAGTTCGCCGATGCGCTCGAGCAGCGTCTTCTTGTTTACCTGGTAAGGCAGTTCGTCGACGATAATCGCCTGGCGGTTGCCCTTCTCCAAATCCTCGACATGCGTACGTGCGCGCATGACGATGCGACCGCGGCCGGTGCGGTAGCCCTCGCGCACGCCCTGTATGCCGTAAATGATTCCCGCCGTCGGAAAATCCGGAGCCGGTACGATGCCGATCAGTTCATCGATCGTGATGTCCGGGTTGGCCAGAAGGGCCTGGCACGCGTCGATGACTTCGCCCAGATTGTGGGGCGGGATGTTGGTCGCCATGCCCACCGCGATGCCCGAGGAACCGTTGATCAGGAGGTTGGGAATCCTGGCTGGCAGCGCCGTCGGTTCCTGCTCCTTGCCATCGTAGTTCAGAACGAAATCGACCGTTTCCTTGTCGATATCCGCCAAAAGCTCCGAGGCGATACGCTCGAGGCGGCATTCGGTGTACCTGTATGCGGCTGCGGAATCGCCGTCGATGGACCCGAAGTTGCCCTGCCCGTCGATGAGCATGTAGCGCATCGAGAAGTCCTGCGCCATGCGCACGAGGGCCTCGTAGGTGGCCGAATCGCCGTGCGGGTGATATTTTCCGAGCACGTCGCCGACCACGCGCGCGCATTTGACGTAGGACCGGTTCCAAACCGTGTTTGCCTCGTGCATCGCGAACAGCACGCGGCGATGCACGGGCTTGAGCCCGTCGCGAACATCGGGGAGCGCACGCCCGACGATGACGCTCATGGCGTAATCGAGATAGGAGCGCCGCATCTCCTCCTCGAGACTGATCAGCAGTGTTTCCTTGGCGAATTGGTCCATGTCTTCCGGATGCGACGAAGGCTTCGCGGGACCGCGAAAAAGTTTAAGATTTTAACAGTTTCACGCGCACCTTAACTACTGTTTCCTCGCCATCCGAGCCGCTGCGGGAGCATCGTCGCCCGCATCCGGGGCCGCGATCGATTTCGGAGCTGCGGCAGCGCTCTGAAAGCGCTGCCGTGAATCTTTGCGGCCCGCTTTGGAATCGGTGTATGATCGCCGCGCCGGAATCCAGATGCACACCCAGAAACCGTCCGCGAAGCGGGGCGGGGGCGTCAAGAACGACCTGATGTCCTAAGGCATCGAAGTTCTAGGTGTCGGCAAGACGGTTCCCGCGAATTTCTGCCCCAAGTCCAGGAATCGCCGGGAATCGATCGCGTGCCCGGCACCGAAACGCCGCGTGATCGTGTTCATCAAGGGCGCGGCCACGTAAGCCACCGAGGGAGGACGTCGAAGCCCTGCGGCTGAGCGGGCCCTTTTCGACGGGAGCAAAGTCATAGAGACCGCAGATTGCGTAATCGATGCGCGCTGGGTTATCCCGGTGGAACCCGGTCCGGCGGTGCTCGCCGATCACAGCGTTGTGCTCAAAGACGGCCGCATCGAAGCAGTGATGCCAACGGCGGCGGTCGAACCTGCCTATGCGGCGGCCCGGCGCGTGTCGCTGCCGCGGCACGCTGTGATCCCCGGGCTGATCAACCTGCATACGCACGCGGCGATGTCCCTCATGCGCGGTCTCGCGGACGACCTGCCCCTCATGGTGTGGCTCAAGAACCATATCTGGCCCGCCGAAGCCAAACACGTGTCGCCGGATTTCGTCTATGACGGTACGCGGCTGGCGTGCGCGGAAATGCTCGCCGGCGGCATTACCTGTTTCAGCGATATGTACTACTTTCCGGAAAGCTCGGCGCGGGCCGCTCTTGACTGCGGCATGCGCGCGGCAATCGGACTGATCGCGATAGATCTGCCGACGCAATATGCGTCCGATCCGGACGACTATCTCGTCAAGGGTCTGGCCATGCGCGATGCCTACCGGGACCAGCCCCTGCTTTCCTTCTGCATGGCGCCGCACGCCCCGTACACCGTGAGCGACCCATTATTCGGTCGCATCCGCACGATGGCCGACGAGCTCGACCTGCCCGTTCACATCCACCTGCACGAGACCCGTGAGGAGATAGAGGCCAGTCTCGCGCAGTACCGGGTGCGGCCACTTGAGCGGCTGCAGGCGCTGGGCATCGTCGGACCGCGCCTGATCGCCGTGCACGGCGTGCACATGAGCGACGCGGAACTCGACACGCTGGCGAAGTTCGGTTGCTCGGTCGCACATTGCCCGTCGTCCAACCTGAAGCTGGCGAGCGGCTTCGCGCGCGTCGCGTCGATGCTCGAGCGCGGGATCAACGTGGGCCTGGGCACCGACGGCGCCGCAAGCAACAACCGGCTCGACCTGTTTCTGGAAATGCGCACTGCAGCCCTGCTTGCCAAGGCCGTAAGCGGCGATCCCGAGGCGATGCCCGCCTACCAGGCGTTGCGGGCGGCCACGATAAACGGCGCACGCGCTCTCGGCATCGACGGTCTGACCGGTTCGATCGAGCCGGGCAAGGCGGCCGACCTCTGCGCGGTATCGCTCAACGGACCGGAAATGGCGCCGCAGCACAGTATTCTGTCGCAACTGGTGTACGCCGCCGGAAGGGAGAACGTTACCCACGTATGGGTTGCCGGCCGGCTGCTGCTAGGCGACGGCGCATTCACGGCGATTGACCAGCGCGACTTGGACAAGCGTATTGGTTTATGGCAGAATGAGTTGACCGGTGAATCAGCACCTTAGCCTGAAGATTGAGTCGCAGTTAGCTACTCGAGGTCGCATATCCGTGCGCAGTACAAACGCCGCAAAAACTCAGAGGGAAGACGATGATCAAGAACCCGTTTAAACCGAGCATGCTTCTGGCGGCATCCGCTATTGCGTTGGGCGCGTTTTCGATGAACGTGGCCGCACAGAACATGAACACGTCGGGCTATCTCGTGGACAGCCGTGGCGATGTTGTGAAGAATGCATTCAACCTGTGCTGGCGCACCGGTTACTGGTCGCCAGCGCTGGCCATCGCCGAGTGCGACCCCGATCTGGTGCCGAAGAAAGCCGAACCCAAGCCGATGCCCGCGCCGATGGAAATGCAGAAGCCGATGCCGAAGCCGATGCCGAAGCCGAAGCCCAAACCCATGGTACGCCCGACCACGCAGAAGGTGACCTTGTCCACCGACGCGCTGTTTGACTTCGACAAGAGCGTGATCAAGCGCGATGCCAGGATGAAACTGGACGAGCTCGTCGGCAAGATCAAGGACGTCAATCTGGAAGTCGTCATCGCGATCGGCCATACCGACCGGATCGGCAGCAACGCCTACAACGACAAGCTGTCCCTGCGCCGTGCCAATGCGGTGAAGTCCTACCTGATCAGCAAGGGAATCCCGGCCAACCGCATCTATGCCGAAGGCAAGGGCGAGAAGCAACCGGTCAAGGACTGCCCGAGGTTCATGGAAACGAAGCGGCTGATCGCGTGCCTGGCGCCGAACCGCCGCGTCGAGGTCGAAGTGGTTGGCACGCGGACCAAGCGTTAACCGCAGTCATCGATCCAAAAAAGCCCTGCGGACGCAGGGCTTTTTTTTCGCGCCCGCCGAACGGGTAGAATCCCACCATGACGACAGTCGACCACACCAACACCGCGCCCGGGGCAGCCGACAACGCCGACCCCGCCGAGTTGGCCAAGTTCAGTGACCTTGCGCACCGCTGGTGGGATCCGCACAGTGAGTTCAAGCCGCTGCACGAGCTCAACCCGCTGCGCCTGGGATGGATCGAGGGCATCGCGTCACTGCAGGGCAAGGATGTTCTTGACGTGGGCTGCGGCGGCGGCATCCTGGCCGAGGCCCTGGCGAACCGCGGCGCCAGGGTGAAGGGGATCGACCTTTCGGAAAAGGCGCTCAAGGTTGCCCGGTTTCACCTCATGGAGAGCGGGGCTCAGGTCGACTACGAATTGTGCCCGGCGGAAGTATTGGCAGCGCGGGCACCCGGCCGGTTCGACGTCGTCACCTGCATGGAGATGCTCGAGCACGTGCCTGACCCCGAAAGCACCGTGAAAGCCTGCGCCACCCTCGCGCGTCCGGGTGCGCACGTGTTCTTCTCCACCATCAACCGCAATCCGAAAGCGTATCTGCTGGCGATCATCGGTGCCGAATACGTGCTGAACCTTCTGCCCAAGGGCACGCATGACTACGCTAAGTTCATCCGGCCCTCCGAACTGACCCGCTATTGCCGCAGTGCCGGTCTCGAAGTCCGCACCCTCGTCGGCATGGCCTATAACCCGCTCACGAAGTTCTATTCGCTCGGCGACAGTACGGACGTGAACTACCTCGTTCACGCGGTGAAACCGGATTGACGCCTTGATCCCGACTGAGCGCCGCGGATTCATCGCAGCGACGATACGGGCGGTCCTGTTCGACCTGGACGGCACGCTTGCCGACACCGCTGCGGACCTCGCTTGTGCCCTCAACCGTCTGCGCGGCGAGTACCGCAGGGCGCCACTGCCGCCGGAATCGATGCGCCGGCATACTTCGAGCGGAGCGAGAGGCCTGCTCAAGGCCGGATTCGACCTCGACCCCGGCGATCAAGGCTACATTCCCCTGCGCGACCGTTTCCTCGAACTGTACGAGCAGGCCCTGTGCGTACACACGCGGCTTTTTACGGGCATGCCGGAACTGCTCGATGACCTGGAGCAGCGCGGCGTGCCGTGGGGAATAGTCACCAACAAGGCGCAGCGCTTCACCGACCCGTTGATTCGGGAACTGCGCCTGCATGCGCGCGCGGCCTGCGTGGTGAGCGGCGATACCACCGCGAAACCCAAGCCCGCCCCGGATCCGCTGCTGCACGCCGCAGAGTTGATCGGCATCGCGCCGTCGGCATGCCTGTACGTCGGCGATGATCTGCGCGACGTCCAGGGCGCGCGCGCTGCCGGCATGCCGGTCGCCGCTGCCGGCTGGGGCTACCTCGGGGATGAAACGGACCCCGAGACCTGGGGTGCCGATGTCGTGATCGCGCATCCCGCCGAAGTCCTCGGTTTCCTCGAATACCCCCGGCAACATCCGACGCCGTCCAAGTGACGGCGTTCTCGTTCCGGTGGCGTTCGCGTCCCGAGGGGTACGGGTCGGCCGCAGGCTCCGGGTTCCCGCCCGAGTGTCATTTCGAGCGGTCGACGGCCGTCACCTTGACCCGCGCGCACAGATCGAGGTTAAGGTTCGCAGGGCTGATGTGCTGCCAATCGATCTCGAGCAGCTCGTTGAAGAAGACTCCCTTGCCCTTGGCCATCGGCATGCCCGCGCCCCAGTGCCCCGCGCAAGCGGCTATTCCCAAACCCTCCGGATGTATTCCCTGCGTCAGCTTTACCACGCCCTTGACCTTGCGCCCGGCATCATTTTCGACCCAGACAAGGTCACCATCCCTCAGGCCCTTACGCGCTCCGGTAGCTGCATTCATCGCGATCGTGTAGGAGAACGGGTCGAGCCGTGCAGCCTCGTCGAGCCATGCGTTTTCCATCGTGAAGCTGTTGGTATGGAGGCTGTCGCGGTAATAGAAGGCATACAGATCGAAATCCGGGACGTCACATTCATGCGAACGGCACGGCAGAAAATCCGGCAGCGGCTCATAGTACTCGGGCGGCATCTTCATGCCGCGGGGCATGGTAATCGCGTCGATCTTTTCGCGCACCCCCGTCATGAACTCCCAGTAGATCGGGACTCTGACATCGACGAACGGCCGCCAGTAGACTTCCTGCGGCTGTTTCGGCCATTTGAGCACGCCATGCCGCCTGAACCAGTCCAGGCCCCGCTCGCTGCCGAAATTGTTCTTCAGCTCCGCGTCACAGATCTCCTCATAGGTGTACTTGACGCCCTGCTCCAGCCTGAACGGCTTCTGCAGGTTCATGGCCGCATTGAAGGCAGCGTTCATGTCCTCGCGGATGCCTATGCGATCGGCAAGCTCGAGCAACACGTCCTGGAACGGGCGCTGTTCGCCTTCGGGCGGAAGCACCGGCTGACGAATCGCCCAGCTCCATTCACCCATTCCACCCGGTTGATTGAACAGAAAGGGAAAATTGGAGCGCGAGTCGTATGATTGCAGGTAGCTGCAGTCGGGCAGCACGATGTCGGCGAACTGCGAGGTTTCAGTCAAGAACAAGTCGATCGAAACGATGAATTTGTAGTCGAGAAGCGAGTCCGCCACGGTTTCGCGGTTGGCAACACTCATCATCAGGTTGGTGCCAAGATTGATCATGACTTCCGGGCGATAGCCGAGCTCGAATTTTTCCCAGAATTTCCCGCGGTCCGCCGAAGTCAGGAACGGCGATGTCATCCCCAGCACGAACAAATCCTGCAGGCCGACATTGTTGGGCAGCTGCGGTTCGCGAATCGGGTACGGGTAATGGTGGCCCATCCACATGCCGACGACCATCAGCCCGTCGGCGCCTGCATACGGGACATAGCGCGGCCGCCCCGTCTCGGGAAATCCGCTGCACGCCGGGTTGAAGCCCAGACACCCCCCCACGACATCGGATGCGCCCACCAGTTCGTTGAGCAGATCGACGGCGTAGAAGTTGTACAGCGAGTTCATGTGGCCCTGCGAGCCACGGAACGCGATGGCGGCAACCGGCCGGTAAGGAAGCGTGACACCGTCCACGACGATGGTGCTGCCGATACGCGCCTCACGCGCGAACTCGCCGGCCAGCCGCCGGATGTCGGCGCAAGGCACGGTGGTGATCGCTTCCGCCCATTCCGGGGTGAACTTCTTCAGATGCTCCTTGAGTTTGTGGAACGCGGGTCGACACGCAGTGCCGTTGGCCTGGAAATCGCCCTCGATCGCCATGTCCTGCGCGGGAACTTCGGCGTAGGGGCGTGCCGCGTTCGCTTTTGTGTCCCAGACCAGCGGAGCCTTGCTCGACGGATCGCGCAGATAGCGTTTGTCCGGGCCGATGAGATACGCGGCGTTGGTTTTTGCCTGCAGATAGGGACCGTCAAAGATCCCCAGCTCATTCACGATGACGTCGCACATCGCCAGGGCCAGCGCGCCGTCGGTCCCCACGCGCAGCGGCACCCATTCGGTCGCCTTGGCCGCAGCGAAATTGCACAACGGATCGACCACCACCATCTTCATTCCCCGCGCCCTCGCGTCAGCGGCGAGCGCCATGTTGGGGTTGGACGAGTGTCCCGCCCCATGGCCCTTGGAGGCGCCGAAATAGATGGCGTAGTTGCAGTACTGAAAATCGGGGACCACGGACCACGAGGCGTGCATCATTCCGGAAAGCAGGTGAGCCCCGTTGCCGCAATGCAGGCCGCCGCCGGCGGTCGAGTAGTTGGGCGTCCCGAATGCAGCGCCGAATGCCCTGATCGGGGTGCGCGCCGCAGTGATCGTGGTCGTGCGTTGCATGACCAGCTTGCGCGGATCCTCGGCGCGTAGGCGGCGCAGGCAGACCGCTATTTCGTCAAGTGCTTCGTCCCAGGAAATTTCCTTCCAGCCGGGGTCCTCGTCGAGTCCTTTCTTCGGATTCGTGCGGCGCAACGGACGTTGCAAGCGGTTCGGGTCGTAATGTGTCATAAGCCCCGAAACGCCTTTCCCGCACAGGCGTCCCTTACCTATGCTGCTGTCCGGATTGCCTTCGATCTTCTCGACCACGCCGTCGACGCGGTGCGCGAGGATCGAGCAGGTGCCGTAGCACAACGCGCAGGATGTCGGAATCCATACGTCGGCGTCGAACGTGCTCGGTTCAACAGATGCTGTCATCGGATCTGGCAGTTCCGGAAAAGCGTGAACTCAACGGTCGCCGCCGGGCCCTTTCCGCCAGGATCGCGGCAATTTCGGCGGCGACCGACGGTGGCATTTGTCCGCGTTCACGCCCTTTCGGCTCGCATGATGAGGTTCCGGTACGCATCCACGTCACAGCTGAATCCGGGGGGAATCAGCACGGTCGTCGTATTGTCGTCGATCAAAGCCGGCCCGGTGACTTCGTGTCCGGGAGCCATCCGTTCCCAGTCGTACACCGGAGTCTCGACCCGCGCCGGGTTACCGTCGAACAAACACTGGCGGGCGCCGCGTCGCGCGGCCGAAACCGCATCCTGGGCCTGCGCGTGTGCTGCCATCTCGACCGGCCGGCGTGGCGTCGTGACTTTGAGCCGGAACGTGTGGAACTCCGCTTCACGCCAAGGCATCGAATAGGTGTACATCTTCTCGTACTTCGCGTGAAAGCTCTGCAGCAGTTGTTGCAGCTTGCCCGCGTCCAGGTCCCCGTCCGGCAGATCCAGTTCCACGTCGTGGAATTGCCCGAGGTAGCGCATTTCCACGGTGGACTTGAACGACATCTGCGTCTCCGGAATGCCGATGCGGGAAAAGTCTTCGCGCGCCTGCCGGCGCATATCCGCGTACAAGCCGGCTATCTCGGTCAGATCCAGCAGGCTCTGGCTGCGAAAGCACGAGCGGGCGTATTCCAATCCGAGATCCTTGGCGAACATCCCGAAGGCACTCATCAGTGCGGCGACCCGCGGCACGATCACGGTGTCGATGGACAGCTGCCGCGCAATAGCGGCGGCATGGATCCCGCCGGCGCCGCCGCCGGCCACCAGCGTGTAGTCCCTGACGTCCTGGCCCTGCTTGGTGCACACCTCCGTGATGAGGTTCGCCATGACCGTGTTGATGGTGGTGAAGATAGCCTGGGCACTGCGGTCAACCTCCATCTTCAGCGGTTCGCCCAGCCGTGCCACGGCCTGGTGCGAGCGCTGCACGTCCAGTTCGATATCGCCGCCCAGAAAGTAATCCGACGGGATGTAGCCGAGAACCAGATCTGCGTCCGTCACGGTGGCCTGTTCACCCTTTCCATAGGCGGCCGGACCCGGATCAGCGCCGGCGCTTTGCGGACCCACGTGCAGCAACCGCAGCGAGTCGATCCAGGCGATCGACCCTCCGCCAGCGCCGACGGAGGGAACGTCCACCAGCTTGATGGCGACGCGATGTTCTCCCACCCAGGATTCGGTCGTGGTGGGGATCTCCGCGTCCTTGATGACACACACATCGAAGCTGGTGCCGCCCATATCCATGGACAGCAGATTGCGCCGGCCGTGAAGCGCGCCCAGGTACGCCGCCGCCGACGGCGCCGCGGCAGGACCGGAATTCAACAGGTATACGGCCCGGTCCACGCATTCCTCCACGACCTGCACCAGCCCGTTGGCCAGCATCATCAACAGACGCCCCCGGCATCCGTGCTCCTTCAGGCGGCTTTGCAGTCTGCGCGCATAGCGGGTCACTGCGGGGCCGATATAGGCGCTCACCACCGCGGTCGAGAAGCGCTCGAACTCGCGCCACACCGGCAGGATCTCGTGCGAATTGGTGACATAGATCTCGGGAGCCATTTCCTGCACGATGGTCTTCGCCCTGCGCTCGTTTTCTCCGTTGGCGTATGAATGCAGGAAGCAGATCGCGATCGACGTGCAACCGCCATCGAGAAGTACGCGCGCCGCCTCGCGCAGGTTTTGTTCGTTGAGCGGGGTGTGGATCTGGCCGTTATACAGCGTGCGTTCTTCCACGCCCAGACGCAGATGGCGCGGCACCAGAGGTCGGTACGGTTCGATGAATATGTCGAACATGGAGCCGTGCAGGTTCTTGATGCCGCGGCGCATCTGCAGCGAGTCGCGAAAACCCGCGGTGGTGATCATCCCGACCTTGGCGCCGCGCTCCGTGATCAGGATGTTGGTGCCGAGCGTGGTGCCGTGAACGATCTGGTCCACTTCGCCAAGCAGCTGATCGAGGGACAGTCCGTAGTACCTGGCCGCTTTGCCGACCGCGCTGAAGAACCCCTCGGTGGGATCGTCAGGGGTGGTGGGCGCCTTGAATCGCTGGAGCAGGCCGGATTCCTCGAGCACGAGGCAGTCGGTGAAGGTTCCGCCCACGTCTATGGTCAGCTGCTTCATGTCAAAACATTCCTCCGCTGTTGGTCACGCTCAAGCGCGGCCGATGATTCCGGGCGCACATGCGGGTTCCGCATCATCCGCCCCGGCTACCGGCGCCTCGCACCCTCGTGGTATCGGACCCCTAGCCGGCCGCAAGCGGCACGACGCTGATCTCCAAGGATTCCTCGTCTATGACCACATCCCACGTTTTTTGCGGCTGCGCGCGCAGCCGGCGCGTTTCTTCCTCGTCCACCCGGAAGCTGCGCGGGTCAACTGCAACTCCGTAGATGTCGCGGGCGGCTTGGACCGACACCATGCCATCCTTTACGTCGAGGGCGACCAGTTCGACCGGGCGCTCGGTGGGCAACCCCACGCCCCCGCCTCCACCGCTGATCTTGACCAGGACATCGCCCTTCTTGATTTCGACCATGCGATGCGTCTTCAGCCGGATCGGTTTGCCTTCCCGCAGCAGGAACGTGCGGCAGCAAGGCGACGGGTAGCCGCCGTACGCGCCGGGGGGCTGCGTAGTGTCACCGTCGGAACTCCCGGTAGCGATGCGGCCGTCGGTCCCCTCGTTGACCGCGCGCCACTCGATTCCGCCGCCGCCTCGCCAGCGGCCTGCGCCCATCAGATCGGTTGCCACTTCCCATTTCAGCAGCCGCCACGGGAAACGGATCTCCATCTCCTCAGCGTTGCCGCGCCTCACCGTCGAAAGCGACCCGATCGACAGCGGGCCGGTTCCTCCATCGTGGCCGGTCACCGCGCCTGCGGAGCCGTCGTAGTCGAACGTGGTGCGTACGTACGGCTGCCCGTTACGCGGATCGACCGCAGAGACATAACAGCCTCGATGCTTGCCCCACCCGGCCATCGCTCGATTCGGCCTCGCCTTGGAAAGGGCCTGCCCCACTGCGGTGGCGATCTGGTTGCCGACGTTGACCGGTGCCGCGCCGACGGTCGCCGGGTAGCGGGGATTGACCACGCTGCCCTCCGGAGTGATCACGGTGATGGGCCGCAACGAGCCCTCGTTGTGGTAGTCGGCGAGCGCGGGGTCGAACAGCGGCATCATGGAACCCACTGCGATCGCGTACGCCGCGGCCGCCGGACAGTTGACGAACCCCTTGCGCTGTGCGTCGCTGCGCGAGAAGTCGGCTGTCAGGCTGTCGCCGTTGACAGTGATGTCGACGCGCACCCACACCGGTTCGTCGAGCACCGTCCCGTCGTCATCGGTGGCGGCCTCGCCGGTGTATGTGCCGTCCGGAATAGCGGCGATTTCGGCGCGCATCGCCTGCTCGGTGCGGTTGAGCATTTCCTCGATGCAGGCCATCACCGTTTCCTTGCCGTAGCGATCGAGCACCTCGTGCATTCGTTTCTCGGCGAAACGGGTGGTCGCGACCATCGCGTAATTGTCCACGCGCACCGATTCCGGCCAGCGCACATTGGTCCATATCAGATGCATGACGTCCTTGCGCTCCCGGTCGTTCTCGAACACCTTGGTCGGCGGTATGCGCAGCCCTTCGGCATGAATATCGTAGGAATTGGGGAAATAGCCGCCCGGGAACGAGCCGCCGGTATCCTGCTGGTGCCCGCGCACCAGTGTGAAGAAAAGCAATTCCCCGTGATAGAAGATCGGCCGGATGAATCCCCAATCCGGCAGGTGCGTGTTGCCGCCATGGTACGGATCGTTGGTGAGGATCACGTCGCCGGGTCGCAGGTCGTCACCGAAATAGTCTTTCACCGCCTTGATGGCGTGCTTTGTGCCGATGAACTGGCACAGCAGTCCCTGCGGCATCGCGACCGTGGAGCCGTCGGCCAGCCAGATGCCCACCGAGAGGTCTCGCAGTTGAGACATCAAATAGCTCTGGGAGGTGCGGCTGACCATGTCCCGCATTTCGCGCACCAGCGTCTGGAACGAATGCCAGATGGTGGACAGGGTGATGGGATCGATTTCGCTCATAGGTCCTTCCTAGACGATCTGAAAACATTCGAATCGCCCGCTGCCCTGCTGCCGGCAGCAGCGGAATACTCACTCGGTGCGCATCACCAAGTTGCGATACGCGTCAACCTCGCAGAAAAAACCGGGGGGAACCAGAACTGTCGTGGTGGGATCGTCAACCAGCGCCGGGCCTCGAATGCTGTGTCCCGGCTCCAGCCGCTCCCAGTCGTACGCCGGGGTCTGCACCCGCGCCGAACTGCCGTCGAACAGGCACTGCCGCGAGCCGCGCAGCGCCGCCTCGACCCCGGCTGTCGCACGCGCCGGCACGGCCATTTCCACCGGCCGCGGGGGCGCGGTCACCCTCAGTCGGAAGGTCAGAAGTTCCGCTGCGCGCCACGGCATGGAATACGTGTACATGGCTTCGTACTTGGCGTGGAAGTTCTGCAGCAGCGTCGCGAGGTTCTCTGCGTTCAGTTCCTGCCCCGGAAGTTCCATCTCCACCTCGTGGAACTGACCGACATAGCGCATTTCCACGGTCGCGCGATAGGACAGGTCCGACTCGGAAATTCCGATCCGCGCAAAGTCCTTGGCCGCCTGCCCCCGCATATCCGCGTACAGCGCGCCGATCTCGGCAAAGTCCAGCTGGCTCTGCCTGCGCGCGCAGGATCGCGCGTATTCCAGGCCCAGGTCCATCGTGAACATGCCGAAAGCGCTCATCAGCGCCGCCACCCGCGGCACGATCACGATCGGAATCGACAGCTGGCGGGCGATCGCCGCGGCATGGACGCCGCCACCGCCGCCGCCCGCAACCATGGTGAATTCGCGCACGTCGTGTCCCTTGTTGGTGCAGACCTCGGTGATCAGATTCGCCATGACGGTATTGATGGTCGTGAATATCGACTGCGCGGACTCGTCCGTGCTCATGTTCAGCTGAGCGCCGACCCTCGCCACGGCTTCGTGCGAGCGCTTCAGGTCGAGCTGGATATCCCCGCCAAGAAAATAATCGCCCGGGATGTAACCGAGGACCAGATCCGCATCGGTGACAGTCGCCTCCTCGCTCTTGCCGTAGGCCGCGGGTCCGGGATCGGCGCCCGCGCTCTGCGGGCCCACGCTCAGCAGCCCCAGCGAGTCGATCCATGCCAGCGAACCGCCGCCGGCACCCACCGAGGGCACGTCCACCATCTTGATCGCCACGCGGTGCTCACCGACCCAGGCATCGGTGGTCGTCGGAATCTCGCCGTTATTGATGACGCAGACATCGAAACTGGTGCCGCCCATGTCTACCGATAGCAGGTTACGGTGAATCCGATGGCCGACCATCTTGTCGTGCAGTCCGGCCAGATGGACTGCCGCCGACGGCGCCGCCGCCGGCCCCGAATTAAGCAGATAGACGGCCCGGTCCACGCACTCGTCCACCACCTGGACCAGTCCGTTGGCGAGCATCATCAGCAGCCGCCCGCTGAAACCGTGCTGCTTCAGGCTGCCCTGCAGCCTGGCGGCATACCGTGTTATCGCCGGGCCGATATAGGCACTGACCACGGCCGTCGAAAACCGCTCGAATTCGCGCCACACCGGCAGTATTTCATGCGAGGCGGTCACGTAGACCTCCGGTGCCATCTGCTGGACGATTCGCTTCGCCTTGAGCTCGTTCTCGCCGTTCGCGTAAGAGTGCAGGAAGCAGATCGCGACAGCCGTGCAGCCCTTGTCCAGCAGCAGGCGGGTTTTCGCTCGCAGTTCTTCCTCATTCAGGGCGTTGAGCACTTTCCCGGTATAGAGGGTGCGCTCTTCAACCGTCTGGCAAAGGTAGCGCGGCACCAGCGGTTTGTACGGATCGATGAACAGGTCGAACATCGAACCGTGCAGGTTGCGGATGCCCCTGCGCATCTCGACGATATCCCGAAAACCCTTGCTGGTGAGCATTCCGACCTTGGCGCCGCGCTCGGTGATCAGGATGTTGGTGCCCAGCGTGGTGCCGTGAACGATCTGCTCCACGCCGCCCAGAAACCGATCCAGCGGCTGCCGGTAATGCGCTGCCGCCTTGCCCGCCGCTGCGAAAAAACCCTGCGTCGGATCCTGCGGCGTCGTGGCCGCCTTGAACCGCTGCAGTTGGCCGGACTCCTCGAGCACGAGACAGTCGGTGAAGGTGCCACCCACGTCGATGGTGAGCTGTTTCATTGCGCCCCCGCTCCGACAGGCTTGAGTTCGACTTGAAACGAGTCCTCGTTGACGACGGCTTCGTAACGCTGGCTGGACGGTACCGAGCGCAGCGCGCGGGTTGCCGCCGCGTCGACCTCCAGCGAGACCGGATCGAGCACCACCCCGTAGATGAGCCGCGCGGCTTCGACCGTCACCTTTTCGTCGCGAACATCGATTACGACATTTTCGACCGGTCTCTGCCGTGGATCGCCGACGCCTGCGCCGCCGGCGCTCAGTTTGACGACGGTGTCGCCTTCCTTGATCTCGACCATCCTGTGCGGCTTGACGCGAATCTTCTGGTCGCCGCGAAGGATGATGGTTCGGGAACAGGGGTGCGGCTGGCCGCCCTGGGCCCCCTTGCCCTGGGTAACGTCGCCGTCGGAACTTCCTGTGGCCATGCGGCCGGCACTGCCCTCGTTGACCGCGCGCCAGTCGATCCCGCCGCCGCCGCGCCAGCGCCCGGCGCCGTTGAAATCTGCCAGCGCTTCGAGCTTGAGCATGCGCCAGGGGAAGCGGATCTCGAACTCCTCGATGCTGCCGCGGCGCACCGAGCCCAGCGTATTCAATTGCGTGGGGCCGGTCATGCCGTCGTGGCCCCAGACGGCGCCCGCGCTGCCGTCGTAATCGAATGTCGTCCGCACATAACGCTCGCCGCTGCGCGGATCGACGGCGAACGTGTAGTCGCCACGGTGCTTGTTCCAGGCGCCGATGGCCCGATCTGGTCGCGCCTTGCTCAGCGCCTCGGCCACCGATTCGAGGACCTGGTTGCCGACGTTGACCGGGCTCGCGCCTACGGTGGCCGGATAGTTCGGATTGGTCACCCGGCCCGGCGGGTTGATCATCGTGATCGGGCGCAGCGATCCCTGATTGTGGTAGTTCGCGAGCGCCGAATCCATGAAGATGATGACGGCCGCCGCCGCCCTGGCGTAGGTGGCCCCGTAGCCTGAGTTGACGAAGCCCTGGCGCTGCGCATCGCTGCGCGAAAAGTCAAGCGTGATCTCCTCGCCCTTGACCGTCAGGTCCACTCTGACCGTCACCGGTTCGTCGAGCACGGTACCGTCGTCGTCGGTCGAGGATTCTCCCGTGTAGGTGCCGTCCGGAATCGCCGCGATGATCGAGCGCACCGCTCGCTCGGTTCGATCCATCATCTGATGCACTGCGCCGAGCACCGTATCCTTGCCGTAACGCCGCAGCATTTCGCCGATGCGATTCTCCGCAAATTTGGAGGTGGCGATCATCGAATTGCAATCCATCTTGATTTCCGCCGGCCAGCGCACGTTGTTGTAGATCAGCGTGTTCAGGTCCACGTCTTCCGCTCCGCCCTTGATGACCTTCAGCGGCGGAATGCACAGGCCTTCGGCGATGATGTCGTAGGCGTTGGGGAAATACCCGCCGGGAAAGGAGCCGCCGGTGTCCATCTGGTGTCCGCGCACCAGCGTGAAGAACACCAGTTCTCCCTCGTGAAAGATCGGCCGGATGAATCCCCAGTCCGGCAGGTGCGTATTGTGACCGCCGTGATAGGGGTCATTGGTGAGAATGACGTCCCCGGGGCGCAGATCGTCCTTGAACTGCTCGCGGATGGCGGCGATCGCCAGATGGGTCCCGAGGAACTGTCCCGGCAGACCTTCGGGCACGGCAACCGTGGAACCGTCGGCGAGCCAAACGCCGACGGACAGGTCCCCCAGCGTGGCGATCAAATAGCTCTGCGATGTGCGGCTCACCATGCCGCGCATTTCGCGGCACAGCGACTGGAAGCCGTGCCATATGGTTGACAGCGTGATCGGGTGTATGGGTTCCACGGTTGATTCCCTTGTTACGAATTCCGGAGCGATCAATCCGACCCGCCGTGTACGAACAGCGACCGCGTGACGGGTCCTCCCAAAGCCAGTGTTTGCATTGGCGTTTCAAACACCTCCGTAGGGTTCCAGGCACGCAGTTCCCTCGCCGTGCGCACCGGAGAACGCGCCCGCGGGCGCGCCTCGACGATGTCGCGGACATGGATGCAACGGGGAAAACCGAGACTGCAGAAACTGCGCCGACCTCCCACCGCCGATGCTAAACGATACGCTGGCTCGATCGTTTGCATTCTGGTCTTTCCGTGATCTATCTCACGCTTTCGAGGGCGACGCCTGCGTTAGATTGTTTTTTCGGGTCCGAGTAGATTCGATTCGTCCCGGACCCAAAGAGATTTTCATTCCGATCGCAGGTCTTTCAGGAGGAGAAAGACCCGAGAAAGAACACGACGCCGACCGTGCGCGCCATCCGGGGCGTGTACCGGTGCTTGATCGCCGCGCCGCATGGTACCGGTCCGGCGTCGCGGCGCGTCGATGTTCGAATTCCTTTCCCATCCGTTCCAAATCGAGGAGGAGCAACGATGAGATCGATCCTATTGCTGTTGATGGCGCTGACGGCGCCTCTGGCGGGTACGAGTCATGCGCAGGATAACTACCCGTCCAAGCCGATCCAGATCGTGGTCGGTTTTCCGCCGGGCGGCGGCAACGATATCCTGGCCCGAATGATGGGCGCGAAGATGCAGCAGGACTGGGGCCAACCCGTGGTCGTTGTCAACAAGCCCGGTGCAAGCTCCATGATCAGCATGGAATTTGTTGCCAAGGCTCCGCCCGACGGCTACACGCTACTGCTCAACGCGAGCGTCATGCCGGTGCTGCCCGCGATGTACTCGAAGATGCGGATCGACATCCTGCGCGACCTGGAACCGATCAGCCAACTCACCAATCAGTCGTTCGTTCTGGTGGTTCACCCTTCGGTGCCGGTACATTCGGTCAAGGAGTTCATCGCGTATGCGAAACCGCGGCCCGGCAAGCTGAATTACGGCTCCCCGGCGGCGACCTTTCAGCTGACGATGGAACTGTTCAAACAACAGAGCGGCATCTTCGTGACGCACATTCCGTACAAGGGCAGTGCGGCTACGATCAGAGGTTTGCTGGCCAACGAGGTGCAGGTCGGCTTCGTCGATGCACCGGCGCTTGCGCCGCATATCAAAGCCGGAAAGCTGCGCGGGCTGGCGGTCACGACGCCCAAGCGCGCCGCCATCCTGCCCGACGTGCCAACGATGATGGAAGCCGGCGTGACTGACTTTCAGATTACCGGCTGGTTTGCGCTGTTCGCACCCGCCGGGACGCCGAAGGCGATCGTGAACAAACTTTACCAGGAGAGCAAGAAGATCCTGCAGGATCCCGATATGCGCGAAAAGCTGGCCGCCCTGGATACCATACCCTACAACGGCACGCCCGAGCAGTTGCACAAGACCATGGAGTCGCAAATGAATAAGTGGATCAAAGTTGCGAGGGACGCAAACATCAAGGCGCAATAAGAGGAATCCCGGCGCCGATGCGATGTTGGCGCATCCTGCCCGAGTGATCGGATTCCTCGACTGACGCTTGCGCGATCCCAATACGGGTTCCGGCGATCGCGCGCGGCAGGCCGATGTGGGATAATGGCCTCGGCCAAGCAAGCGAACCGATGAACTTAGCGCCGCGTGCGGGGTCGAAAGTGTAGTGCTTTTGGGGGCGACCTGGTTTCGACGTGGGTTGCGAAGCAGCGCAGGGCATACCGAGGACCAGTCACCTCGTAAATCCATCTGGAAACGCATTAACTGCGAACGACGAACGTTTCGCTCTCGCCGCCTAATACCGGCGAGCTCTGCACCGGTTGGTTCA
>Ga0155953_1024_pt3 | contig 51427 bp, 44 predicted proteins | sample RifCSPlowO2_02_FD_107607 | JGI IMG/M metagenome (GOLD analysis project Ga0155953, IMG submission 107607) | Betaproteobacteria bacterium RIFCSPLOWO2_02_FULL_63_19
ATCGCCGCAACGAACTCGTGCCCGAGCCGCGAACGAGCGACGGCGGCGAGCACGATAGCTTCACGAGCCTCAAAGGCAAGCTGCGATTGCCGATCAAGGGCGAACTCGTGAACCGATTCGGCGCACGGAGGTCAGAGGGAGGTCCGCAATGGAAAGGGCTGTTCATCCGCTCGGCGCCCGGACAGGAAGTACGCGTGGTAGCCGCCGGACGGGTGGTATTCGCGGACTGGCTGCGGGGTTTCGGAAACCTGTTGATCGTGGACCACGGAGAGGACTATCTGACGATTTACGGGAGCAACGAATCGGTGTTCAAGGCGGTCGGTGACCAGGTGCAGACGGGCGATGTCGTGGCCACGGTCGGCGCGACCGGTGGCAGCACCGAATCGGGTTTATACTTTGAAATACGCCGTCAGGGAAAGCCTTTCGATCCCCTGAAATGGGTTTCCCTCGAGTAGATGGCGCAGGTGTGCTTAGCGTAGACGCGAGCAGCGGCTACCCTTTGAATTTAAACGTTTTTTTAATGTCCTCAGTTCCGAACACGGTGCGGGCGGCAGCTCGGGCGGCGTAGCTGGAGAATGCACATGGGCAACAAACTGAAGCAGGGTAGCCTCGTATTGATCGGCGTGATCGCCGGGGTGATGTTGAGTCTGAATTTCTCCGCGGTCGCGCAGCGCGAAGGCGCGCGATCTCCGCTTCCGATGGACGAGTTGCGTGCCTTCGCCGACGTATTCGGAGCCATCAAGTCGGGCTACGTCGAGCCGGTCGAGGACAAGAAACTCATCACCGGTGCCATCAATGGCATGCTCTCCGACCTGGACCCGCATTCGGCCTATCTGGACGCCGATGCATTCCGCGACCTTCAAGTCGGAACTCAAGGCGAGTTCGGTGGCCTCGGCATCGAAGTCGGCATGGAAGACGGATTCGTCAAGGTCGTCTCACCGATCGAGGATACGCCGGCGTTTCGTGCCGGCCTGAAATCCGGAGACCTCGTCATCAAGATCGACGATACCCCGGTGAAGGGTATGACCTTGAACGACGCGGTAAAGCGGATGCGTGGCAAACCCAAGACCTCGATTCGCCTCACCATCGTGAGAAAGGGCGAGCCGAAGCCTTTCGACGTCACGCTGGTACGCGAAATTATTCACGTTCGAAGCGTCAAGTCGAAGCTGATCGAGCCGGGATATGCATGGGTCCGTGTAGCCCAGTTCCAGGAACACACTGGGGAAAACCTCGTAAAGCATCTTCAGGGCCTCTACAAGCAGGGCCCGCTCAAGGGGTTGGTGCTCGACTTGCGCAATGACCCGGGCGGATTGCTTCACGGAGCCGTAGGTATCGCCTCCGCCTTCCTGCAGCCCAAGGCCCTGGTCGTCTCGACAGATGGTCGCACCGAGGATGCAAAACGCAAGTTCGTCGCCAGCCCCGAGGACTACCTGCGCGGCAGGAAAAGCGACTACCTCAAGGACCTGCCGCAGGGCGTCAAGACGGTGCCCATGGTCGTGCTGGTGAACGCCGGCTCGGCCTCCGCCTCCGAGATCGTCGCCGGCGCCCTGCAGGATCACAAGCGCGCAACGGTGATGGGCGTGCAGACCTTCGGCAAGGGATCGGTGCAGACCATACTGCCTTTGGGCAACCACACCGCGATCAAACTGACCACGGCACGCTACTACACGCCCAGCGGACGCTCGATTCAGGCCAAAGGCATCATGCCCGACATCGTCGTCGAAGATCCAGGCGCGCAACCGCGCGTGCGCGAGGCCGACCTCGTGAAGCACCTCATTAACGAACAGGAAAGTGCCGAAACCAAGGCGGCGTCAAAACCCGCGTCGGCAGCGACGGCTACCCCGCGGTCTTCGCCCCTTGAACCAGCGTCGAACAGTGACTTTCAGTTCGTGCAGGCCATGAATCATCTCAAGGGCCTGCCGGTTCAGACCGCGCAGGCTGCCGTGCAACCACAGACTCCCGAGCCCAAGAAGAACTAGGAACGCGAAGACGTGAACCTGTTGCATGGGAATAGAGGATCACGCTCGAAGCATGCGCGTCCCGAAGCGTTCGGGTTGCCCGGCACCTGTACCCGCGCGGCGCTGATCGCGCCTCTTGCGTCGAGCTCATGAATGACGACCAGCTGCTGCGCTATTCGCGGCACATCCTGCTCAATCAAATCGGAATCGACGGCCAGGAACGGCTGCTCGGCTCCCACGCCCTCGTGGTCGGCGCCGGAGGCCTCGGCTCGCCGGCCGCGCTCTACCTCGCTGCGGCAGGAGTCGGACATATTGCTCTGGCCGATGGCGACCGGGTCGATCTGACCAACCTGCAGCGGCAGATCCTGCATACCCCGGCCACCCTTGGCGAACCCAAAGTCGAGTCCGGCCGCCAGATGCTCAGGCACTTCAACGCCGAAGTCGAAATCACCGCAATAGACCGCCGCGTCGGAGGCGACGCACTTGGAGTTCTTGTCGCGCGCGCCGACGTGGTGCTCGACTGCTCGGACAACTTTCCAACACGCCATGCGATCAATCGCGCCTGCGTGCGATACGGCAAGCCTCTGGTCTCGGGTGCGGCAATCCGTTTCGATGGGCAGGTCAGCGTGTTTGATTTTCGCGATCCAGCGAGCCCCTGCTACGCCTGTCTGTTTCCCGAAAGCACCGAACCCAGCGAAGAACGCTGTGCAGTGATGGGTATTTTCGCGCCGGTGACCGGCATCATCGGCACGATCCAGGCCGCCGAAACCCTCAAGCTGCTGGCCGGTGTCGGGGAAAGTCTTAGCGGAAGATTGCTGATTCTGGATGCACTGGGGATGCGCCTGCGCGAGGTCCGGATCAGGAAAGACCCGTCCTGCGCGGTATGTCGTAAGACCGAAACGACGCAGACGATTTAGGCCGGGCGCACGCGCCAACCGGTTTTCCGCTCGCCGATCCTGCGATTGCGGGCGGCTACGAATTCGCAGATGCGTGCCTTGCCGCATGGACGACCCAGTTCTTCGCCAGTGCCGTCAACGCAACGTTTGAGTTGTTCAGTACGGGTGGCGGGCACGCCCTACCGCTCAACGCGAATCGAGACCTAGGCCAACAGCGGCCATTGCTTATCCCAGGATTCTGTCGGCAGACGCTTGAATCCGCTCTTGGCATAAGCATGCCAGCGGCCGACAACGTAACACAACAGGAGATTGGCCTTCGCCGCTGGATCCGGCTCTTCATTTCCCTGCGTGGCGGCGACTCGCAGGCATTGCTTCAGCGTTGCCTCAAGCCGGTCGTGGAACTGGTTGATTCGAGCCTGCAGACGCTCGTCCTCGTTGACAAGCGCGGCGCCGATCAACACCCGCGTCATGCCAGGATTCTTTTCCGCGAACGCCAGGAGCATCGAGACAATTGCGTAGACCTGCTTAACACCGTTTTCCTCTTCGGCACTGATCTTGTTGATCAGACCGAACACCGTCTGCTCGATGAATTCAATCAGACCCTCGAACATCTGGGCCTTGCTCGCAAAATGCCGGTAAAGGGCAGCCTCCGAAACGTCGAGGCGCTTGGCAAGCGCTGCCGTGGTTATCTTCTGGCCCTTTGGATTTTGGAGCATCTCGGCCAGCACCTGAAGGATCTGGTTCTTGCGCTCCCCGGCCTTTCTTGCAGGCATAGCGGCCTCCAGTGCTTCGGCCCCGGCGGTCCCAGAATGCCCACCGACATTTCCGCTGTCCGCCGTGCCTCGACCCCATTCTAGTGTACTAGGTGAGCGCTTGCTAGCGGTTCCACCCCAGTGCGGAGGAGATCCTGGGCAACGCAAGCACCGACGCGATCTTGGCGTCGATCCAGCCGGGCGAGCGCCGATCACGTGTAACCCAGACGGTCTTCATGCCGAGCCGCTTAGCGGTGCGAAGGTTGACCAGGGTGTCCTCGACCAGGATCGAGCGCTGCGGCATAAGCCGCTCGCGGGCGAGCAGCAGACGAAAGCCGCCTGCCAAAGGCTTGGGCTGATAGCGAATGTGCTCCAGTGCGTAGAACGCATCGAACAGATCTGCGATGCGCAACCGCTCAAGCACCGCGCTTGCGTAGTCCTTCGGCGCGTTGGAGAACAGAACCTTGCGTCCGCCCAGCCGGCGCAGTGCATGCCGCAGGCCACCCTGCGCAACCACCATGCGCCCCAGATCCGGAAACTGGTGCGTCTGTGTCAAGAAATGCTGCGGATCCGTGCCGTGATGACGCATCAGTCCCAGCAGCGTCGCTCCGTAAGTCTTCCAGTAATGAACGCGCAGGGCGCTTGCGCGGTCCTCGTCGAGAGCCAGATGCTCCCGAAGATAGGCCGTCATGCTGCGGTTGATATGCGGCAATATGTGCGGTGTCGCGTCGTGAAGCGTGTTATCGAGATCGAAGATCCACGTCAGGTGGGTTCGCATTGGCAACCGTCCAAAGCGAAACGACGGGGCTGCGCCGGATGGCTGCCCCGGACATCGTGGGCTTTCACCGGCTTCTGATCAGCGTCCCGACGCCCTCGTCGGTGAGGATTTCGAGCAATAGCGCGTGCTCAACCCGGCCGTCGATGATATGCACACTTCTGACGCCGTTCTTCGCGGCATCGAGGGCGGAGGATATCTTTGGCAGCATGCCGCCGGAGATCGTCCCGTCAGCGAACAATGCATCGACCATCTTCGGCGTCAGTCCCGCAAGCAATTTTCCTTCCTGGTCGAGTACGCCTGGAGCGTTCGTCAGCACGACGAGCTTTTCGGCCTTCAGGACCTCGGCAAGTTTTCCCGCCACCAGGTCCGCGTTGATGTTGTAAGACTCGCCCTTTTCACCGACCCCGATCGGGGCCACCACCGGAATGAATCCGCCTTCCTCGAGCGCCGAGATCACGCCTGGATCGATGGAGGCGATTTCGCCAACCTGCCCGATGTCCACGGGGTCGTTGTCCTTGCCGGCAAGCAGCATCTTCTTCGCGCGGATGAATGCTCCGTCCTGTCCGGTCAGACCCACCGCCTTTCCCCCGGCTTGGTTGATCAGCGTGACCACTTCCTTGTTCACCTGCCCGCCGAGCACCATCGCGACGACGTCCATCGTCTCCTCGTCGGTCACGCGCATGCCCTGCACGAACTCGCCTTTCTTTCCGAGGCGGCCCAGCAAGTGCTCGATCTGTGGCCCGCCCCCATGCACCACCACCGGATTCATGCCGACGAGTTTGAGCAGCACCACGTCGTGGGCAAAGCTTCTTTTCAATACCGCATCGGCCATCGCATTGCCACCGTATTTCACGACTATGGTCCGTCCGTGGAAACGGCGGATATAGGGCAACGCCTCGGCGAGGGTCCTGGCCTTGAGCGCCGCGCCGGGGGGACTGGGGGACATGGGTTTCTCGAAAATGGAACTGCAACAATTCTACCGCGGCGCGCCGTGATCAGGCCATGTCCGGCGCGATTTCAGTCACGATCGGCAATCCAGCGCAAGCCGCTACTGCAGCTTGCGCGCGTGTCGGCAGCGGAATCCTCTGATACGGGCGCGCCGGCGAAAGTGAAGCAAGGCGCCCGTCCGGAAGCACTGCCTGGGGGAAAAGTGCAAAAGAAAGCCCCGCCGGAGCGGGGCGTTTCACTTACTGCTGCGGAGGGGGTAACCGGGGAACCTCCGCTGTTCCGAAGCCTTCCGGCGCATGTAATTCGCGTGCAACGCGAATTACATATCCATACCGCCCATGCCGCCCATGCCACCCATGCCGCCCATGCCTTCCATGCCGTGGCCATGACCGCCGCCGTTCTTCTTCTCTTCGACCAGTTCGGCGACAGCGACTTCAGTGGTAAGCAGCAGGCCGGCCACCGAGGAGGCGTTCTGCAGCGCGGTACGGGTCACCTTCGTCGGATCCACCACGCCCATCTGGACCAGATCGCCATACTCTTCGGTCTGCGCGTTGAAACCGAAGTTGCCCTTGCCTTCGACCACCTTGTTCAGCACCACCGAGGGCTCGGCACCGGCGTTGGCGACGATGGCGCGAAGCGGCTCCTCCAGGGACCGGCGCACGATCTTGATGCCAGCTTCCTGGTCGTGATTGTCGCCCTTGAGCTTGTCCAGAGCGATGCGCGCGCGCAGGAACGCAACGCCGCCACCGGCGACGATGCCTTCCTCGACCGCAGCGCGGGTGGCATGCAATGCATCTTCGACGCGCGCCTTCTTTTCCTTCATTTCGACTTCAGTGGCCGCGCCGACCTTGATCAGCGCGACACCGCCGGCGAGCTTCGCCACGCGCTCCTGGAGCTTTTCCTTGTCGTAGTCGCTGGTTGCATCGTCGATCTGCGTGCGGATGTTCTTCACCCGCGCTTCAATGGCCTTGTGTTCGCCCGCACCGTCGATGACCGTCGTCTCTTCCTTGCCGATTTCGATCCGCTTGGCGCGGCCCAGATCCTTGAGCGTGGTCTTCTCCAGCGTCAGGCCCAGTTCCTCGGCGATGACGGTGCCGCCGGTGAGGATGGCGATGTCCTCCAACATAGCTTTGCGGCGGTCACCGAAACCGGGGGCCTTCACCGCGCAGGTCTTGAGTATGCCGCGCAGGTTGTTGACCACCAGGGTAGCCAGCGCTTCGCCCTCGACTTCCTCGGCGATGATCAGCAGCGGCTTGCCGGACTTGGCCACCTGTTCCAGTACCGGCAGCAGATCCCTGATGTTGGAAATCTTCTTGTCGTGCAGCAGCACATAGGGATCCTCAAGCACCGTGATCTGCTTGTCCGGAGTGTTGATAAAGTACGGTGACAGGTAGCCTCGGTCAAACTGCATCCCCTCGACGACCTCGAGTTCGCTGTTCAGGCTCTTGCCGTCCTCGACCGTAATCACGCCTTCCTTGCCGACCTTGTCCATCGCATCGGCGATGATCTTGCCGATTGCCTCGTCGGCATTCGCGGAAATTGCGCCAACCTGGGCGATTTCCTTGCTGGTCGTGCAGGGTTTGGAAATCTTCTTCAGCTCTTCCACCACGGCCTCGACCGCCCTGTCGATTCCGCGCTTCAGGTCCATCGGGTTCATCCCGGCGGCCACGTACTTGGTGCCCTCGCGCACGATCGCCTGAGCGAGCACGGTCGCGGTCGTGGTGCCATCGCCGGCGACGTCGGATGTTTTGGACGCGACTTCCTTGACCATCTGCGCGCCCATGTTTTCGAATTTGTCCTTCAGTTCGACTTCCTTGGCAACCGAAACCCCGTCCTTGGTCACCGTGGGGGCACCAAACGAGCGCTCGAGGATCACGTTGCGGCCCTTGGGACCCAGCGTGGCCTTGACCGCGTTGGCGAGAATATTGACGCCGGTCACCATCTTGTGGCGGGCGTCCTCGTGAAACCGTACGTCTTTAGCAGGCATATTGGACTCCTAGTCGAATAACTGATTTGGGTGGCTGGTTCAGGCGACGATGCCCATGATGTCGTCCTCGCGCATCACGAGGTATTCCTCGCCGTCCATCTTGACGGTGCTCCCGGAGTACTTGCCGAAAAGGACGCGGTCGCCGACTTTGACGTCGAGCGGGCGCACCTTGCCGTCTTCCAGGATCTTGCCGTTTCCAACGGCGATCACTTCGCCCTGGTCCGGCTTCTCTGCGGCGTTGTCCGGGATCACGATCCCACCTGCGGTTTTGCGTTCCTCTTCGACGCGCTTGACGACGACGCGGTCATGTAAGGGACGGATTTTCATGAAAATTCCTCCATCAAAATGTTGAAATCAGGGCCTGAGACGGATTGTCTTCAGCCGGGAAACCGTGGGGATTATTAGCACTCACCCCGAGCGAGTGCTAATAATATAGGTTCTAGAGAAGAATTTCAAGCTCTTCCGCGCCGCCAAACGCCGCCTTACGCGTTCTTCGGGGATTTGGCTCCTGGCGAGAGAACGGGCCGCGCGTAGCCGCTCGTTGCACCCCGTGATATCAAACGCCTCGGCCGCCCCAAGAATCGAACCGCGCGCCTTCCTACGCGTGGGCCCGCGCCCAGCGCACGATGTCCTGTGCGCCCAGAGCACCGACCTGACGCGCGCGTTCCCGGCCGTCCTTGAACAGGACCATGGTCGGTATGCTTCGAATGCCATATTGGGAGCCGAGCGTTTGTTCAGCTTCGGTGTCGACCTTGGCCAGCCGGACGTCCGGCTCCAGCATTCCCGCCGCCTCGACGAACTGGGGGGCCATGGCCTTGCACGGGCCGCACCAGGGAGCCCAGAAATCGACCAGTACGGGAATGTCATTTCGGCCGATGTATTGCTCGAAAGTCGCAGCGGTAAGTTCCACCGGATGCGCATCAAACAAAGGACCGTGGCATCCGCCGCATTGAGGTTGTTCGCGTAGCCGATTCCGCGGCACGCGGTTCACGGCGCGGCAGTGCGGACAAACCAGATGCAGCACTTCATTCATGATGGCGCCTCTTTGATCGACCCCGACAACTCCAACATGGGGTCAACGCCGCAAGTCTCCAAGACGCCGGCTTGGCGCCGGCCTCCTCGGTACAGCGATGTGTTTCGCCTGCCCTCATCCCAGTCCACTTTGGCGCAACCGGATGCGCAGCTCGTCAATCTCTTCGAGAAGATCGGCTACCAACGCCGCCAGTTCGGGCACAGCTTCGAAGTCCCGTTCCAGTTCCCGCATCCTGCGCGCCCGCACCAGGCTTGCGCTGGTAAAGCGCCACGTGCCGGCTACGCTTTGCACGTCCGGGAACAGACCTTCTTCGATATGGCGGAGCAGCCATTGCGTCTCGACTGAGCAGGCAGCCGCGAGCTGTTCCAATGTGAGCCAACTGTCTTCCATCAAACTGCCGATCAGGATCTCATCATCCCGCATGGCTCATGCCCTCCCTTGCTGGCGCGGATCGAAGGCCAGGTCTTTCGCCATCGCTTCATACAGTTCTCTCGCCCTGGCCGTATTCGCCGGCGGCAGCACCACCTGAATCTCGAGCATCAGATCGCCGGCGGGATTTCCCGGGATGCCCTTGCCGCGCACGCGCAATTGGTGACCGGACTGGGCACCGGCGGGGATGCGCACTTTGAGGCTGCCTGCCGGAAGATCCGCTTGCACCACCGCGCCTAGCGCCGCCTCCCACGGCGCTACCGGGAGAACGAGGCGCAGATCGCGCCCCTGCACGTGCAGCCGCGTGTGGGGCTTGAAATGGACTTCAAGCAGGAGATCGCCCGCAGCAGCTCCACCACCGCCCGGCGCACCCTGACCGGCCAGGCGGATGATCTGGCCTTCGTACACCCCTTGGGGAATCTTTACGTTGAGGGTGCGCGTCTCCAAGGCGACGCGACCCTGGGCATCCGCCTTAGGCACACGAAGCGAGATTTGCCGGGTGGCGCCCTGGAAAGTGTCCTCCAGGTCGAGCAGCACCTTCGCGTGATGGTCACCGCCGCGTCCTGCGAACCCGCTCTCGCCCGGCTGAAAGCCTGCTCGAGCCGAGCCGATGCGCCCGAACAACTCCGCGAAGAAATCGCTGAAATCCGCGGCTTCGCGGGGCGAGAATCCACTGCCGGAGAACTCGAAGCCGCTGTCCCATCCCGGCGGCGGCCGAAACTCCTGCCCCGGCCGGTAGCCGCGTCCCAGTTGATCGTACGCGGCGCGCTTCTCCGGATCCGACAAAACGGTATAGGCCTCGTTGACCTCCTTCATCCTGCGTTCAGCGTCCGGCTCCTTGGAGACGTCCGGGTGGTACTTGCGCGCCTGTTTGCGGAATGCGCTCTTGATCTCGTCCGCCGTCGCGTCGCGGCCGACGCCCAACGTCTGGTAGTAATCCTTGAATTCCATGCGAGCGTCCCTTGTTCCTGTTGGTCGGGTCGCAACCGATAATTAGATCAAGGCGGATTGCTCGAAATCAAGGACCGATACGCGAGGCGGGGAACCTGCAAAATCCTGCGTAGAAGCACCGCGACACCCATTGAGGCATCGCGGTTGGCACGACGCGGCGCGCGAATGGCTCGCTACTTTCTATCGAGACGGCGATACCCAAGCGGCCCGCAACGCGTTCGATTGCGGGCTGTGCTCGGTCAGCAGCGGCATCCGCGCTTCAGGCCGCCGCGCCACTCTTCATGCCGAAACGCTTCAGAATCATCTCGAGCGGGCAGAAGTGTGTGAAACCGCTCTGCAACAGGTTCGCGCCCACGAACGCCGTGAACCAAAACCAATAGGCGCTGTGGAAAATCGGGCTCGCCTCGACGCCCAGGGCAAGGGACAGCAGAATGAAAATACCGGCGAAAATTCGGACTGCGTTTTCAGTGGTCATGGTCATACCTCCTTTCCATCCAACTAGGGTCAATTCGCGACGCCCGCTTCATCCAGTATATCGCAGGCGCCTGCCGCGATCCGTTTCCACCGCAGCGCGTAATAAAGCACCGGGATCACCACCAGCGTGAGCAGGGTGGAGACGAAAATGCCGAAAATCAGCGATACCGCGAGGCCGTTGAATATCGGGTCGTCGAGGATGAAGAACGCGCCCAGCATCGCAGCGAGCCCCGTGAGCACGATGGGCTTGGCGCGCGTTGCGGCGGCCTTGACGACGGCGCCCTGGAAATCGGTGCCGCAGCTCACTTCGAGGTCGATGAAGTCGACCAGCAGGATGGAGTTGCGAACGATAATCCCCGCCAGCGCAATCATGCCGATCATCGAGGTCGCGGTGAACTGCGCCCCGAGCAGCGCGTGCCCCGGCATGACTCCGATGATGGTCAGCGGAATCGGCGCCATGATCACCAGCGGCACGGTGTACGAACGAAACTGCGCCACCACGAGCAGGTATATGAGAATCAGGCCGACCGCATAGGCAATGCCCATGTCGCGAAACGTCTCGTAGGTCACCTGCCACTCACCGTCCCATTTGATCGCATAGCCGGCGTAGGGATCCTCCGGCGCGCGTATGAAGTATTCGCCCAGCGCGCCGCCGTGCGGCGCGGGAAGCTTCGCGATCTCCCCGCGCATGCCGAACATCCCGTAAAGCGGACTGTCAAGCTTGCCCGCCATATCGCCCACAACGTAGGCGACCGGCAGCAGATCCTTGTGGTAGATCGATCGATCGCGTTGCGTCTGGACCGCGATCACAAGCTCCGAGAGCGGAACGAGGTTCCCATCCTGCGCCCGAACGCGCAGCCCGAGCAGCGTTTCGGCGGAACCGGTCTGCTCCGGTGGCAGACTGATCTTGATCGGTATCTCGTACTTGGCACCGGCGCTGTGCAGGGGTGTCACGTTGTCTCCGGCGAGCGCCGAACGCAGCGTCTGCACGATGTCCGCCTGCGTGACGCCCAGCGCCGTCGCCTTGCGCCGATCCACGCGCAGCACGAGTTTGGCCGCCGCTTCCTCGACGCTCGAATCCACGTCGACGATGTCCGGTGTACCGGAAAACAACCCGCGCAAGGCCTGGGCAAGATCGAGTTGCCCGGCGTAGTCGGGACCGTACACCTCGGCGACGATAGGCGAGAGCACGGGTGGTCCGGGGGGCACTTCGACCACTTTCACCGTAGCACCGTATTTGCGCCCGATCGCCTCGAGCTGCGGCCTTACCGCCAGCGCGATGTCATGGCTCTTGCGTTCGCGGTGATGCTGGTCGACAAGGTTGACCTGCAGATCGCCCAGTTCCGGCGACGCTCTCAGATAGTACTGTCGCACCAGTCCGTTGAAATTGATCGGAGCGCTGGTCCCCGCGTACGCCTGATAGTCGGTCACTTCCGGCACCGTGGCCAGTGACGCCCCCAGTTCGTGCAGCACGCGCGAGGTTTCCTCGAGTGCCGTCCCGGTGGGCATGTCCACGACCACCTGAAACTCCGACTTGTTGTCGAACGGCAGCATCTTGAGCACGACCAGGCGCACCGCCGCCAGCGCAATGCTGCCCGCGATCAGAGCGAGAATACCGACGAGCAACCAGCGCCTTGCGCGGGCTCCGTCCGCACCGCGCAGGAACGGCCCGATCACCCGCCCGAACATTCGCGTGGCCGTGCCGGGCGCTGCGCCATGCGCTTCGGCAGCCGCGGGATGATGTTTGCCGAGGAGCCTCGCCGCAAGCCATGGCGTCACGACAAAGGCCACCGCAAGCGAAATGAGCATGCCGATCGAGGCGTTTATCGGAATCGGACTCATGTATGGTCCCATGAGACCGGTGACAAAGGCCATCGGCAGCAGCGCCGCTATAACGGTGAAAGTCGCCAGGATCGTCGGACCGCCGACTTCGTCGACCGCCAGCGGAATCATCAATGCGAGCGGGCCTTCGGGGGCAAGGGCGCGGTGGCGGTGTATGTTCTCCACCACGACGATCGCGTCGTCGACGAGAATGCCGATGGAAAAAATGAGCGCGAACAGCGACACCCGGTTGAGCGTGAAACCCCACGCCCAGGAAGCAAACAGCGTCGCCGCCAGCGTAAGGATCACGGCCGTTCCGACAATCGCGGCCTCACGCCGGCCGAGCGCGGCCCAGACCAGCGCAACGACCGACAAGGTGGCAAAGATCAGCTTCTGAATCAGTTTCATCGCCTTGTCATTCGCGGTTTCGCCGTAATTGCGGGTGAGGGTTACTTCGATCCCTTCCGGGATCACGCTTCCCTTCAGCTGCTCGACCCGCCGCAGCAGGTGATCGGCCACGTCCACCGCGTTCTCACCGGCCTTCTTGGAAATCGCAATGGTCACCGCAGGAAACTCCGTCGCAGGCGCAAATTGCCCGGCGTTGTGCTTCCCGCCGGCGGCGCCGACGCCGAACCATACGTAGCGGCCGGGCAGCTCCGGCCCGTCGATCACCTGCGCGACGTCCTCGATATACACCGGGTGGCCCTGCCGGTTTCCCGCTCCGAGAACCAGGCGCTTTACGTCCTCGGAAGACTGCAGGAAATTTCCGGTCTCAACCGTGATCTCGCGGTTGCCTGCGACCAACCTACCCGCCGGCAGCGAAACATTGGCCGCAAGCAACGCGCCGCGAACGTCCTGCATCGTGACACCGTAGGACTGCATGCGCACCGGGTCGAGCAGCACCCGCACGCTGCGACCCGGACCACCCAGGGTCTGCACCACGCGTGTCCCCGGTACGCGCTTCAATTCCACCTCGGCTGCATGAGCGACGCGCTCGAGATCGTATGCGCCGCGCTGCGGGTCCGACGTCCAGAGCGTGAGCGTCACGATCGGAACGTCGTCGATGCCCATCGGCTTGATGATGAAGTCGCCGACACCGAGTTCCGGGGACACCCAGTCCCGGTTGGAATAGACGGTGTCGTACAGACGCACCAGCGCCTGCGTGCGATCCTCACCGACCTTGAACTGTACCGTGACCACCGCGATGCCAGGCTTGGAAACGGTGAACACGTGTTCGATGCCGGTAATCTGCGAAAGCACCTGCTCCGCGGGGGTAGCCACCAGCGATTCCACATCCTTGGCCGAAGCCCCGGGAAACGGAATCAACACGTTGGCCATCGTCACGTTGATCTGGGGTTCCTCCTCGCGCGGCGTTACCAGCACCGCGAACACTCCGAGCAGCATCGCCGCCAGCGCAACGAGCGGAGTGAGTTGCGACGCGACGAAAAACCGGCTTGTGCGGCCGGATATGCCGAGATTTTCGCTCATGCGCGTTGGGCCAGGTACGTCGGCCGGTGTGTGACGTGCTTGTTCACGAAATCAACGCCCGCCGCGTTTCATCTGCGCCAGCGCGGCGACCGGGTCGAGCGCCACGCGCTCGCCCCGGGTGATACCGGCCAACACTTCTACACCCTGCTCACCTGCGGGCTCCCCCAAGCGCAACTGTCGGAAATGAATCTCGCCTTTGTCGCCGACGACGTAGGCGCCCGCGACTTCGCTTCGGTAGACCAACGCGCGCGCCGGAATCAGCAGCTTGCTGGTGCGACCGACGGGAAAGTGCACGCGCGCAAACATACCGGGATAGGCTCCCTTCAGGTCGCCCGGCAGTTCCACCCGCACGGACGTTGTGTGAGTGCGGCTGTCAGTTGACGGCAGCACGGTGACCCCGTTTGCCTTCACCCACCGGTCCAGGCTGGGCAACTCGACCAAGGGGGCGGCGCCTGCGGCATGTGCACGCACTTCGGCGAGTTTTGCCTGGGGAATATTCGCAACCACGCGCAGTCGCGTCGGATCGTAGAGCGTGACGACTTCGCGTCCTGGCGCCGCCATCTCGCCGACCTGGACCAGCCGCGCGGAGACGACTCCCGAGAACGGCGCCGTAATCACGGTGTGGCTTTTCGCTGCTCCCGCCTGCAGCGCGCCTGCGCGCGCCGCTTCGCTCTGAGCCCGTGCGGACTTATAGTCAGCCCGCGCCTTGTCCAGCGCCGCCTCGCTGACGAATTTCTGTTCCACCAGCCGCAGCGTGCGCTCGTAGTTGACACGTGAATTCGCCAAGTCGGCCTCGGCGCGGGCCCTCTGCGCCTGGCTTGCGGCCACGGCCTGCGCCGCCTCCCGCTCGTCGATGCGCGCGAGCACCTGGCCTCTTACCACCGACCGACCCGCGTCCACACGCACCTCGACGATTCGGCCCGGCACTTGAGCCGCGACAGTTGACTGCCGCACGGCCTCTACCACGCCGTCGGCGGCATAGGTCCGGTCGATCTCCCTGACGTTGACTTCTGCCGTGGCGATCTCTGCACCCGATGCAGCGGGAGCCGAAATGAGTGCCCAAACGCCGCCGGCGCATGCGAGCGTGCATGCGGCGACTTGCGCGATGCATGAAACGAAACGGCGTGCCATAAATCCTCCGAGTGGCGTATTAGAAGGCGCTGGGGGCCGGTGGATCGGTGACTTTGGTCACTTTGCAATGTTCCGCGAAAGCAGAAGTAGTGATATTGCCTAAAGTCAAACGGATCTTTCGAGGATGCGCCCTAGGCTATAACACAAGCGACCGGTCACCATTCGCACGGAAGTCCGGATGACCTGTAGCAGCCTCGCTTTGACCCCGCGGGGATTTGGCCGGATCCACACCTACTGGCATACTCTTGCATCCATGCACCTTGGTCATTGCTTCTTCAAGGCAATTGCGCTGGCGACCGCGCTCGTCCTCGCTCCCGCGGTTGCGGCGCGCGCCGACTCGCTGCCCGCAACGGTCGCCGCGGCGCTGCGTGCCGCGGATGTACCCACGGAAGACGCTGCGGTACTCGTACAACAGGTCGACGCACGACGGCCGGTGCTCGCGCACAATGCCGGCAAAGCGATGAACCCGGCCTCCGTGATGAAGCTGGTGACCACACTGGCCGCCCTCGAGCTGCTTGGGCCGACATTCGCGTGGAAGACCGAGCTCTATGCCGCGGGACAGCGGCGCGGCGACGTGCTCGAGGGCGATCTGGTCCTGCGCGGCAGCGGCGATCCCAAGCTCACAGTCGAGAATCTCTGGCTGATGCTGCGCGCGCTGCGCGCACGCGGCCTGCGGGACATCCGCGGCGATCTGGTTCTCGACCGCTCGTATTTCGAGCCCATCACGCAGGACGAGGCGAGCTTCGACAATGAACCCCTGAAGCCCTACAACGTGCTGCCAGATGCGCTGCTGGTGAATTTCAAGGCCTATAGTTTCACCTTCGTCCCTGATCCGCAGCGGGCCGCAGCCCGGGTGACGGTGGAACCGCGCTCGTCGCTGTTGGCCGTTACCAGCGCGATCGCGCTCGCCGATGGACCCTGCAACGACTGGCTTGCAAGGCTGAAAGCGGAATTCAACGGCAATGCCGGTACGGGCGCCGTGGTCCAGGCACGCTTTTCCGGTCGGTATCCGGCTTCCTGCGGCGAAAAATCCTGGAACGTGGCACTTCAGTCTCACCGCGATTATCTGCTTGGCGTATTCCGGCAGCTCTGGGAAGAAATGGGCGGCAAGCTGCGCGGAAGCGCGAGGGACGGCACGGTGCCGCCAGGGGCGAACCTGCTGCTAACGATCAAATCGCCGGCACTTGCGGAAGTCGTGCGCGACATGAACAAATTCAGCAACAACGTCATCGCAAGACAGATCTTCCTGACGCTTTCCGCCGAAATCACGAAGCAACCGGCGCGCGCTGAGCGTTCGTTTCGGGTCGTGCAGGACTGGCTCGCGAGGCAGGGTCTTGACTTTCCTGAGCTGGTGCTGGAAAACGGATCGGGGCTGTCGCGCATCGAACGCATCAGCGCGGCCAGCATGGGCCGGCTGCTGCGTGTCGCCTATGCGAGTCCCGTGATGCCGGAATTCGTCGCCTCCATGCCGGTGGTAGCCCTCGACGGCACCATGAAGCGGCGCATGAATCACCGGCCGGTGGCCGGCCGCGCACACATCAAGACTGGCTCGCTTGCGGACGTGAGCGCACTCGCCGGTTACGTGTTGGATTCAGCAGGCAGGCGTTTTGCGGTGGTCTTCATCGTCAACCACCCGAATGCCGGCGCGACCCGCAGCGCCCAGGATGCCCTGCTCGGTTGGGTCTATTCAGGCCGCGCGCGCTGAGGTCATGGCCCGCAGGCTCAAGGATTGGCACCGGCGCACAGAGTGCGCAAACGGAAGCAGTTGCTCCGCATCTGCCCTTTCCAATCCTCGAGACTTTGTCCGGTGCGCATCATCCAGGTCACTGCGCAATCCCGCGCGGGGTCGAAACAGAAATGCGGCGTAAAGGTCCGCAAGCGCTCAAGGACCTTGCGCCCGCCCATGCCGGCAAAATCAACGTCCTTGATCGGGAACAAATATACGCCAACCGAGCAGTCCACGACATCCAGCCCGAAATCCGTCACGCTGTTGGCGATCTCGCATAACCGGCAACCGACCATGTCAACGTTGCATTCCGGGGCGACGACCCAGAAATCCGTCAGGTCACGCGCGACCAGGTCTGTGCGCCGGACCGTGGTTGCGAGCACGTTGCCGAACTGATTCAGGCGACGCATCGCGTCGGAAGCACCAAAGGAACTGCCGAGCACCTGCGGATTCTCGAACGCGACGCGAAACATGCTGAAATGAGCATGAACAGCCTCGGCACGCTGGCACGCAAGCCATTCAAGAACGGGTGTCATTTCATCAATGCCAACGTAGCGTGCGCTCATATCGTTTTCACCCGCATGAACGAATTCGTCTCAAAGTGTACAGGCGCCGTCCGCTCGAACTTGCGGTAATAGTACCCGAATTGATCGAAAATTGTCCCACATCCGCACCCCCACGTCGTCACTCCGTCCGCCAGAACAAGGGGCGACGCCACCGGAATCAAGCTTGCAGAGGACCCACAGGATTTGCGTCCTTGAGTGCCAGCCAGCCTCGCGCAACGCGGTAGACGAGCCACACGCCCACCACGACCACTGGCAGCCAGGCGATCAGGATGCCGACGATCGTAAGCACCAGCGCCACGCTGACGATCACCGCGAGCCCTCCCCACAGAACGGCGAACCAGAACGTGCGGATCAGCCAGCGATAGTGGGATTCCAAAAAAGTGCCGGCCGCTTCGCCGCGTTTGAGGTAGGACAATACGACCGCGACAATCGACGGCAGGCTGAACACGAATGCCCCCACCACGGTGACTGCGCTGGTCACGCCTATCAGTACCGCGACCGCATGCAAACCGTAGATGACGTGGGTCCACGCAACCAGCCCCTCATCGGGGGTGCGCTTGGAATTCGGTTCGCCCAGCTCGTTCATGCCGCCTGTATCACCGGAGTGTCAGTCCAATCCGAGCTGCGACCAAAGCGCGTCAACGCGACCCTTCACGCGCTCGTCCATCGCGATCGGGCGGCCCCACGTGCGCTGCGTCTCCCCGGGCCACTTGTTGGTGGCGTCGATTCCCATCTTCGAGCCCACGCCCGCAACCGGGCTGGCAAAGTCCAGATAGTCGATCGGGGTCCTCTCGACCAGAAGCGTGTCGCGCACCGGATCCGTGCGGGTGGTGAGCGCCCAGATGACTTCCTTCCACTCGCGCACGTTTACGTCATCGTCGGTCACGACGATGAACTTGGTGTACATGAACTGGCGCAGCACGCTCCAGATTCCGAACATGACACGCTTCGCGTGCCCCGGATATTCCTTGCGTATGCTCACCACCGCGAGCCGGTAGGAGCAGCCTTCAGGCGGCAGGTAGAAATCGGTGACTTCGGGAAACTGTTTCTGCAGTATCGGCACGAACACTTCATTCAATGCCGCCCCCAACACGGCCGGCTCGTCGGGCGGCTTGCCGGTGTATGTGCTGTGATAGATGGGGGCCCGGCGCATGCTGATGCGCTGGACCGTAAGTACCGGGAAGCTCTCCTGCTCGTTGTAGTAGCCGGTGTGGTCGCCAAAGGGTCCCTCGAGCGCCGTTTCGCCCGGTTGCAGCACGCCTTCCAGTACGATCTCGCTCAGCGCCGGTACGCGCAGTACCGAATCCATGCATTTCACGAGTTCGGTGCGCGAGCCTCGCAGCAGCCCGGCGAACTGGTATTCGGACAACGAGTCCGGTATGGGCGTCACCGCCGCGAGCATGGTCGCCGGGTCCGCTCCCAACGCGACCGCGATCGGAAAAGGCTCCCCGGGGTGCGAAATGCAATGGTCCCGGTAATCGAGTGCCCCGCCGCGATGCGCGAGCCAGCGCATGATCACTTTGTTCGGGCCGATGACTTGCTGCCGGTAGATGCCGAGATTCTCTCGATTCTTGCGCGGCCCTTTCGTCACCACCAGACCCCAGGTGATCAGCGGACCGGCGTCTCCCGGCCAGCAGGTCTGTATCGGCAGCCGCCCCAGATCAACATCGCCCCCTTCCCAAACCACCTCGTGACAGGGCGCACCGGATACCTCCTTTGCCGCCATGTGCATCATCTGCCGGCCGATGGGAATCCAATGTTCCATCGCGTCACGAAATCCCTGGGGCGGCTCCGGCTGCCGGAGAAACGCGAGCAGCTTGCCGATCTCGCGCAATGCTTCGATGGAATCCGCGCCCATTCCGAGGGCCACACGGTGCGGCGTGCCGAACAGGTTCGCCAGCACCGGAATCCCGTTCCCGGACGGCCTCTCGAACAGAATCGCCGGTCCGCCGGCTCTCAGCACGCGGTCGCATACCTCGGTCATCTCCAGGTGAGGCGAAACTTCCGCGCGCACGCGCCGCAGTTCACCCAGCCCTTCGAGCTTCGAGACAAAATCGCGCAGGTCGCTGTATTTCATACGACAATCGGAGTCAGCGCGCCGTCCATGCCCAGGACTGCGCCGGTGACATACGAAGCCCGATCGGAGGCGAGAAAGACTGCGACGTCGGCGACCTCTTCGGCCCGCGCGTAGCGCCCGAGCGGTATGCGCGCGGCGCCGCGCCGCAGCAGTTCGTCGACCGAAACATTCTGCGCCGCGGCCTCCGCGACATTTCCGGCCCGCAGGCGTTCGGTCAGCGCGAACCCCGGATTGATCGCATTGACACGTATCCCCGCCCGGCCATGCGCGTTGGCGAGCCCCGCGGTGACCAGCATCAACGCGGCGTTGGCGGCGCCTCCGGTCAGATGCCAAATACTGGCAACCTTGCCGCCGATTCCGACGATGTTGACAATCGCGCCGCGCCCGCGCGCGAGCATGCCGGGGAGCACCGCCTGCATGGCATGCACATAGGTAAAGTACTTCGCATCCATGGCATCGTGCCAGGCTTGCATGTCGAGTTTCCCGGGGTCGGCGCGCTTCGCCGCTCCTGCCGAGTTGACCAGCACGTCGATGTCGCCTAATTCCCGCTGCGCTGTGTCGACCATGCGTTGTGCGGCATCCGGGAGCCTGAGATCGGCCTCGATCGCGAGCGATGCGCAACCCTTGGCTCTGAGCGACGCAACCGCGGTGGCCAGGTTCGCTGCGTCGCGCGATGCGATCGCCACGCGCGCGCCTTCGTCCGCGAAGGCCATCGCGCAGGCGAGCCCAAGGCCTTTGCTGCCGCCGGTGATCAGAACCGATCTGCCTTTGAGCCCGAGATCCATGCTCTATCCCATCCCCAGATAGTAATCCGCGGCAATGCCTACGAAGATCACCCCCCCGACCCAGTTGTTGTGCAGGAAAGCGTGAAAGCAGCGCATGCGTTCCCGGCCGCGGATCAGAACGTAGTGATACCCCATGATTCCGGCGGCGCCCGCAAGGCCCAGATAGTAGATTACGCCTAGCCCCGACCATGCGCCCACACCGGCGAGAATACCCAGCGTCGCCGCGTAGCACAGCATCACCGCGAGTACATCGAAACGTCCGAACGTAATCGCCGCGGTCCGTATGCCGATGCGCACGTCGTCGTCGCGGTCCACCATGGCGTACTCGGTGTCATACGCGATTGCCCAGAATATGTTTGCCGCCAGCATCCACCAGGCGACCGCCGGCACCTCTCCCAACTGCGCGGCGAATCCCATCGGGATACCAAAGCCGAACGCGATGCCCAGGTAGGCCTGCGGAATGGCGAAAAAGCGCTTGAAGAACGGATAGCTTATCGCCAGCGCGAGCGCCACCACCGACAGCTGCACCGTGAGACGGTTCAGGGTCAGCACGACCATTGCGAACGCCGAGGCGCTCAAGGCCAGCGCCACTGCGAGCGCCTCGACACGTCCAACCGCGCCGGTCACCAGCGGCCGGTCGCTGGTGCGCTTCACATGTCCGTCGAAGCGCATATCGGTGAGATCGTTGAACACGCAGCCGGCCGAACGCATCACTACCGTGCCCAATACGAATACCCAGGTAATGAGGATGTTCGGATGGCCGCTCGCGGCAATCCACAGCGCCCACAACGTGGGCCAGAGCAACAGCAGGATGCCGATCGGCTTGTCCAGCCGCATCAGCCGCTCGTAGGCGTCGAGCCTGTCCTTCAACGCCTTGATGCGCATGGTCGCGGCTACCGGCACGATGAGAGGGGGAAGCGTTAGAGTACGTTCGTCATGACCTGAGCATTATACGGAATCGTTAGTTCGCATCCCTGCAAGACACGATAACGACCCAGGCGAGCGTACGCTTTTGATGATGAACCAACTGTACTCGATGATGGCTGGCAGTACGCGACGTCCTCAGTTTGATGGGCCTCCGTTAGACAATGCCACGAGCCAACTGATTTCTGGGCAGAATCCGAACCCATAAAGAAGGCACATGCCGTGAAACGTAAGCATTTCGGTGTTGGGTAGATGGTGCAAACCTCATCCTATCCCGCGTCGCCTCAGCTTCTGGCGAGCTGGGAGCAACTCGCCGAGAAGGATATTCTTTGCCTCGGATTAATGCTTCCGAACTACTCCCGGCGGCTGGAGAAAGACCTGGAAAGGATGGTCAGCATTGGCGAACGTCAGAAGGGACGGAACTTCAGGAATCCCGAAGACAGATTGCGACACCTCCTCGGAAGAGCCGTGCTGCGCCAGGCCCTCGCGCTTCCGGACGTCGAACTTTCTCTCAATCCCTGGGGCAAGCCCGAGTTACCCGAGGCCGGCGTTCATTTCAACATCAGCCATGCAGGCCAGGAAGTCTGGGTGGTCCTGAGCAAGTCGACGGCCGTAGGCGTCGACGTGGAAAAAGAACAAATTCGCGACGTAAAAAGCTTGGCCAAGAGTCTGCACCCCGAGGAAGCCGATGCGATTCTCGCTCTTCCCCCTGAGGAAGCGACCTTCGCCTTTTGCCGCTGCTGGACCCGCAAAGAGGCTGCGTTAAAAGCGCTCGGTCTTGGTCTTTCCTTCCCGTTGGTCGACTTCAGGGTCGCGATCGACGACCGGGCCAGCAACTGGTTGCTCCATGCCCCCGGCCCGCCAGGGGAGCGATGGACAGCCGCCGATTTACCAGTGAGCCGAGGTCACCGCGGTGCGATCGCGGCGCGGTCCCCGGATCAGGGTGCAAAAGTGCTGCGGTTGGCGCCTGCTCCCGACGGCTCCTTCGTGGCCTGTCCCCCGTAGCGGGCACGAACGCACATTCCGGTTCCAGCGCAAATTCCACGGCGAAGTGCACCGTCGCGTATCAGGACGCCGTCGTCGGATGCGGAATCAGGCCTTGAGAAATTCGCTGCGCCCGCCAAGCCATCGGTCGAGGTGCTGCTGCGCCTCCCGCGGGAATTCCGCCAGCATGAGTTCAGCGGCCTGCCGCGCCGCAGCGAGCAAGTCCTGATCCCGCTCGGTATCCGCGAAACGCAGTAGCGGCGCACCGCTCTGACGCGACCCGAGATACTCGCCAGGACCTCGCGCGAGCAGATCCTGGCGCGCAATTTCGAAGCCGTCGGTTGATTCGTAGATCGCCTGCAAACGCCGGCGCGCCGCCTCGCCAAGCGGATTCTGGTACAGCAGGATGCACACTGATTCGGCTGCGCCGCGCCCGATCCGGCCGCGCAGCTGGTGCAACTGCGCGAGCCCGAAGCGCTCCGCATGCTCGATGACCATGAGTGTGGCGTTCGCAATGTCGACGCCGACCTCGATCACCGTGGTCGCGACCAGCAGCTGCAGTTCGCCCGCCGCGAACGCCGACATCACCTCGGCCTTTTCAACTGCCGACATGCGTCCATGCACCAGCCCCACCCCCAATTCCGGAAAATCGCCGGCCAGCGCGGCGTGCGTCTCCAGTGCGGTCTTGAGCTGCAGCGCATCCGACTCCTCGATCAGCGGGCACACCCAGTACGCCTGGTGCCCGGCGCCGCAGGCCGCGCGTATGCGCCGCATGACCTCCTGCCGGCGCGTGTCGGCGACCAGCTTGGTCACGACCGGTCGGCGTCCGGGCGGCATTTCGTCTATGACCGACACGTCCAGATCCGCGTAATAGCTCATCGACAGCGTGCGCGGAATAGGCGTTGCGCTCATCATCAGCAGGTGCGGCTCCACACCGCCTGCGTTGGACCCCTTGAGGCGGCGCTCTCCCTTGCCGCGCAACGCAAGACGCTGCATGACCCCGAAGCGGTGCTGCTCGTCCACAACGGCCAGCGCAAGCGCATCGAACACGACATGTTCCTGAAACAGTGCGTGGGTGCCGACGACGATCGGCGCCGTACCGTTCGCAACCGACTCCAGTGCCGCCTCGCGCTCCTTCCGGGACTGAGCGCCGGTCAGCCAGGCCACGCTGATCCCGAGCCGAGAGAGCCAGTCACGGAACTTTCGGACATGCTGTTCCGCCAGAATCTCCGTGGGCGCCATTACTGCGGCCTGCACGCCGGATTCCACCGCTCGCAGGCACGCCAGCGCCGCAACAACGGTTTTGCCGCTTCCGACGTCGCCCTGCAACAGCCGATGCATCGGGTGGGCCCGGGCTAGGTCCGCCCCGATCTCGCTCCAGACGCGGATCTGCGCCCGTGTCAGCCGGAACGGCAGTTGCGAAAGTAATTCGCGCACCAGTGTGCCGCCCGGCGCTAAAGGCCGGGCGCGCTTCGCCTTGCGCTCGCGGTAGTGTCTGCGCATCGACAACTGTTGGGCGAGCAGCTCGTCGAATTTGATGCGGCGCCACGCCGGATGCGTGCCTAGCGCGAGCGCGCGCTCATCCGCATCCGGTGGCGGCGTGTGCAGCGCGGTGACCGCGGCGGCAAATCCCGTCAGGTTCGACAAGCCGATTGCCTCGCGCACGGCCAGCGGCAGAGTCTCCTCGAGATCGGTACGGCCGAGCGCCTCGCCGATCAACCGCCGCAGCGTTGCCTGCGGCAGCCCGCTCGTCGTCGGATAAATGGGGGTGAGCGCCGCCGGAAGCGGTTCCTCTCCGTGCAGCGCGTGAAAGCGCGGGTGGATCATCTCCAGTCCCTGCTGCGCGAAGCGAACTTCGCCGAATGCCCTCAGCCTTGCGCCTGCGACCAGCGTCCTGTGCTGGCTCGGATAGAAGCTGAAGAATCGAAGCGTGAGCACGCCGCTTTCGTCGCCGACCCGCGCGACCAGTTGCCGGCGCGGGCGGAAGACTATCTTGCAATCGAGCACCTCGCCCTCGATCTGAACCGCCGACCCGGGCCTCGCCTCCGGGATCGGCACGATCCGGGTTTCGTCCTCATAGCGCAGCGGCAGGTGAAGGACGAAATCGAAATCCCGGCGAATGCCGACCCGTGCCAGTTTCGCGCGCAGCGCGGTCTGCGCGCCGCCGCCGCCCGGGGCAGCGGCGGCGCGCTTGGTCGGCTTCCGCGCGCGGTTCGCTGCTCGCACCCGCCCTACCTCGCGCCCCTCGCTCTACCGAACCACGAGCACCGCATCGGCTTCGATGAGTGCGCCGCGCGGTAACGCGGCGACGCCCACGGCGGCGCGCGCGGGGTAGGGCTGGGCAAAGTAATCAGCCATGATCTCGTTCACGCTGCCAAAGTGCGCGAGGTCGGTGAGATACACATTGAGCTTGACCACGTCGGCCAGCGAACCGCCCGCCGCCTCGGCGACGGCGCGCAGGTTTGTAAACACGCGATTGATCTGTGCCTCGACGCCCGCTACCAGTTCGCCGCTTGCCGGATCGAGTCCAATCTGCCCCGACAGATAGACGGTATTTCCCGCTCGCACCGCCTGCGAATAGGTGCCGATCGCCGCCGGCGCGCTGTCGGTGCTGATGACGATATTTGACATGAAGTGCTCCCGCGGGATTCAGATCTGGCCCGGGCGACAAAACGGCGCCACGCGAAAGTTCCAGCCTCGTTCGAGATTCACGCTATCTTAATTGACCGCTGGTGGCATCACCAAGCCAGCAGTGCGCTGGCCGGCGCAAGACACCCCGACGACGGGCGATTCGAACTCGTGCGCAGCGACACCCCATGCACGGTCCGATTGAGCCCTCGCCGATGCGGCTATACTGCTTTCACACACACGTTAAGACCGGTGGAGATGCGGCGCGCGAACAGCCAGGACAGCGAACGTGTCCGGGCGCATACCCGGGAACCTGTTCATCCCGCCGCACGTCGGACGCGGGTGGTCTGCGCGGTACTGTTCGTGTTCCTGATGTGGACCGCCGCGCAGTCCGCAATGCTGGGCGCGGCACATTTTCTTGCTCAGCTAGCGCACGCCGAACTTCAACGATGGTCTTCCGGGACATCGCCGGTCGCCCTCTGGAAGATCCGTCGCGTCGAAGAATATCTGGAAAACAGCCTTCGCTACAGCGCCGACAATCCCTGGGCGCTGGAATCTTTCGCGGCGCTGGATCTGGCAAGAATGCGCGCTTCGGCCATTCCACGCCAGGCCCTCGCGGAAGCCCAGGACGCCCGTGAGCGGCTGCGCCGGGCGCTGCGCCAGCGGCCGACCTCGCCGTACCTTTGGGCCAATCTGGCGCTCGCAAAGCTGTACCTGGACAAGATTGACGACGAATTCTTGAACGCGCTTCGCAGCGCCGACCAGCTTGGTCCTTGGGAACCAACGATTCAGCAAATGACCGTGTTCGCAGGGCTTGCGGCCTGGGGGCGGCTCGATGCGGCTCTGAAGCAAGCACTAAAGGGGAGCATCGAGCGTGCGGGTGCGCGTGACGCGGCGAAAATGTACGAAATCGTGAAGAAATTCCGACGGTTTGACCTGATTTGTGCCGATACTCAGTATAATGAACTCGCCCGCCAGGACTGTAAGCAAAACGCCGGCCCGGCCACGCCAGGCAAGCGCTGACGCGGGAATATTACGAGCGAATCAGACCAGAATCCACGTAATCCCAACCGGTAGCCCCATGCAAGCGTCCCTTTCCCCGCATCGGAAGCTCGGCAAGATCGATCGGGCTCTGGGCGGACGATCGTTTGCCCAGACCAAGGGGCACAGGGTCGCCCGCGCGTTGGCCGCATGGGCGCTGCTGATCCTGCTCACACCGGTTTCAGAGGACGCGCTGGCGCAGGCAGGCTATGTCCACGCGCTATCGGGACGCGCGTACGTCCAAAAGACAGGCGGCCGCGCGCCGCTAACCGCCGGTGACACATTTCAATCCAGTGGTTCGTTTGCCACGGGCGAACGCGGACGATTGGTTCTCAAATTCGCCGATGGACAACTGGTGTTGCTGGGTCCGGGCTCGGTTCTGCGCGTCGATCGCTATCGATACGATGCGCAAGACATCAAGACGAGCGGTTTTTCCGTGGGGCTGCTGAACGGCTCGATGCGATTCGTGGGTGGATCGATTACCGCGCAAAACCGCAGCGCTGTGCGGATCGGCGCAGGCAATTCCTCGATCGTTCTGCTGAGCGACAAAAGCACCGACTTTAGTATCGTCGTCGATACCGGCGACAAACAGGGAGAGACGGGGATAGCCTTCGTTGCCGCCGGTGAAATCGCCGTGCGGACGCCTTACGGTCGGATCAGGCGGATCTTGGCGGACCAAGCCGTTCCGTGGCGCCCCAACCGTAAAGAACAGCCGGCCCCGGTGCCTTTGGCGGCATCGCCCGCCGTCGTTCAGGCTGCGGTCGCGGCACTGCGTCTGGCGGCGCTGCCGCCCAGCACGCCTGTTGAGCCCATCGTCGCGGCCAGTGTGGCGCGTTCTGAAGCGGTGGCAGTCGCCGCCAACAGTGGACCGGTCGGGTACGTGGAGGCGGTTTCCGGTCTGCTCTCGGCCGAGAGGGGAAACGAACGGCTGGTTTTGAATGTCGGCGACAGGTTCGGCTTGGGCACCTATTTTTCGACCGGGGAAACCGGGCGCGTGGTTCTCAAATTCACCGACGGGCAGACGGTGACGCTGGGCGCGAAATCGAGCGCACGGATCGATCGCTATGAATTCAATCCGCGGGACATCAATGCGAGCGGATTCGAAATGACCCTGCTTAGCGGCTCGCTGCGATTCGTCGCCGGCTCCATAGCCTCGCAGGATCCCCAGGCAGCGGGGATTAGCGCGGGTGGGTCGTACATCACGCTGCTCATGGCGGGAGGCGCTGACTTCAGCGTAGTCGTCCATCCCCACGCCGCCGGCGGCGAAGTCGGCATCGCGGCCGTGACGAAAGGCGAGATTGCCGTGCGCACGCCCTACGGCATCATCAGCAGAATCGATGCAAACCACGCCGTTCCGTGGCGACCAGGGCGAGGGGAACCACCGCCTCCGGTCCTTCTTGCGGCACTGTCCCCTGCCGATAAGCAGGCGCTGGATGAGTTACTAGAGACTACAAACCTGGCGGCTGCGCTTGCCGAACTTCCGGCGACGGCGGCAGGTCCCGAAGCAGCCGCGCAAGTGGTTATCGCCCCATTGCCGGGCGTGTATTCGGCTTTCACCGTAACGCCGGCCGTCACGGGATGCCTGGGTAGTCCGTGCTGAACCTGGAATAGGTCTTCCGCCGTTACGCAACGACAGACAGCCCGCCCCGGGCTGCAATGAAAATGCCCGGTCGGTGGGCGAGACGCCTCCGTCGAGCAGCATGATTTGGGATCGCAGTTCGCAGCGGTCCGGGCGCGAGCGCGCCGGAATCTTCCCGATGCCGCTGGAACGAACGAGTCGTCACCGCGTGAACCGCGCCGGTTTGACGCTTACAATCTCCCGATCCGGGTGCGTTATACCCGAGCAGAACTGTCACGGTCGAATGCAAGACCCTGTTGATCTTCGCCGTTGTCAACAAACCTAGGCGATCCACTGTGTTTCGCGAACCCGACGGCACTCGCTGGATTTTCATTGGCTTCCTCGCCTTGCTCGTCTGGGCACCGATTCCGTTCGGAAGCAACCGTTCATGGGCGTGGGCCGCACTCGAAGTCTGGGTGTTTCTGCTCGCGATGGCCTGGCTGGCAGGCTGCCTTCGCGGCGGAGTGTCCAACTCCGCGATCGTTCGTGATGCATGGCCGGTGCTTGCGTGCGCAATGCTGTGGCTCGGTTATGTCTGGCTCCAATTGGTGCCACTGCCGATGGAGATCCTGGCCCGCCTCTCGCCGCAGGCAGCGCGCTGGCATGCCGCAGCGGCCCTGCCGGATGCGCGGGCATTCGCGCCGATCACGCTCGATCGCTTCGCGACGCTCGAAGGCGCATGCCGGAGCACGGCCTACGTCGTGTTTTTCGTGCTGACCCTGGTCCTGCTGGATTCCCGCGACCGAATCCGAGCCACCGCCTATACGCTGATCGTGTCCGGAATTCTGCAAGCCTGGTACGGTGCGCTGGCCGCGTTGCAAAGCGCGAGCGCAGTGGCCTCGGGCACTTTCGTCAACCGCAACCACTATGCGGCCTATCTCGTGCTGTGCCTTTCGATCGGGATCGGCGTGCTGATCGCAAGCCTTTCCGGAGCCCGAAGCCCGTCGTGGGGACACCTTTTTCGCAATCTCATCCAGTGGATCATCACGCCGAAGATGGCGTTGCGCCTCGGGCTGCTGGTGATGGTCATCGCACTGGTGCTCACGCGCTCACGAATGGGCAACAGTTCATTTTTCATCGGCCTGCTGGCAGCCGGCGGGATCGGCCTGCTGTTGTCGAAGCGGGCCACGCGATCGATGGTGATCCTGATCGCGACGCTGGTCGTTATTGACGTGGTCATCGTCGGTACGTACTTCGGCGTCGAGCGGGTGGTGCAGCGAATCGAGCAGACCAGGCCAGACACCGAACGGCGCGAGGCGGTGCAGGCGCTGGGCGTGTGGTCGGACTTTCCGGTCTTCGGTTCGGGCCTGGGATCGTTTCCCGTGGTGTTCCCGCGCTACAGCGGACCGAACGCCGGCGAGATCGCCACGCACGCGCACAACGACTACATCGAATTTGCCAGCGATACCGGTGTGATCGGCGTCGCCCTGCTCGGGATGCTGGTGTTGATGTCGTTCGTCGCTGCGCTGCGGGCGCAGTACCTGCGCCAGGAACCGCTGATGCGAGGGCTGTCGTTTGGCGCAGTGATGGCCATCATCGCGCTCGGCATACACTCTACGGTCGACTTCAACCTGCAGATTCCCGCCATCGCACTGACCTTCATGCTCGTCCTCGCGTTCGCATGGATATCGCTCTATCACCGGGGCGACGGGTCCTGAGCGCGGCAGGACGCTCGGACGTTCCCGGGAATCGGGAGGTACCATGATCACATGCACTTCGACGCTTTTCCGATGAGGCGCCGCACGCGGCGGCGGCATTTCATTCCGTGACGCAGTCAGAGAATTTGTTGCGCGTCCAGGCGGGTCGGTTCGCCGGAAGCTACTGGAAGGAACTCTGGCGGCACCGTGAGCTGGCCTGGTTCATGGCGCGCCGCGACCTGTTGATACGCTACAAGGACACCGCGCTCGGCGTCGCCTGGGCGCTGCTGCGCCCTTTGCTGACGATGCTCGTCCTGGTGGTGGTGTTCCATCGGCTGGCGGGATTTTCCGGGCAGGGCGCGCCGTACCCGGTGCTGGTCTTCGCGGCGCTGCTGCCGTGGCAGCTATTTTCGTCGGCCCTGTCGGAAGTAGGCAACAGCCTGCTGCAGAACAGCCACATCGTCACGCGGGTGTATTTCCCGCGGCTGGTGCTGCCGCTGAGCGCGATGGCGGTGGCAATCGCCGACTTCGCGGTCACGCTGGCGCTGCTCGCGCTGCTCATGGTGTTCTACGGCCAGCTCGTGGGATGGCCGCTGCTCGCACTGCCGGTCTTCGTCGCGCTGGCCGCCCTCACCGCGCTCGCGGCGGGCATCTGGGTATCGGCGCTGCAGGTGCGCTACCGCGACGTGCGTTTCATCGTCCCTTTCGTGGTGCAGTTCGGCCTGTATCTCTCGCCGGTGGGATTCTCGACATCGGTCGTGCCCGAGGACTACCGTCTGCTCTATTCGCTCAATCCGATGGTCGGCGCGATCGACGGTTTCCGCTGGTGTCTGCTCGGCCAGCCCTTCTACTGGCCGGCGGCGGCCCTGTCCGTGATAGTGACCGCCGTCCTGCTGGTCACCGGCGTTCGCTATTTCCGGTCCGTCGAACGCAGCGTCGCCGACCTGATGTGATGCGACAGACATAGCGATGACCGCTGCCATTTCCGCCCGAGGGCTCTCCAAGCGCTATTTCCTGCGCCACGACCTTGACTGGGTGTCGCCGACGCTGAGAGACGTGCTCTCGGCACAACTTCGGCGTGCCGTGCGCGCGCTTGCCGGACGGCCGGTACCGGCATCGCAGACTGCCAGCGAAGAGTTCTGGGCGCTGCGTGAGGTGTCATTCGATCTTGCACAGGGCGCGCGGCTCGGCGTCATCGGCCGCAACGGCGCGGGCAAGTCCACGCTGCTCAAGCTGCTCTCGCGCATCACCGAGCCCAGCGAAGGCACATTCGAGCTCAGGGGGCGCGCGGCGAGCCTGCTCGAGGTCGGAACCGGCTTTCACCCGGAACTCAGCGGCCGCGAGAACGTGTTTCTCAACGGCGCCATTCTCGGCATGTCGCGCGAGCAGATCGCGCGGCGCCTGGACGAGATCGTTGCCTTCGCAGGCGTCGAGCGGTTCGTCGATACACCGCTCAAGCGCTATTCGAGCGGCATGTACGTTCGGCTCGCGTTCTCCGTGGCGGCGCATTTGGAGCCCGACGTGCTGATCCTGGACGAAGTATTCGCCGTGGGTGACGCCGATTTCCAAAAGAAATGCCTGGCCAAGATGAACGACCTCGGCAGGGAAGGACGCACGCTGGTGTTCGTGAGCCACAACCTGGGCGCGGTCGAGCAACTGTGCACCGAGGCGCTGTTGCTCGAGAGCGGCCGGGTCACGGCGCATTCGCGCGATGTGGCGGGCGTGGTGCACGCCTATCTCGGTAATGAAGGCAAGGATAAGATCGCGGAGTGGCGCAATTCCGTCGCCGAGTTTCGCGACTACTGGTTTATTCCGCAGCGCTTTGCATTGACCGATGAGAATGGCACCGTGGTGCAGCGCGCGGTTCGGTGGGACGAAGCCGTTTTCGTCGAAATTGAAGGCGATATTCCCGACCATGACCCGATGCTGTGCGTTGGATATGCGGTGCACGCCGAGACCGGCGAGTTGCTCTATTGGAGCGAACATACCGACGGGCCGATGGCGGAGTGGCCCGGGCTCGCTCAAGGACACATCGCGCTTCGCGCGGAAATCCCCCGCGAGTTGCTCAACGAAGGTAGCTACCGAATTTCACTGATGGCGGGTTTCGGCGGGGGAGACTGGATCGTGCACCCCGGTGCGGGCGGCCCCGCGCTCGCCCTTCAGGTGCACGGAGGATTTGATACGTCGCCCCGCTGGACCAGCCGGCGCCCGGGATTGATCGCACCGCGGGCGCGATGGACGCGTGCGGCTGGCAGGGTTGCGCCGCCGAGGAGCGAAGCGCCGGCCCCGGAGGAAACCTGATCGCCGCCGACAGCGGTTTTCCGAGGCGATTGCCGGCGTCCGCAATGGCCAGCGCTGTCCGCAACCGGCAGGCGCTACACCGGAACGATCAAACCGCGCGCAGCGAGTTCTTCTGCGAGCGTAATGACATCGCGCTCGATCGCGTCGCGTGACACGTCGTATTCATCTATCATTGCGTCGCAGATTTCAGAGAGCGATTTGCCTTCGCCCAGCAACTCCCAGATGCGGGTACCGACCGGATCGAGGCCAAAATAGGTTCCGTCCGTGAGATGCAGCATGACCGTTTCCTCGCCCACTTTGCGGGCGAGCACATCGTTTGCAATGCGCGCTTTGTCCGATAGTTTCATGCTGGTGTACCTCTTTCGCGCTGCGTATGCCGCACTGTCGAATACGATGGCATATTCCTGCGGATTTCATTATCGCTCGTCGCTCAACAACGCACCGCACGTTCACGTGCTGAATGTCAACAGGCCCTAGTCAAGCGATGAGTGCCATCGCAGGAATCCTTTATTGTGGCGGTGCACCCATCGAGCGGGGGCTCATCGAATCGGTTACCGCCGCGATGGCCTCCAGGGGACCCGACGGGCGGCGCCATTGGTCCGCCGGCTCAGTGGCACTCGGCCACGGCATGTTGCGCGCCACGCCCGAATCGCTCGAAGAACATCAGCCCTTGATGAGCCGTGACGGGACGTTGACGCTCGTCTGGGACGGGCGCCTGGACAACCGCGACGAACTGCGCCGGGGTTTGATTGCCAGTGGATCGGAACCCCGCGACAACTCCGACGCAGAATTGGTTCTGCAAAGCTACGCCGCCTGGGGCGAGGATTGTCCGGCCAGGTTGCTGGGCGATTTCGCCTTTGCCGTCTGGGACGCCACACGCAATCGACTGTTCTGCGCACGCGACCACATGGGAGCACGCCCTTTTTTCTACTCACGTCAGAAGGACTTCTTTGCCTTCGCTTCGGAAGAGGAAGCCCTGATACGGTTGCCCGGGATATCGCGCCGGCCCAGCGAGGAAATGATCGATGTATTGTTGCTGGAGGGCATCATCAACTTGGACGCCTCCGGCTCCTGGCTGGACGACGTCTCGGTATTGCCGCCCGCGGGATACATGGAAGTTTCGGCATCCGGCGCAATTCGGCTCCAAACGTATTGGCGCCTGGCGCCTGCAGACGATCGCCGGTACGCCTCGGACGAGGCATGCATCGAAGCGTTCTTGGACGTATTCGGAAAGGCGGTCCGCTGCCGCTTACGCTCTTCCGGCAATGTCGCAACGATGATGAGCGGCGGACTGGATTCGGCCGGTATTGCAGCCATGACCAAGCGGCAGCTGCCTCACATATCGGGAAAGGAATTCCACGCCTATTCTGCGATATCGGATCACCCGGAGACTTGTGTGGAAAGCAAATGCATCCGGAGCCTGACGGTCGATCTGGGAGACAGGGCACATGTCGTGGCCGTTCCATCCTTCACCGGCATGCTTAGTGTCGACGATCTGGTGGACGTCGGTTGGTCGCGGGCCCATCCCATCGACAACGCCATCGTGCTGCCGGCGATGATGTGCCTGGCCGCCCATCGCAATGGTCATCGCGTGATGCTGCACGGCGTGTGCGGTGATCTCACTATGTATGTCCCGAACCGCTATATCGCCTATCACCTGCTCGCCGGGCGATGGGCGCGATCCTGGAGTGAATGCAGCTTCGCGAGCCGCAATTTCACCTATTTGCGCGGTACACCACCGGTCTGGCTTCTGCTTCTGAACCTGTGGACGGGCTATGCCCCCGGATGGATGAGAGCGATCCGACAGCACGTGCGCGAAATGAGAGTGCGTTCACTTCTGCGAGGAAGCATGATCAATCGCGAACCCAGCCGATATCGCAGAATGCTCGATCGCGTAGCCGCGGTAACACAAGCGCGGCCGTTGGCGGACCTTCAACAGGCGCATATCCATGCTTTGCTGTTTCCACCTGGTATCCGAGGCGGATTGGAAGGATACGACCGTGTAGGCGGGAGGTTCGGTCTGGAACTCAGAGACCCGTGGGCGGACAAGCGGGTGGTGGAGTTCTTTCTGCGACTACCGCTCCAATACAAGGCACGCAACGGTTGGACCAAGTATCTGATGCGAACCGGGTTCGTGCCTGATCTGGCCCCCGAGATCCGTTGGCGCACCGGTGGCGAACACCTGGGGTGGCACTTCATCCGTCGTCTGATGGACGAAACACGGGACTCCCTATCGCAAATCCTCGACGAGGGACTGCCGACCATCGAAGAATACGTGGACCATCGGGCTGTGCGCGCGCAATATCTCGACTATCGTGCCCGCCCGGGCGACGAAAACCAGCGACATCTCTATGATATATTGACCCTGATACGTTGGGTGCGGCGAATTTCACGGTTGGGTGGGCGGCGTACCCCTGAATTGGGTCCAGGAGGGTGAAATGGCAAACTCCCGACAGCGCAAAGAGATCGAATTGCGGAAGCGGAAATATGCGCCGCCCAAACTGACACAGTACGGTTCGGTACGAACCCTGACGCAATCGGGAACCAGTGGCACCAGTGAGAACAAGCCCTGTGGTTCGGGGCAGGGGCCGCCGAGCAAGAAATGTGTGTAGTCGAAGTAGATCGCAGAACGTGGTTCGTATTGGCAACCACCCTTCGCGATTCGGCCTTTACCTGTTCTTTTGCGGATCCGAATACCGGGATCCCTGGGGCCATGGTCGGTAATTCGGCGCGACGGCCGACGAAGTCGAACCTGTCGTACCTGAACCCTTGTCGCAGCATTCGGTCGGCTGCAAGATTTTCAACTGCGCAGCGTTAGGCATTACCTGTTCCAATTCGTAGCGGCAGGCAGGTTACGTCGCCTGCGTTTCTTCAAGACCCGCCTTCGAGGGCTTGACCAAGGCTCAGCTTCCGCAGGCGGGAAGCAATCTTATGTTGCTCGATCTTCGAACAGCCAGGGTTCAGCAGGAACTGGACGCCAAGCCATTCCACGAGTGGGTCCTCCCCGACGGCACGTTGTGGACACGCTTCTATTGTTCCGGCAAGCAATACTTGTTGCGTTTCCCCGGGCTGGCCGACTTTACCGTTTCCGCCAACGGAACGAAAGCGGCGGCTTACCCCATGCCGGGCGTTTCCAGGGCGACGATCGAACATCTCTACCTGAACCAGATCGTCCCCCTCGCCCTGAGCCGGCAGCGGAAGCTGGTGCTGCATGCCAGCGCCGTGGAAGTGCGGGATCGCGCGGTGGCTTTTTTGGGTGTATCGGGCCGCGGAAAATCGACGCTTGCGGCGAGCTTTTCCATCAGCGGATACCGTTTTCTGACCGACGACGGCCTGCTGACGGACAAGGAAGGCGACGGCTACATCGTTCACCCCGGTCATCCCTCCATCCGCCTGTGGGAAGACTCGCGCGAGGCGCTGATTCCCGGTGGCACGGATGCCGCTTCGCCGGTCGACTATACGTCCAAGGCGCGCCTGCTCGCCGACGATCAAGTCGCGTTCTGTAATGCGGCACGTCCACTGTGCCGCGTCTACTTTCTGGGCGATGGGAACACCGGTCGCGTGGAGATCGTACCGCTCGGTGGCCGCGACGCCATGGTCGAACTGGTCAGGCACTCCTTCCTGCTCGACGTCGAGGAGCGCGAAATGCTCGCCCGCCATTTCGAACTGCTCTCGGCCCTCGTCGAGATTCCGATGTTCTTCCGGCTCGACTACCCGCGCAGCTACGCGGTCCTGCCCGACGTCCGCGATGCCGTTATCCGGCAGGTCGCCGAACTGGAAAGCGGCGTTTGTTCATAGCTGTGCCCACGGTGCGGCGAGTACGCGGAATTGCCAGTGCCCGCCGCTCACGGCGACGAAAACGACCCGGGTGAAAGGGGACCGTCGAACGTTGCGTAGCGCTCGGACACATCCCACACATCGTTGATTGGCTTGCCTTGGTACTCCACCCAGGCATGCGCATCGAGCCTGTCTTCAACCAGGCGAACGCCGACGCGCAGTTCGCCGCACACGCCGCGCCGACGCATAAGCCAGAGCAACAACAGGGAGCGCGTGAGACAAGTCGAGGGCCCGGGCGAATAGCGTCCGGCGATGTTCACCAAGGCCGCGATCGCTGCCAGCCGATCGGCACCCGGGGACGCCCCTGCAACAACCGAGGAACGGTTCAGCCACGCCTGAAAACGCGACAGCCCCCAAGCGCGCAGCGCAATCCAGAAAAGGGGCAACAGCAGCATGGATGAGACCAACAGATAGCGCTCGGACCACGACAGCGCGCGAAATCGCGAAAGCTTCCCGGTCATTCGAAAAACACTGGAGGACGGCTCAGGATCGATTGGAAATTAATACGGTCGCGACGCAGCAGCTTAGCTCTGTCGCCGCACCGGGGCCGATGAGCGGCCCCGGTACAACACGCGCCCAGCGTCAAAATGCCGGCGCGCTCAACCTTTCACGGCTTTCAGCGGAACCGCACGCCCGTTTCCGGATTCCACCGAGCGGTAGCTGTAGCCGCGGTAATAGTGGGCTTCCATACCGCTGTAATCGTAGTAGTACTTGAGCGCTTTTTCGACATCGAACTGGTTGAGCACACAGCCGAGCACCGGCGCGTCGATGCGCCGTAACCGCTGGATGCTGCGGCGTGCCAATTGATAACCGGTGCTGTCCGCCCTGACCACGTAAACCACGGCCGTGGCAAACCGCGACAGTACCATCGCGTCGCTGACCATTTGTGTCGGCGGGCTATCGATGATGATTACCTCGAACGCCTCCTGCAGGGTACGCATCGCGCCGGCAAAACGCAGCGACGAGAGCATTTCGAGCGGATTGAGCGGCACCCTGCCCGAATGCAGCACGCTCAGCGTCGATCCGGGCAGGGAAACGATGCATTGCGTGATGTCCATGTCGCCGGCGACGAACTCCGAGAGGCCGGCGTGCCCCGCCTCGATTCCAAGCCTGCGCCGGATTTCCGGCTTGCGCATGTCCGCTTCGATCAGCAGCGTTTTCTTGACCTGCGAAAACGCCAGCGCGAGGTTGCACGCAATCGTCGTCTTGCCCTCGCCGGGAACCGTGGAAGTCACAAGCACGGTGTTGTTCGGGCTGTCGAGCGTGGACAACTGCACCACGCTGCGAACGGTACGAATCGCTTCAGAAAAGGTATTCGCGTTGTCGTCGAGAAGCATGCGTTCGAGCACTACCTTGTCACCGATTTTCATGCGCGGCAGCACGCCGAGCGCCTTGGCGTCGAGTTTTTCCTCGAGGTCATCGCTTGTGCGCAGCTTGTTGTCGAGCCGCTCCAGCAGCAGCGCGATCGCCACCGCAAAGAGCAGCGCGCCAAGCATGGCGAGTCCGATGATTCTCCTAACGTTCGGTCCCGAAGGCGCCTTGGGCATTATCGCCGGATCGATGACGCGAGCGATTGCCTGGCGCATATCGCCGGTGCGTACTTCCTTGGCACGCTGCATGAATGCCTCGTAGAGCCGGCGATTGGATGCCACGTCACGCTCGAGCCGCTCCAGCGAGAACTCAGCGCGATTGAACTGCTGCGCCGCCGCGCTGAGCTGGTTCTGGACCTGTTCGAGCCTGGCCTCGTTCGCCTTCGCGAGCTCGTACTCCTTCGCCACGGCTTGGACTATGGTGGCGACTTGGCGCCGCGCGGCGTCCCTTGCCGCCTTCAGGTCGGCCTGGGCGGAGATCATCCTCGGGTGTTCGGGACCGTAGCGCTTGGAAGTCTCGTTGTATTTCCTCTCCGCCTCGAGCTGAATCTCCCTGAGCCGAAGCAGGGCCGGGTTCTTCTGCACTACGGCAAGCGATTCCAGCGCCACGACCGACTGGCCGTTCGCGTCCACGGCGGCCCGCACCTGCTTGTAGTCAAGCTCGGCGGCCGCACGCTTCCGGCGCGCTTCGACGAGGGCATTCGTGTTTTCCTCCAGACGCCGCGTCGCGTCCGACAGGGACTGACCCTTGGTAACGACGATCTTCTTGCTCTCGCGGTACTGCTGCAACCTGGCCTCTGAATCCGTGAGCTTTTTCTTCAGTTCGTCGGCTTGCGCGGTCAGAAACGCATTCGTACTGCGCACGTCTGCAGCCTTAGCTTCAAGATCGGCAACGATGTAGATCATCGCCAGCGTGTTCGGAGCACGTTCTGCGAGCATGGGATCGTGCGAAGTAAAACTCAGCTTCACGAGCTGGGTGTTGCGTACCGGCTGAAAACTGAATTGCCCCATCACCTGCCCGACGACGCCTTCCCTGATTTCCTCATCGGTCGGCTGCCTGGTGGGCGCGGTTTCTTCACGAAAGGTCTCGAGCAACGACGCGATCCAGCCTTTTTCGCGGTGCTGGCGCGGATCGTAATCCGGGTGCCGGGTCAGGTTCAGTACGCGCACCAGCCGCTCGGCATAGTCGCGCGATTTCATGATCTCGGTCTGGGTCAGGTAATAATCGCGTGTGGTGCCGAAATAATCGGCGTACAGCTCTTCGTTGGTAACCGTCTTCTTCTTGACGGGATCCAGCAGCACCGTTGCCGTCCCCCGGTACACCGGCGCGAGACCGTAGGCGTAGACCGTGGCGAGAACGCCCACGGCGGCGACGAACAGCGCAATACCCAGCCGGTGGCGATTGATCGCGCGCCAGTAGCGAACCAGATCCAGCGTCTCGGACTGTTGATTCACTCGGTCCGGCCCCGCGGCAGATTGAGATTGAATATCCCCGCGCGCGCTCATGACGTTCCCCAACAACGGACCTCGCTCCATCCGGCGGTCGAAGCAGCAATATGTCTCAGCCGTCCCCGGCTCAACGGGACCCGCCAGTCGAATTGGCTAAATGTTGTATTCATGGTCATCTGCAAGCCCTCGAAATTTCCGGCCGTCCAATTTGGTTTGGCCGCTCATACCCCCTTATAAGCACGGACCATGCCAACATAGATTCTTGGTCGCGGCATACCGTGGCGAGACGGCAACCCTCGCTGCTGCTATCGGCAGCATCACACTGTTTCTTAGCGGGATAAGGCCATTTTTTTTTGATTTGGCATGTCCGGAAAACGCGGTCGGGTCGCCGCGACAGGGTCGTCGCATTGCCATGCGAACGCGGCAAGAACAGGAACTATTGCCTCCAGCCCGGGATTTCGTCCGGCGCATGTGTGTCGCTTTTCCGACGGCACTCACAGAAGGCGTTCGGCCATGGGTACGCAATATTTGGACTAATTTCAATAACTCGTATTTTATAAGGATACCCCTATAAAGTCTTGGTCAATATTGCATTGCTCTTCATAACCGGCAGAGTGGACAGGCCAAGCCACTCGGCACATCGCCGACGCGGATCCAAGCATTTTAGGAAGACCCCTCCGACCACCCGCCACCAAGAGCTTTGTACAACGCGATCAGGTCGATCGCGGCACCGGTACGCGCTCTGGCGCAGGCGCGCTCGCCCTCGCGCATGCTGCGCTCAGCGTCAAGCAGATCGAGTCGAGCGACGTCTCCGGCTTCAAAGCGGCGCTTCGCGTAGTCGTAGCCGCGTCGGGCAGAAACCAGGGCGGCGCACTCGCCACTGACGGACGCGAGCGAAAAGCGGTAGTTGCTGAGCGCGCGCTCGGCATCGGCCAACGCGGACAGGACGGCTTTCTCATAGGCTCGCGCGGCTGTCTGCTGGCGCGCCTGAGCGGCGCGAATATACGCGTTCACGCGCCCACCGTCCAGAATACGCCATGAAATCAACGGGGTTAGAGAAAGAACCTGGCTCGAAGACTTCAACAGGTCGCCCAGATCGAGGGCCTGGAATCCGCCCGCCGTTGAAATCGCGAGGCGCGGGAACCACCGCGCCGTGGCCACTCCGATGTCCGCTGTGGCTGCCGCCAGGTGCCGCTCGGCGGCGCGCACATCGGGGCGGCGGCGCAGCACGTCGGCGCGCTCGCCTACCGGGATGGCTTTAAGAACGATCTCGTCACGATCGCTGTCGGCCAGGCTCAACTCAATCTCTGGCAACCGGCCGAGCAATACCCCCAATCCCAGGGCGGTGGCCCGAACGCGGGCCCGGATGCCGGGCAGCACGGCCGCACCGGCTTGAAACTTGGCCTGCGAGCGTTCGACTTCGCCCATCGCAAGGTCACCGGCGGCCGCACGCCGCCGCACGGTCTCGGCGACCCTGCGCAGCGTCCCCACCCAGGCTTCACCCGCTTTCAACTCGCGCTGCGCCCCGCGCAAGCTCAGATAGGTTCGCGCCACCTCGGCGGCGACGCTGACGTGCGCGGCGTTCGCTTCCTCTTGCGCAGCCTGGACGCGCGCGTCTGCCGACTCCACGCTATGTCGCACGCGGCCGAACAGATCGATTTCCCAGGCGGCATCAAAGCCGCCCTCGTGTATCGTCTGGTCACGGCTGACGCCCGGCAGGCTGCCGATCGGAAGCGGACCGTTCCTGCTTTGACGGCGCCGGGTCACGCTTGCGCCGACGTTCAGCGAAGGCTCTCTGGCGCCTGCGGCCGCGTCCCGCAGGGCTCGTGCCTCGGCGATCCGCGATCGCGCCTGAAGGACATCGAGATTCTGCGCGAGCGCCGCTTCGACCAGGCGTTCCAGAACAGGGTCGCCGAGCGAGCGCCACCAGGCCGCGAGTTGCGCTTCGGTCGCGGACGTGTCGGCCGGTTGGATCCAACCCCGTCCGGCGTCGGGCTCCGGGGCGCGGTATTGCGGGTCAGCCGCGCATGCCGCCAGCAGTGCGGCGACCGCCAGCGCGGAAATGGCTCCCGATACCTGGCGAAAGCGACGAGAGCGAGATGTTTGGTGAGCCGATGACATTGATGGAATCATTGCAGCTTGCCTCGAACGAAAAGCGTGGCGGCCGACAGCGTGACGAACGCGATGATCACCATGGGCCAGGCGTTTGAAAAAACCTCCGAGGGCGGCAGCGACTTCAGGAAGCTGCCCTGCAGGATGATCAGGTAGTGCTTGAGCGGAATTGCCTGCGCCAATATTTGCAGGACGCGAGGCATATTCTCCACCGGCGTCGCAAAGCCCGACATCAAGACGGCCGGGACCCCGATGGCGAACGCTCCGAGAATCGCCTGCTGCTGCGTTGAACATACCGAGGAGATCATCAGTCCGATGCCGACGACGGAGAGAATGAACACGAGCATGCTGACCAGAAGCAGCACGAACGAGCCTGTGAAAGGTACTGCGAGCACGAATACCCCGGCGGCCGCCATGAACATTCCGAGTGCCGTGCCGAACAGCAGCGCGGGGGCCATTTTGGAGACGATGATCTCTATAGGCGTACACGGAGACACCAAGAGCTGATCGAACGTGCCGAGTTCGCGCTCGCGCGCGATCGACAGTGCCGTGATCAGCAGCGTTATGAACGTCAACAGGATGCCGCCGAGACTCGGTACGACAAACCAGCGGTAGATCAGGTTGGGGTTGAACCAGTGCCTTACCGCCGCGCTTTCGCCCGACGCGCCGATACTTCCCGAGAATTCGGCCCCCAGGCTGGTTGCTATGCCATTCAGGTATCCGAGCACGATCTGAGCCGAGTTGGCGCGCCGGCCGTCCAGGATCACCTGAGCTTTGCCGGCCCGGCCGGAATCGATGTCGCGCGAAAACGACTCCGCGATGTCGATCACCGCAATCACCTCGCGCCTTTCGATCATGCGTCGCAAATCCGCGCGGCCGTGCACCGGATGCAAGCTGCGTACGAAGCTGGCAGCCGCGACCCGCGACACAAGTTCGTACGCCCGGCTGCCGGAATCCCGGTTATAGACGCCGATGTCCACATTGCGCACATCGAGCGTTGCCGCAAACGAAAAGACAAACAACTGTATCAGGGGCGGTCCTATGAGAAAGAAGCGGCTCTTGGGATCGCGCCATACGCTGAGCAGTTCCTTGGTCACTTGCGCCAGCAAGCGCGGTGCGACTAGGCGCATGATCTAAGCATCCAGGCTCTTGGGCGTCTTCGCCCGCGCGAGCGCGAAAAACACTATACCGATGAGCAGCATGGCCAGCATGTCGGGGATCATTCCGGACCAAGCGTCGCCCGCGAGAAACACGGTCTGCAGCGAAGACACGAAATAGCGCGCCGGCACCACGTAAGTCAGCGCGCGAATCGGCAACGGCATCGAATCGATCTCGAACAGAAAGCCCGAGAGCAGCAAAGCGGGCAGGAATCCAGAGAGCAGTGCCATTTCCGCGGCGATGAACTGGTTCCTGGCCAGCGCCGAGATCAGCAGTCCCTGACCCAGCGCCGGGACCAGAAACATGGACGAAAGCAGCAGCAGGGCCAGCCAGGAACCACGTAGCGGCACACCGAAGACCGTTGTCGACAGCAGCGCTGCCAGGATGGTTGCGCTGAGCCCCAGCGCAAAATAGGGCAACAGCTTTCCGACCAGAATCTCGACCACCGATGCAGGCGTAGACATCAACGCCTCCATCGTTCCGCGTTCCCACTCGCGCGCGAGCACCATCGACGTCAACAAGGTGCCGATCATGGTCATGACGATGGCAATCGCCCCCGGAACGAGAAAGCGGCGGCTTTCGATCTCCGGGTTGAACCAGAAACGCGGCTCGAACGAAAACGGGCCGGCCGCGGAGTGAGTGCGTGCCGATTGCCACGCACCGAACACACCCTGTGCATAGGCCGCGACAAAACTCGCCGTGTTGGGTTGTGCCCCATCGGTAATGATCTGGATCAGCGGTTCCCCTGTCCGGAATGCCAAGCGGCTGTCAAAGTCCTGGGGAATGACCACGTATCCCCGCAAACGGCCACCGACCAGCTCCTCGGCCAGCTCGCGGCGGTCGCGTGCCGGCGCGACGGAAAAATAGCGCGTCCCCGAGAACGCCGCCGCCAGCGACTGCGCGGCGGCACCGTCGGATTCCAGCACGACGCCGATGCGCACGCTTCGGATGTCGAGCGACACCGCATACGCGAACAGAAACAGCATCACCACGGGGAGCACGAATGCAATCAGTATCGTCGATGGGTCCCGTATCACCTGCAGGCTTTCCTTGCGGACCAATGCGCCGAGGCGCCGCGGATCGAACTGCCTGTCGAATGCTTGGCCGACGCTCATGCCGCTTGCCTCGCGTGCAACTCGGCATTTTTCGCATCGACCGTTTGAATGAGTCGAATGAACGCCGCCTCCATCGTAGGCTCGGCGGCTCCGTCGCCAGCGACCGTTCGCTTGAGCCCGTCGGGCGTGTCAAGCGCAATCACTTTCGCCTGATACATCAGCGCCACGCGATCGCAATACTCGGCCTCGTCCATGAAATGGGTGGTCACCAGCACGGTCACACCCTTGCGGACCAGGCCGTTGATATGGGTCCAGAACTCGCGGCGCGTGATCGGATCGACGCCCGAGGTAGGCTCGTCGAGAAACAACACAGGCGGCCGGTGCATCAGCGCGCAGGCCAGCGCCAGGCGCTGCTTGAAGCCCAGCGGCAGGTCGTTCGGCGATGCGCCCAGATACTTCCGCAGCTGAAATATCTCGATCATTTCGCCGATGCGTTCCCGCTTCGCGGCGCCCGTGAAGCCGTAGATGCCGGCGGAGAATTCGAGGTTCTGCCGGGCCGAGAGCAGCCCGTACAGTGAGAATTTCTGGGCCATATAGCCAAGTTTGCTCTTGGCCTGGCTTGTTGCAGTACCCAGGTCCAGACCCATCACGTGCGCCTGCCCTGAACTGGGTTTGAGCAGACCGCACAGCATTTTGAATGTCGTCGACTTGCCCGCACCATTCGGACCGAGCAATCCAAAGATCTCGCCCTGCCGCACCTGAAAACTGATGCGATCGGTGGCGACGAAATTGCCGAAGCGGCGAGTAAGGTCACGGCATTCGACCGCGACCTTGCCTTCGGCACGGACTGGCGTCATTCGAGCGGCGATGACCGAGGTGCCGCTCGGGCCCCCGCCGAGCAGATCGACGAAGGCGTCTTCGAACCGCGGTGCGACCGGAGCGAGCTGCGCCTCCACCTCGCGTGCCAAGCCATGGATCTCTTCGTCGCCCGCATCCTTGCGCAGAACGACGCGCACGGAATTGCCCTGGATCACGCCATCGCAGACCGATTTCAGATCGAGCGCCCGCGAGAGCACGAGCCGGCGATCCTGCTGCGGGTTCCGCAGGCGAAAACTCCGATGCTCCAGAGCCGACGCAAGTTCACCGGGCGGGCCCTCATATTCAATCCTGCCCTCGTTCATCAGCAATACCTGGTCGCAGCGCTCCGCTTCGTCCAGATACGACGTCGACCACACCACGGCCATGCCTTCGCCGGTCAGCGCGCGTACCATTTCCCACAATTCGTGGCGACTCACAGGATCAACGCCGACGCTCGGCTCGTCGAGCAGCAGGACGCGGGGTCGTCCCATCATCGCGCAAGCCAGGCCGAGCTTCTGCTTCATGCCGCCCGAGAGTCGGCCCGCCAAGCGCTGCGTAAAGGGCTCAAGGCGCGTGAACGCGAGCAGCCGCTCGAATGTCTGCCGATGCAGGTTCGGCTGGAGTCCCTGCAAGTGCGCGTACAGGCGCAGGTTCTCCATCGCCGAGAGATCCTCATAGAGACCGAAGCGCTGCGGCATGTAGCCGGCCAGCGCATGGATGCGTTCGCCGTCGCGCACGCTGTCGAAGCCCGCGACAGAAACGCTCCCTGCGCTCGGCGCGATGAGTGCCGCCATCAAGCGCATCAGGGTCGTCTTGCCGGCGCCGTCGGGCCCGACTAAGCCGGTCAGTTTGCCGGGAAGAACGCGTGCGCTGACGTTTCGTATCGCCTCGGTGCGCCCGAATCGCTTGCACACGTCCACGATCTCGACTGCCCACGGCGACAGTGGCGGAGACTGCGCCGCATCCGTTGCCGACGAACACTGGGAGCTCATCTCATCGGCCAATCACATCCGTCGCGAGCCGGACCGTCACCGGCATGCCCTGGCGCAGACCGTCGTCGGCATTCGCGACGACGATACGCAGACGGTATACCAGGTCGGTTCTGAGGTCCGTGGTCTCAACGGATTTCGGAGTGAACTCGGCACGCGGCGAGACGAAGCCGATCTGACCCTGATAGACCTTGTCATTCGAGTCGGTTCGTACGGTCACCTTCGTGCCGGGCACGACGCGTCCGAGATTCGGTTCGCTTACGTAGGCTCGCACATAGACCGGGTCGCGAAATGAAAGGATGTAGACCGCCGCGCTGGCATTCACCATGCTGCCTACCTCGCGCACGCGTGAAATCACGATCCCATCGGCCGGCGCAAGCAGGCGCGTATCGGACACGGCCGTTTTGGCCTGTGTCGCCCTCGCCTCCGCCCCGCGCAAGCGCGCCGCCGCCGCGGCGATGTCCTCGGGGCGGAATCCTTCTCGCTTCAGTTCGAGCGCCTGTCCCGCCGAGGCGAGGGCAGCCTGTGCTTGATCGCGCGCAGAGCGAGCGGCATCGGCGACCCGCTCGCTTGCGGAGCCCGATGCCGCAAGCCCGCTCTGGCGCTTGAAGTCACTCTCGGCATTGTGGAACACCGCTTCGGCCTGGCGCACGGCCTCGAGCGCCTGCGCGATCTCCTGCGGGCGGTTTCCGCGGCGCAGCTTTTCAAGTTCGGCACGGGAGCGCTGAACCTCCGCCTCGGCGACGGCAAGCGCTTCACGGTAGGGCTGCGCGTCGAGTTCCGCCATGACATCGCCAGCTTTCACCGAAGCCCCCTCGTCGAACAAGGTCTTCGCCAGCCTCCCCGGCTGTCTGAAAGCCAACTCGACCTCGCGAATATCCACGTTCCCGTACATCTGGAATGGGCCATGGTCGGTCTGATCCCAATTCAGCCACCGGTATCCCGCGGTCGCAGCCAACGCAATTGCGAGGATCGCGACCAGTCTGACGGGGCTCATTTCAATCTCCCGTAGCGAGCATTGCGGTGACGGAACGGCGGATTTGCGCTTGAATGACCGCCAGCTCGGTCTCGCCGATGCGTTCCCATTCCATGACGCGCAGCACCCCAGCGCGCGCAGAGCGAAACACCAAGGCTTGCCCGAGGATGGCCACGACCAGCACGCGTGCGTCGGCCGTGGAGTCGCCGCGGCGCATTCGCTTCACCAATTGCGTCAACAGCGACAACACCCGCCGCATCAGACCTTCGTAATAGATCGCAAACGCCGCGGTCGGGGCCTGCTGTTCGCGCAAGACAAGCTGGGCCCAACTGTCGGATTCGTCCTTCGTCATCAACGCGACCAATCCGTCGGTTAGCCGCAGCAGCGGCGGCAAATAGCGATCGAATCGCGCATCGCGGTCCAGTCCCTCATCGGGAAGCTTGAGCACCGCATCGAGCTGTTCAACGATCGGTGCGATACGCTGGCGAAGTTGCGCGACCAGATGCTCGAACACAGCCAGGTACAGCCCTTCCTTGTTGCGAAAGTGGTAGCCGATCAGCGCCTGATTGGTCCCCGCGGCCTCGGAGATCCCGCGCAGGCTGGCGGCATGAAAACCGTCGCGGGCGAAAATTTCCATCGCCGCGGCGATCAGCGCACTGCGGGTGGCATCCCCTCTGGCGGGAAAGGCAGCCTCAACTTGCATGGGGCTGATATTTACTTACGCGATCAATTAAGTCAATCGCCTAATTTGATGTCAAAGGGATTCATAAGACTTTCCCGCACTGAATCATGGACTTGAGAATTTATCGCAAGCAACACGCGTCGGATGAGCCGGGTGCGGCAGAAAGCCACAGCGGAAGTTAGGATGCCGCGGCCACGTACTGACCGTTGACGGCGGCGAACTCGGTAAGCGCCCCGCGCGCGCGGCGATGCCACCCGCGCCTACCACTCACTCCACAGGCCACTGCAGCTTGAGGATCTTCTTCATATCCAGCCGACCGGCAATGCGTGCGGCGGTCTTGGTGACCTCGCGCATGATCGCGTCCTGATCAATCTTGGTCAGCCGTCCATCGCGCACCACGTGCTCACCGGCGACGAAGACATGTTTGACGGTGTTTCCGGTCGCGCTGTAGACCAGGTTCGAAACGGGGTTGAAAAGCGGCTGCCACTCGGACACGGTCGCATCGAAAAGAACCAGGTCCGCTTCCATACCGATGTAGACGCTGCCGATCCGGTCTCCGAGCCCGGCGCCGCGTGCGCCGTTGATCGTCGCCATCTCGAGCGCGTGCTCGGGAGGCATCACGCGCGGATTCATCCGCGCTTCCTTGTAGCCGCAGGCGCAATGGCGCATTTCCTGGACCATGTCCACCGCGCCCGAGCACGCGTGGTCTGAACCGAGGCTCACGTTGACCCCGAGCGCCATGAGTTCCGGAAGCTTGCCGACGACGATGTTGCCGTAGCCGTTGTGAACGCTGGAGGTTGGCGCCGCAACCAGCGTCGGCTTGCGCCGGGCGAGGATCGCGACTTCATGCGGTTCCAGCCAGCCCGAGTGCACCAGCAATACGCTCTCGTCCAGAACCCCAAGCGATTCCAACCGTTCGATTTCGGGCATGCCGCACTGGGCGACGCTCGAATCGTGCGTCGAGTAGGCGAAACAGGCGTGCGTCTGGACAAAGGTCCGGTACTTCTGCGAGAGATTCTTCAGGCCCAGAATCAATTCGTCGGAGGCGTTGTTCAGTCCCCTGAACGAAGCGCTGGCGCTGATTCGACCGGCGTGGGCCGAACGGTATTTTTCCAGCAATTCTTCGGTCTTGGCCAGGCAATGACCAGTCGTCTCGATCATGCGCTGCGGCAGCAGCCCCATGACCGACTTGGTTTTGTCGAAGCAGCTCGTGGACACCACCATGCGCACGCCGGAAGCCGCAACCGCCCGAACCGTGGCGTCCGGATGATAGTTGCCCGGATCGACGAAACAGGTGACTCCGTGGCGCAGCAGTTCGATCGCCGCGAGCGAGGCGCTGACGTACACGTCCTCCTCGGTCATGGCGCCCTCGTAGGGATACATATGATCGAAAAGAAACGACTGCGCGACGGCTTCGTCGGCGAGCCCGCGCGACATCTGGAACGACGCGTGCAGGTGGTTGTCTACCAGCCCGGGTGTGCCCACCATGCCCTTGCCGTCCAACACGTTGGCGCTGCTCCACGCCCGCTCGATGTCCGCCGTCTTGCCGACGGCGACGAACTTGCCGCCTTTCACGGCCACCGCGGCCTCGCGCACGACCCTGCGCTTGGGGTCGACGGTGATCAGCCAGTCGATATCCCGAACGATCAGATCGGCCGGCGCGCTCATTTGTTGTCGCCGACGTACTTCAGCCCGTCGCGGACCTTGAGCTCGATCAGCACATTTTCTTCCGCTGAGTCCTCGCACAGCATCGAGCGGTGCGTGATGCCCTTCGGAATGACCATCATGTCGCCTTCCTTGAGCACGCGCGTGCCCATTTCCGTCTCCCAGCGCAGCGCACCGCGCACGCAGAAGATTACCTCGTGCCAATCGACATTGCGGTGCCAGAAGCCCATGTCTTCCTTGGAGCGCTTGGAGACGTCGATTTTCACCGTCTTGGAGTCGAACACCCGCAACGGCGAGCCATCGGCCTTGTTGTAGTTCGAGGGCTGATATTTCTTGTCGAAGATGTTGATGCACTGGAAGAGTTCGGCTGCGCTGAGCACCCCGAGGTTTTCGATCGGGTTGCCTTTCATTTCCAAGGTTACGTTCGTGCCGTCGATGGTGACCAGCTGGCGCAGCGGCGGTTCGGGTAGAGCCATGGCTAGATTCTCCTGGGTGTGTGGCAGTGGTGCGGCATTAACGATTGCGAGGGCACGGCGGGGCCGCGCTTCCCAGCGCGGTCATTTTGCCGCCGCGATCGCCCGCGCGGCATAGACGCGCGCCACCTGGGCCCGGTACTCGGCGCCGCCATGGATGTTTCCCATGACGTTCACCCCCTGAACCACGTCGGCCGTCGCTTGCTCGATGAGCTTGGGCTCCAGGCGCTTGCCCTGCAGCGCGCGCTCCACGCCCGCGGCACGGAAGGCCCGATCGGTCACCCCGGTCAGCGCGATGGAAATTTCCTCGCATTTTTCGTCCTTGCCGACTCGCAGGCGCACGGCGACGCCCACCAGCGCAAAGTCCGTGGCGCGACGGGCGGCTTTCAGGTAGGCGCTGCGCTGACCCGTCAGCACCGGAACGCGGATCTCGGTCAGCACCTCGTCCGGCGCCAGCGCCGTGGCGAACATGCCCTGGAAATATTCCCCCACGGCGATCCACCGCTCGCCCTTCGGTCCGACCGCCTTCAGCTCGCCTCCGAGTGCGAGGATGGCTGCAGGCATGTCCGCAGAGGGATCGGCGTGAGCCAGGCTGCCGCCCAGCGTACCGCGGTTGCGAACCTGTACGTCCGCCACAACCGCGACCGTTTGCTGAAGCAGGGGACACTTCTCGCGCAGCAGTGCCGACTGTTTGATCTCGGCATACGTCGTCATCGCGCCGATGGCGACGGCGCCTGGCTTGCCGCCGGACGCCGGCTCTTCCCGTATGTAGCTCAGGCCTGCGATTCTTCCAAGGTCCACGAGAAATCCGGGCGAAGCCAGCCGGAGCTTGAGGACGGGGATGAGACTCTGACCCCCTGCGAGCAGCTTGGCATCCCCGGGGTGAGCGGCGAGGAAAGCCGCGGCCTCCGACAGCGAGGCCGGTGCAACGTATTCGAATTTGGGCGGAATCATGATTTCGCTTCCTCTTCAGATCACCTTGGTTTCGCGAATGGCCCGCAAGACCTTCTCCGGCGTGATCGGCAACGACGTCACTTTCACGCCGAAGGGTGTAAGCGCGTCCTCGACCGCATTGCCAATCGCGGCCAGTGAGCCGATCGCGCCACCTTCGCCGACCGCCTTGGTCCCGAGCAGCGAGGTCGTGCACGGCGATTCCATGTGCGACACCTCGAAGCGCGGCAGACCCACCGCGAGGGGTTTCATGTAGTCCACGAACGAGGTCGTCAGAATTTGTCCGTTCTCGTCGTAGATGAATTCCTCGAGCAGGACCGTACCCACCCCGTGGACCGTGGAGCCGATCGACATGCCCTCGACGATCCCGGGGTTGATCTGCCGACCGCAGTCGTGAACGATCACGTACTTGCGGAAACGGATCATCCCCGTTGCAGGGTCGACCTCGACCACCGTGGCATGCAGCGAGTTGGCGTGAGTCATCTGCACATTGAAGTCTGTCTTGTTCGGCAGCTTGGCGATGTCGTTCTTATAGAACGCGACCTCTTTCAGCCCCGGTTCGAACCCCACCGGAAGCAGCAGGACCTGTTTGTAGGCCAGGGTCGCCACTTCCTTGAAGGTCAGCGTCTTGCCGGCGTCCTTCTCCGAGTACACCGTCCCGTCGCGAAAACGCAGGTCCGCCACGGGCACGCCGAGCCTGTGCGAGGCGATCTTCAGCACCTTGTCACGGATCTTCTTCGTGGCCATGATGACCGCGCCCATCTCCACGTCGTTGAACCGGTTCGAGTAGCACCCCGAATGGCCCATGAACGGGGACATCACCGAGTCCAACTGCTGGTTCATCGTGACCCGATCCGGCGTGATGGCGAGCATGTCCGCAATCACCTGCGACACCGACGTCGCGTGGCCTTGCCCCTCTTCGACCGAGCCCAACAGCACGTTGATGTTCCCGTCGTAATCCATGCTGACGATCGCCCCTTCGGCGTTGCCCATATACTCGGGCGTGCCGCGCGATGTGTAGTAGTAGCCCAGATTCGAGGTTCCGGGCTCGATGCTGGCGCTCAAGCCGATGCCGATGTAGGTGCCCTGCTTGCGCAGGGTTTCCTGCTGCGCTTTCAGGTCCTTGTAGCCGATCTGCTCGAGCGCGATACGCAGGCACTCGGGATAGTTGCCGCTCTCGTAGATTTCTCCCGACGGGGTCGTATGGGGCATCTGCTCGGGCTGGATGAAATTGCGGAACCGGATTTCGGCGGGATCCATTCCGAGCTGCACCGCCGCGCGGTGCATCAGCCGCTCCAGCGAGAACATCATGGCGGGCTTGCCGACGCCACGGTTCTGCACGGTGGGCGCCTTGTTCGTGACGATGCTCATCATTTCGGCCTGGGTCGCCTTGATGTTGTAGCAACCGACGATGTTCGCGAACTTGATCAGGTTGTAAATCCCGGCCGTATGCACGAAGGATCCGTCGTTTTGCCGGTCGCGCATGCGCAGTCCGAGAACCTGGCCATCCTTCTTCATCGCAAGTTCCAGATCGAGGATGCAATCCGGGGTATGGGTTCCGGCCAGCAGGTGTTCGCGCCGCGTCTGGATCCACTTGACCGGCTTGTCCACTTTGCGCGCCACCACGCACAGGCTCACCATGTAGGGCCAGATTGCCAGCTTGATGCCGAAACCGCCGCCGCTGTCGGGCACGATCAGGCGCAGCCGGTTGGCGGGAATGCCCAGCGCGTTACAGAGATTGACGATGCTGCGACCGGGCTGTTGATCGTTGGCCCAGACCGTGTAGCTATCGGTCGACTTCTCGTACTTCGCGATCATCGCCCAGTTTTCGAGCGGTGTGGAGCTGAAACGCTGCACGCGGAACTGCTCTTGCATGACGAAATCGGCGTCGCGGAACGCCTGCTCGATGTCGCCGTGCGTCAGCGTGTCGTGCAGCAGCACGTTGGTTTCCGCTTCGTCGAAAACCAGCGGCGCGTCCTTTTTCATCGCATCGTCGATCTCGACCACCACCCGAAGCGGCTCATAGTCGACCTCGATCAGCTCCGCGGCGTCCTCGACGAGATACCGGTCGTTGGCAACCACGATCGCGACGGGTTCACCGACGTAGCGCACCTTCTTCGTAGCCATCACGTGCTGGACCGCCGGCCTCGTTATGGCCCGCGCGCCGACGGGCTTGGTCGCCGCGGCCACCTCCGGGCCCGTCACGACCGCCCGAACACCCTTCAGCGCGGCGGCCTTCGACGTGTCGATGTTTCCCAGCCGCGCGTGCGGATACGGACTGCGCACGAAGGCCGCATACAGACAGTCCATCGGGAGATCGTCCGTGTAGGACCCTTCCCCCCTGACGAAACGCGCATCCTTGTCCCGCCGGACGGGCTTGCCGAACCAGTTTCTGGTGACGAAAATTTCATCGAAGTTCAACATGGTCGTCAGCTCCTGGATTGGCCCATGAGGTCCGCCGCGTGAGCAACGGCATCGACGATCTGCTGGTAACCGGTGCACATGCAGATGTTCCCCTCGATCGCCTCGCGAATCTCCTCCTCGTTCGGCCTGCGATTGGACTGAAGCAGTGCGAGCGCGCTGAGGACCATGCCGGGCGTGCAGTAGCCGCATTGAATGGCGAACTTGTCGAGAAACGCCTCCTGAACGGGATGAAGGGCGCCGTCGCGTTCGAGCCCCTCGATGGTCGTCAGTTCGGCCCCGTCGGCCTGCACCGCCAGCATGTTGCACGACTTGATCGGTTTGCCATTCAGGAACACGGTGCAGGCGCCGCAATTGCCGGTGTCGCAGCCCACGTGTGTTCCCTTGAGGTTGACCTTGTCCCGAAGGAAGTGCACCAGCAGCAGGCGCGATTCCACCTCTTCCTCGTAAGCATTCCCGTTGATTTTCACGCTGATCTTGTGCATGGCTCCCTCTACT
>Ga0155953_1008_pt1 | contig 48176 bp, 32 predicted proteins | sample RifCSPlowO2_02_FD_107607 | JGI IMG/M metagenome (GOLD analysis project Ga0155953, IMG submission 107607) | Betaproteobacteria bacterium RIFCSPLOWO2_02_FULL_63_19
GCATGAGCCGCAACCCGGTGCTTGCTGCCGTGGGCGAAACCGTACTGACGATGCTCGCCGATCGGCTCAGACCAGTCGGAAGCCAGGCACCGTCGCGAGTGGCGCTGCAGCTGCACAAGAAGATGCTTGATGCTTTCAGGGCAAGGAATTCCGCCGCAGCGCGGCGCATCATGGAACAGGACATCAAGACGGGGGGCAGGCGGTTCGCGCTGCTCGATGCAAGCATCAGACAATTTGGCGAGAAGGAGTAGAGCATGGATAGGAGCAGAGTCATCGGCATCAAGAGCCTGGGCGATTGGATGAAGATCGTCGAATCGATCGGGGAACTCAAGCGCATCAAGGCCAAGGTCGACTGGGACCTGGAAATGGGCACCATCACCTACATGGCGGGCAAAACCGTCGGCGGGCCGGCGCTGTTGTTCGAGAACATCAAGGATCACGCGGGTTCGAAGCTGCTGTTCAATCCGTTCGGCAGCAGCCTGAACCGCGTGGCGATATCCGTCCGGGAAGAGCCCAGCAAGGATGCGCTCGGCATGGTCCGCGTGCTGAGCGAAAAGATGAAAAAGCGTGTCGCGCCGGTGACGATCGATGCGAAGGACGCCGAGGTCAACCAGAACATCGACAGCGGCGACAAGGTCGATCTCACCCGGTTTCCCGCGCCCAAGATGTGGCCGCTGGACGGGGGCGCCTACATCGGCACGGCCGATGCGGTGATCACGATGAATCCGGAGGACGGCCGCGTCAACATGGGTACCTACCGGCAGATGGTCCAGGGGCCCAAGCAGGTCGGTTTTTATTCGTCGCCTGGCAAGGACGCGACGCTGGACAAGCAGCGCTGGTGGGACCGGGGCGAACCGGCGCCGGTGGCTGCCGTCTATGGCCTCGATCCGCTGCTGTTTCTCGTGGCCGCGACCTCATTTCCCAAGGACGTGTCGGAGTACGAATACGCGGGCGGCATCAACGGATATCCGATAGAGATATTCAAGAGCGACGTCACGGGACTGACGCTGCCCGCGCACGCCGAACTGATCATCGAAGGCTTTTCCTATCCGGGCAAGACGGCACCGGAAGGACCGTTCGGCGAATTCACCGGCTACTACGGCCGCCCGGGCGGCGCGACGCCTTATATCGACATCAAGACCATCCGCTACCGCAATGACCCCGTCGTCACCAGCGCGCTGATGTCCGACGGCTGGCCGAACGAGTGCGGGCTGATGTGGGCGATGGCCAAGGCCGCCAAGGTGTGGACCGACTTGAACGCGATGGGCGTTCCGGGAATCCGCGGCGTATGGTCGCCGCCGGAGGCGGCCGGCTGGGGCATGACGGTCGTGTCCATCAAGCAGCAATACGCGGGCCATGCGGCGCAGGTCGGCGCATTGGCGGCTCAATGCATGGGCGGCGCATATTTCACCAAGTACATCGTGGTGGTCGATGACGACGTCGACCCGACCGATCTCGGCGATGTGATGTGGGCGATGGTGACCCGCTCGCGACCCGCGCAATCGATCGACATTCTGCGCGAGACCTGGAGCACCTACCTCGACCCGAGCCAGAATCCGCCGGAGATCCGGCCGTGGGGTTCCAAGTGCATCATCAACGCGTGCAAGGAGTACAAGTACTACAGGACGTTCTCCCGCCGCAGCCTGCTGAAGAAGGAAGTCTACGAGTCCGTGTGCGCTCGCTGGAGCGAACTGGGCTTCGAGGGCGAACCGCCGAGAATCAGCAATTTCGAAAGCTACGAAGGCGACGTTCACGCCTAGTTCACGCTGATCGGGAGTGCCCGCACGGGAGCGGGTGATCCCGCTTCGGCATTCCTGGACGAGTGGATTGGAGGAGCCATGGCCCTTGCCCGAGTTGAAACTTTACGCACCGGACCTTTGCAGGGGGCAGCGTCCGAGCTTTCGTTTCGGCGCTATCTGGACCAACTCGAGCGCGACACGCCGGAGGAAGTGCTCCACGTGCATTCGGCGATCAATCCGAGCGCGTTCGAGGCGACCGCGGTGCTTCAGCGGCTCGAGGAGCGCAACAAATATCCTCTGGTCGTCTTTGACAAGCCGCTCGCGCTGAACGGGAAGCCGTCGGCTTTCCCGCTGGTGACCAATATCTATGCGACGCGCGAGCGCTGCGCCCGCGCCCTCGGCCTGCGTCCGGAGCAGGCGTATCAGGAACTGGGGCTGGAGTACGCCCGCCGCGAGGAACGGCGCATCGCGCCGGTGGTCATCGATGCGGCGGCGGCTCCGGTGAAGCAGGTCGTGCGCCGGGGTGATCAGGCGGATCTCCGGGAGCTTCCGATCGTCCGGCACCACCGAATGGATGGAGGACCGTACGTCGACATGACGCCGGTCATGCGCGATCCCGAGACGGGCGCCTACAACATCGCGTTCCTGCGCAACCAATACAGGGGACCTCGAAAACTCGGCATACACATGTCGCCGCGCCACAACTGGCAGATTGCGCGCAAACACGAGGAAGCCGGCCGGCCGACTCCCGTGGCCATCGTCGTCGGGCACCATCCCGCGTTCTATATCGGCGCGCTGAACGTGTCGCCGTTCGGCGAAGACGACTACCACGTCGTCGGCTCGATCGCCGGACAGCCGTTGCGGCTGGCGCCGAGTGAAACCTGGGGCACGGATTTTCTCGTTCCGGCGGACGCCGAACTGATCATCGAGGGCGAGATTGCGCCCGGCGTGCGCGAGGCGGAAGGGCCCTTCGGCGAGTTCCCCGGAACCTACGGCCCGCAGCGGGTGCGCTGGGTCATCAACGTCACCGCCATCACCCACCGGCGCGACGCGATCTATCAGGACATTTTCGTCGGCCACCGGGACAACTGGGTGCTGGGGGCTTTCCCCAAAGAGGGCAGCATATTCAATCGCATCAAGGGCGTCGTTCCCACGGTGAAGGCGGTGCACCTGCCGTCGAGCGGCGTCGGCCGTTTCCATTGCTACATCAGCATCGACAAGAAGGTCGACGGCGAGTCCAAGCAGGCGGCGCTGATCGCGCTGGGCGCCTGCGACTTCGTGAAACACGTCGTCGTCGTCGATTCCGACGTGGATGTTTATCGCGAGGAGGAAGTCCTCTGGTCGATCGCGACGCGGGTGCAGGCCGACGAAGACGTCGACATCATCAGGAACGTGAAAGGCGCGACGCTCGACCCGTCGCAGACGGACGACATCATGACTGCCAAAATGATCATCGACGCGACCCGGCCGGTCCGCCGCCCGTTTGAGGCGCGCATCGACGTTCCGCGGGACGTTGTCGAGCGGACGGATCTCGAGCGGTTGATCGGGCGCGAACAACTCGCCCGCATCGGACTTTAGCCGCTCGCCGGTTGAATGTTGACGACCCCGAAGACGATTGCGGTTTTGTATACGTCTCTCGATTCCGGACCGTTGCGCATTCTGCAACGATCCGGAATCGAGAGAACAGTGGCGTCAAAGAAGCAACGCCCGTCGGTTCCGATTTCGCCGCATTAGGAGGCAATCTTGGCACGCATCTTCTGGGTCGTATGCCCACACTGCAAAGAACGTTTCTACGCCCACTACGAGGACTTCCGGCACAAGCTCTGGAAGCTTCGTTGCCCGTTTTGCGAACACGAATTCGCGCAGGAGGAAAGTCCTCGCATCGACGAATAGATCGCGCGTCCGGTCGACGCATGCAATGGACGGAATCAAATGCCGGGCGCGCGTGAATACGATTACCTGATCGTCGGTGGCGGATCGGCCGGCTGCGTGCTCGCGAACCGCCTCAGCGAGGATCCCACAGTAAGGGTGCTGCTGCTCGAAGCGGGCGGGCGCGACATCGATCCGCTCATTTCGATTCCGCTGGGCATGGGCAAGATGCACCAGCATCGAATGCACGACTGGGGCTTTGAGCCCGAGCCCGATCCCAATCTCGACAACCGCCGCATCGAGGCGATGCGAGGCAAGGTGCTGGGTGGCTGCTCGTCGATCAATGTGATGGCTTATACGCGCGGTCATCCCGGCGATTACGATCGCTGGGCGCGCAACGGCGCGATCGGCTGGTCCTACCCGGAAGTCCTGCCGTTCTTCCGGCGCGGCGAGACCTGGGAAGGCGGTGCGAACCGCTGGCGCGGCGGCGAGGGACCGCTCGGAACGCAATCGGCGAAAACCACGGACCCCATTTTCCGTTCATGGATAGAGGCCGGCAGGCAAGCGGGCTTCCCGGCGACACCGGACTACAACACCGAACAGCAGGAAGGCTTCGGACGAGGGCAGTACACGATCCGGGACGGACGGCGCTCGTCTTCCGCGAGAGCCTATCTGCGCCCGGTCATGCGGCGGACGAACCTGTGCGTGGAAACAAAGGCGCAGGTGCTGAAGATCAGCGTGGAAGGCCGGCGCGCGACTGGCCTCGACTACGTGCGGCGAGGGGTTTTGCATCGAGTGCGCGCCGCGCGCGAGGTGATCGTCTCGGCGGGGACCTTCAATTCGCCGCAGCTGCTGATGCTCTCGGGCATCGGGCCCGCGGATCATTTGAAGGAGATGGGGATCAATCCCATCCACGACCTTCCCGAGGTCGGTGGCAATCTGCAGGACCATCTGTGCGTATGGATCACCTGGCAACGCAAGTCGCCCGGCACGTTTCACCGGGAAATGCGGCTCGACCGGATGTGCATGAGCATGATCCGCGCCTATTTCTTCGGCACCGGGCCGGGTACCGTCGTGCCGGGCGGTCTGCACGCGTTCGTGAAAACCCGGCCGGGGCTCGATGTCCCCGATATCGAGTTCATGTTCAACACGGTGCCGCCGCAGACGCGGCTCTGGCTGCCGTTTGTACGCCCCGCATACCAGGATGCCTACTCGATCCGCCCGACGCTGTTGCATCCCGTCAGCCGAGGGCGCGTTCGCCTGCGGTCGGCCGACCCGCGGGCGCCAATGCGTATCAGTTTCAATTTCCTGAGTGCTCCCCAGGATCTGCCGCGCCTGCGCGAGGGTTTTCGTCGTGCGCGCGATGTCGGCGAGCAGGCTGCGATGGAACCCTACCGCGGCGCCGAGGCCGTCCCGGGCGCGAACGTGACCAGCGACGCCGACATCGACGCCTTCATCCGGCGCGCGGCCCTGACCGCGCACCATCCGGCAGGTACTTGCCGCATGGGGTCTGATTGCGGCGCCGTGCTCGATCCGCGACTGCGCGTGCGAGGCATCGAGCGGCTGCGGGTCGTCGACGCCTCGGCGATGCCGGATCTCGTTTCCGCGCACATCAATGCCTGCGTGTTGATGATGGCCGAAAGGGCCTCCGACATCATTCGCGAAGACGCTTAGCGTAAGCTAGCTCGTCTGACAGCACACCCCGCTCGGTTGCGCAGGAACCGCAACACCGATTACCGACAGCCGCGTGCCGGTCGGCGCGGAGATTGACGGCTCGAACCGGCGGCGCGCCTTCAACGGGGGGCGATACAATGGCGGACATCGTCCTTCCAGAGGCCCTACCGAGCGAAGAGGAGGCAGTCCTGGGTTGGCAGATCAAGCGCGACGGAACGCGAAGGGGTATCGTTGAGATTACGGAGGCATAGCTATGATTGCGAACGATCAAGAACTCAAAATCGCTCTGGACCGCATTGCCCAGTTTCAGGCTCAGGTAGCACACCTGCGGAACACGGAGACCAACCCCATCAACTACAGTGCCGCGGTGTCTGGATTTATCACGGAGATCGACCGCATGCAGCTCGAAGTACGTGAGTATCTGAGTGTACATCCCCGAGAGCTGACAGCCGTCTAACTCCTGGTTACCCTGGTGCTGATTACAGAGCTGCGCGTAGCGCTTGGCTACGCGAAATTCCCCAAGCGGCTCGCAGCATACGGCGTCAAGGAGGGAAGTAAAATCAAGTCGGCCGCGAACGCGGCAGGGCCTGCCCGCGGGCCGCAATTTGAACCCGGCCAAAATTTCGCACTATGCCGTTTATGTCAATTTCGCTCCGCGACGCATGCCCGGTGCGGGCGGCCGGAGCGCGTTTGGCGGTAAGAGCGCGCGGGGAAAGCGGGGAGGAAATCCTGATGGCACTCAAGAAGAAGACGGCGCGCGCGAAGAACGGCGCGTCGAAGAATCGCCCAATCGAGTCTTACGAGCATCGGGACAAACAGCGCGTCAACAATCCGCCGGTAGGGCTGGTGACGCCGGACACCGATCCGGACGCGGGGGCGAAGCAGACCTACGCATACGATCCGCACCTGGATCCGCAACTGGTCTGGGCGGGCAAGGCCGAGCACACCTCGTTCGAGCTACCTACGGTGTCGCTGCACGTTCACGAGCGCATCGATCCGCGCACCATCATCGAGGCGGTCAGGAAGCGCTACGGCAACGGCGGCGAGCGGCAGATGGCGCTCTTCGAGACCGAGCGCCAGGAGCCGCTGCGCCACGCCATTGAGTTCTACCAACATAAACACGGTTGGTCGAACCGGCTGATCGCGGGCGACTCACTGCTTGTCATGAACTCCCTTCTGGAAAAGGAGGGCATGGCGGGCAAGGTGCAGATGATCTACATCGACCCACCCTACGGCATCCGCTACGGCTCCAACTTCCAGCCTTTCGTCAACAAGCGCGACGTGAAGGACGGCAAGGACGAGGACCTGACCGCCGAGCCCGAGCAGATCCGTGCCTTCCGCGACACCTGGGAGCTGGGCATCCACTCCTACCTGACGTATCTGCGCGACCGGCTGCTCTTGGCGCGGGAGCTCTTGACCGAGAGCGGCAGCGTGTTTGTGCAGATCAGCGATGAGAACGTCCACCATGTACGGGAGTTGATGGACGAGGTATTCGGGGCCGGGAACTTCATTGCATTAGTGCCTTTTCGGAAGAAAACAATGCCATTTGGCACCGTTGCTCTCGAACAAATGAATGACTTTTCGCTGTTTTACGCAAAGTCAAAACCATCGATGAAGTACCTGCGTCTATTCGTAAGCAAGGATGTCCGAGGAGACCAAGATTGGGTTTGGTATCTTGATGAAGAAAACCACACCCATCGCATGACCAAAGAGCAACACGAGACGCATTTTGGTATACCTGCGGAAAGTAGGATATTCCGTCTCAAGTCATTGGAACCGTCCGGGCCTATGGCTGCTGGGATGTTCAATTACGAGTTTCAAGGGAGGATGTTTAGGCATCCCACGAACGGATACGCTACGACGCCTGAAGGCATGAAGTTGCTTGAGCAGATGAATAGGTTGCAGGTCAAGGGCAACTTGATCAACTACCGACTATTTCTCGACGACTATCCAATTTCAGCTCTTCTAGCTCTTTGGAATGATACAGTTGGTGCGGATGATAAACGTTATGCAGTGCAGACGAATACCGAGGTTGTAAAACGCTGCCTCCTCATGACCACCGACCCGGGCGATCTGGTCTTCGACCCGACCTGCGGCAGTGGCACGACAGCCTACGTCGCCGAGCAATGGGGCCGGCGCTGGATCACCTGCGATACCTCGCGCGTGGCGCTCACGCTCGGCAAGCAGCGCCTGATGACCGCCGTCTTCGACTACTACGAACTGGCGCACCCGGAGGAGGGCGTCGGCAGCGGCTTCAGGTACAAGACCGTGCCGCACGTCACGCTCAAGTCCATCGCCAACAACCCGGACATCAAGGAGGGCATGACGCGCGAGCAGATCGACGCAGCCATCGCCCGCCACGCGCCGCAGGAGACGCTCTACGACCAGCCGTTCGTGGACAACAAGCGCACGCGCGTATCCGGTCCGTTCACCGTCGAGGCCGTGCCCGCGCCAGCGGTGAAGGCGGTGGACGAGCTGCTCGAAGGCGCGCCGCAGCCGGCGGACGCTTCCATCGCCCGCTCGGGCGAAACGCTGCGCCAGGGCGAATGGCGCGACGAGCTGCTGCGCGCCGGCATCCGCGGCAAGGCGGGCCAGCACATCCGCTTCGCGCGCCTGGAGCCGCTGCCCGGCTGCCGGTGGCTGCACGCCGACGGCGAAACGCGCCCGAACGACGAAGGCGCGGACCGGGTGCGGGAGAAAGGCGCCGCGTACTCGGCGCAGCGCATCGTCGTCTCCTTCGGCCCCGAGCACGCGCCGCTGGAACGGCGACAGGTCGCGCAGGCGATCGAGGAGGCGCAGACGCTAGTGCCGAAACCGAAGCTCATCGTCTTCGCCGCCTTCCAGTTCGACCCGGAAGCCGCGCGTGACATCGACGAGACCCACTGGCCGGGCGTGACACTGCTCAAGGCGCAGATGAACGCCGACCTGCTGACCGATGACCTCAAGAAGAAGCGTTCGAGCAACGAGTCGTTCTGGCTGATCGGCCAGCCAGACGTGCGGGTGGAGTGCATCGCCAAGGGCGAGGACAAGGGTAAGTTCCGCGTCTCGGTCCACGGCTTCGACTACTACAACACCAAGACCGGCGGCATCGAATCCGGCGGCGAGGACAGGATCGCGGTGTGGCTGCTCGACACCGACTACGACGGGCGCAGCCTCTATCCGCGCCAGGTGTTCTTTCCGATGGCGGGCGAGAAGGAAGGCTGGGCGCGGCTGGCGAAGAATCTCAAGGCCGAGATCGACGAGCAGTTGATCGAAGCCTACCGCGGCACGGCGTCGCTGCCCTTCGAGCCGGGCGGGCACAAGCGCATCGCGGTCAAGATCGTGGACGACCGGGGGATCGAGAGCCTGAAGGTGATGGCGCTCGGGTGATGTCATGCTGACCAAGCTCACGATCCGCAATTTCAAGCTGTTCGAGAACGTCGAGATCGAACTCGGCGAACGCGTCGTGCTCATCGGCCCCAACAATGCCGGCAAGACTTCGGCCTTGCAGGCGCTCGCCCTATGGGACGTGGGGACGAAACGCTGGCTGGAAAAGCGCGGCGGCGGCGCGGTGCCCGAGAAACGGCCGGGCGTGACCATCAACCGGCGCGACCTGATCGCCGTGCCGGTCCCCGTGGCCAATCTCCTCTGGCGCGATCTGCACGTCCGCGAGGGCAGCCGCACGGACGGCAAGACCCGCACGCAGAACGTGCTGGTCGAGATCGGCGTCGAGGGCGTGGACCAGGGCAAGACCTGGGCGTGCGGGCTGGAATTCGATTACGCGAACGAAGAGTCCTTCTACTGCCGGCCGCTGCGCGCCGCCGATGCCCAGCGCACGGAAGTGCCGGCGCATCTTGCCGAGCTTCGCCTGGCCTACCTGCCGCCGATGTCCGGCCTTGCGCCCCGCGAAGACCGGCTGGAGATGGGTACGATCAACGTCCGGCTCGGCGAGGGGCGCACGGCAGAGGTGCTGCGTAACCTGTGCTGGCAGGTGCATGAATCCGATAACGGACCGAAGAAGTGGCAGCGCATCGCCGAGCGGATCGAAGCGCTGTTCGGCGCCAGGCTCAACGAGCCGCGTTATATCAAGGAGCGCGGCGAGGTCGTCATGGACTACCGCACGCGCGACGGGATCACGCTCGATCTGTCGGCGAGCGGGCGCGGCCAGCAGCAGACGCTGCTCCTGCTCGCGCACATGGCCGTGCATCCCGGCGCGGTGCTGCTGCTCGACGAACCCGACGCGCACCTGGAGATCCTGCGCCAGCGGCAGATCTATCAAGTGCTCACCGATCAGGCGGGCGAGACGGGTAGCCAGATCATCGCCGCCAGTCATTCGGAAGTCATCCTCAACGAGGCGGCCGATCGCGACATGGTAATCGCCTTCGTCGGCCAGCCGCACCGCATCGACGACCGGGGCAGCCAGGTGCTCAAGGCGCTGCGCGACATCGGGTTCGAGCATTACTACCTCGCCGAAGAGTCAGGCTGGGTGCTGTATCTCGAAGGCTCGACCGATCTCGCCATGCTGCGCGCCTTTGCCATCGCGTTGAATCACCCGGCGCGGCAGGCTCTAGACCGGCCGTTCGTGCACTACGTCGCTAACCAGCCGCGCAAGGCGCAGGAGCATTTCCACGCCTTGCGCGAGGCCAAGAAGGACCTCGCCGGCATCGCCATTTACGACCGGCTGGACTCGAACCTGCCGGACGATCCCAGGCTCGTGCAGAGGATGTGGACGCGGCGCGAACTGGAGAACTATCTGTGCCAGCGGGAGACGCTGCTCGCCTATGCCGAAGAGCACGGGCGCAGACAGCAGGGCGACCTCTTCGGCGCGGCGTGGCGCAAGGCCATGGACGAGGCGATCCAGCAGGTCGAAAACGCCTTGCGGACCTTGGGCAAGGACCCGTGGAGCGCGGACATCAAGGCGAGCGACGAATTCCTCGATCCACTGTTCAAGCAGTTCTACAAGACGTTCGATCTGCCCGATTTCATGAGCAAGACGGACTACCACGCGCTGGCTGCTTTCGTTTCCGCGGGGGCGATCGACCCGGAAATCGGCCAAGCGCTCGACGCCATCGTCGCCGCGGCCAGCGCGGCCAAAGCGCGAGGGGCCGCGTGATGCGCAAGACCACCATCGACCGGCTCATCATCAACTCGCCCTTCGAGGAGCCGCAGCGGCACTGGCGCTACGAGCGCGAGACGCGCACGTTTGATCTGGCCGAAGGGCGCCGCCCGGCGGGCTACGTCGTCGCTTCCGGGGAATCCAAAGCCTTCGACGATCCCGGCATCTTCGTGGAGATCCCGCTGGTCAACCGGATCCGCCCGCGCGTGATCGCCTGGCGCGAGGCGGGCTATCCGGGCGTCACCAGCATCACCAAGCGGCTGCTCGATCACTGGTGCAACCCGGAGGAGTTCGACGCGCGGCGGTTCTTCTTCTGCCAGTTGGAAGCGGTGGAGACGCTCATCTGGCTCGCGGAGGCGCCCGCGGCCGAGCGCGTCGGCATCGAGATACCCGGCGACGGCGGCGCGTTCGCGCGCCAGTGCTGCAAGATGGCGACCGGCTCGGGCAAGACCATCGTAATGGCGATGGTGACCGCCTGGCAGCTCCTCAACAAGGTGGCGAACCCGCAGGACGCGCGTTTTTCCCGCAACGTGCTGGTCATCGCACCGGGCCTGACCGTGAAGAGCCGGCTGGCGGTGCTGGAGCCAGCGGGCCTGGGCAATTACTACGAGGCGTTCAACGTCGTGCCCTCGGCCCTGCTGGACAACCTGCGGCAGGGCAAGGTGCTCATCCGCAACTGGCACGCGCTCGCCTGGGACAGCGAGGAGCAGATCAGGAAGCGCAAGAGCGTGGACAAGCGCGGCGCGAAGAGCGACGAAGCCTATACCCGCGAGGTGCTGGGCGAAATGGCCGGCGCGCACAACCTGCTGGTGATCAATGACGAAGCGCACCATGCCTGGCGCGTCAACTGGGAAGCGGAGGGCAAGTATCTGCGCGCCCGCGACCTGAAGGACAGCGCCGAGGAAGCGACCGTCTGGATCGGTGGGCTGGATCGGCTGCACCGCTCGCGGGGGATTCTCAAGTGCTACGACTTCTCCGCGACGCCGTTCACGCCTTCGGGCAAGAAGAGCAGCGAGGAGGCGCTGTTCGGCTGGATTGTGAGCGACTTCGGCCTGAACGACGCCATCGAGTCGGGGCTCGTGAAGACCCCGCGCGTGGTGGTGCGAGACGACGCCGTGCCCGACGCGCGGACCTACAAGTCGCGGCTCTACCACATCTACAACGACCCGGACGTAAAGGACGATCTGAACCGGCGCGCGCAGCCGGAAGAGCCGCTGCCCGACCTGGTGCTGAACGCCTATTACCTGCTGGGCTACGACTGGCGAGAGGCGTGGAAAACATGGCAGAAGGCGGGCCTGCCCACGCCGCCCGTGATGATCACCGTGTGCAACCGCACCGAGACAGCCGCGCGCGTGAAGCACGCCTTCGATTCCAGGCGCATCCACATCGACGAACTGTGCGACCCGGAGCGCGTGCTGCACATCGACTCGAGGGTGCTGGACGAGGCCGAGGCGCAGGAGGAGCCTGCCACACCCGTGGACGAGCTCGGCGAGAACGGCGACGAAGCGGAAAACGACGCACTGGTCGAGCGCAAGCTGACCAAGGCCGAGCAGGCGGAGCGGTTGCGCCAGGTCGTGGACACGGTCGGCAAGGCCGGCCAGCCCGGAGAGAAGATCCAGAACGTCATCTCCGTCGGGATGCTCTCCGAAGGCTGGGACGCCAAGACCGTGACTCACGTCATGGGGCTGCGGGCCTTTACCAGTCAGTTGCTCTGCGAGCAGGTGGTGGGGCGCGGCCTGCGGCGCACCTCCTACGAGCTGAACCCGGAGTCGAAGCTATTCGACGCCGAATACGTCAACATCTTCGGCGTGCCCTTCACCTTCCTGCCGCACGAGGGCGGGCAGGACGGTCCGCCGCCGCCGCCGTCCCCGAAGACCGCCGTGGAGGCCGACCCGGCCAAGGCCGAGTTGGAGATCCGCTGGCCGAACGTGGTGCGCATCGACCGCGTCTTTCAGCCCGCGTTGACCCTCGACTGGTCGAAGGCCCGGACGCTGGAACTGGATGCCGCGCAGACTGCGCAGGTGGCGGAGCTCGCGCCGATTCTTGAAGGCAAGCCGGACGTGACCAAGATCAACCGCATCGAGTTGGAGCGGCTGGCGCGGGAATTCCGAGCCCAGCGCATCATTTTCGAGACGGCGCGCGACGTGTTCGACCAGATGAAACACACATGGCAGGGCAACCGCGAGGTGCTGCTGGCGCAATTGGTGAAGATTGTCGAGCAGTTCATCCGGTCCCACCGCATCTCGATTTCGCCGCCGCTGTTTTACCAGGACGAACTGCGCCGCCGGCTCATCATCACGCTCAACATGTCGCGGGTGGTCCAGCACGTCTGGGAGGCAGTGCGGCAGGAGAACACCGAGCGCCTCACGCCGGTGTTCGACCGCGACCATCCGGTCCGCGCCACCGGCGACATGCGTACCTGGTACACGGGCAAGCCATGCGAGCGCACCCGCAAGTCGCACATCAACGTCTGCGTCTACGACAGCACCTGGGAGGCGTCGGATGCATTCGCGCTAGACGAGAGCGACACAGTCGCCGCCTGGGTGAAGAACGATCATCTGGGTTTCGAGGTGCTCTACGTTTACCGCGGCGTCGTGCGCAAGTACCGGCCCGATTTCCTCGTGCGCCTCGCCAGCGGCGACATGCTCGTGCTGGAGACGAAGGGCCAGGACACCGAGCAGGACAAGGTCAAGCGCCGCTATCTGGATGAGTGGACGCAGGCGGTGAACGCGCACGGAGGCTTCGGGCGGTGGCGGTTCGCCGCGGCGACGAATCCGGGAGAGATTCGGGACATTCTGATGCAAGGCGCGGAAGCAGCCCCGGCGAGGACGTAGCGCTTGCTACAGATCGCACCGCTGATCTGTTGATGTAATGGCATTCCACCCCATTGCGTTGCCCGCCAGCACCCCGCCTATCGTCCAGAGCGTTATTACCGGGGCGGTCCAACCTTTCCTTTCGGACGTACATGCAATGCTGCTGCTTCCGCTCGACGGCTCGCTTCCGGACGTGGGATGCAATCTCGCCATCGCGGAAGTACTGCTCGCGGCGATTGGCGGCGTGTCCGCCGTGCTGTATGCAACCGAGGGAGGAACCGGAGCGGCCTTTCAAGGATTCCTGCGCGGCTACTATCCATGGGACGCAGAGCCTGACCGTGAGAACCCCGTGCGCGATCCTACTGAAGGCGCTCGCATTCTCTACATGGAGTATCGCAACCCGCTCGCGCACGCAGCCGGCGTATCCGTGTTTTCTGAAGGCTTCGGCAAAGACGCGCAGCGGGTATATCGACCCCGAGAGCACGGACTGATGATTCGACGCATCGCAATTGCAGACGATGCGCGCCCCGGTCGCGGCTTAACAGAGCATCGACTGCTCGAATTGGAATCAGAGCCGGCCCGGCCAGGTTGGTTGTCTGCTACTTTGGCGAGCGATGGTTCAACGCGAATACTGACGGTCGAAGCGCTTTACTGGGGATTTCGCGCAGCGGTCCGGCGCTTATGTGGGGATGCGGCGAAGATGGACGAAGCCAAGCGATTTTTCGGCGTCAGATGATTATTGCGAAGGCAACTTCCGGGGCAACACGGCGGTTCCAAAGAATCGATAGGCGAATCTCGCTGCTGGCCAGGTCCCCGTCTTATTCAGCTGCCGCCTGAGGACTCGCAGCAGCCATCCAAATTTCCGAACGGCAAGTTCGGTTTCGCCTATAGCGCCATTGATCGGGCTATTGAGCAACTCATTATTTTTGATCACGAATCGCTGAGTTTATGCCGATAATAGAACATGTTCACAATTCTGAAATTCGAGTCACGGGTGATTACATGAGTGTCGTGCGCAAGAGCATTGAAGTTGAAGTCGTCGATATCAAGTTCGGGCGGAACGACGGAGCCGTGGGCTGGTTCGCATCGGCGCGAATCGTCGCAACCGACCTGGACGGCCGCAAGGCCCATGGTTGGGTTCACCTCGTGAATACCACGCGAGGCTTGAAGATCGATCATGTCGACGCCTATGACGAGGTCGATCCGGAATTGCTTCGATTTGTCGTGGCGACCCAGGGAGACGCCATCATCGCAGCGGTACGGGCGCAGTCCCTCGAATCGAGATTGGCGGCCTGATCAAGGTCGTTTCGCCGGGGAGTCCCGCCAGCCCATCGGGACTCCCGAAACCGCCGCCGCTCCGATGCAATGATCCCGGGGGAGGGTGGCGGTTTCGATCGATTACAGGGGTCTTCCGGCACGACCCCAAAGCCGATCACTTGCGATCCGAGCGCCCTCGGCCATCGCGCGGAACTTGGCCCAGATGACCGTCGGGTGGACTTCGGGGTGATAGGTCGCCTGCGACGAAAAGCCGCAATCGGCTCCGGCGATCACGTTTTCCCTGCCGACAAGTCCGGCGAAGCGCGTGAGCCGCTCGGCGATGAGTTCCGGATGTTCGACGATGTTGCTGGCATGCGTGATGACGCCCGGGATGATCGCCTTCCCCGACGGCAGCTTTACCGTCTCCCACAGGTGGTATTCGTGCTCGTGCCGGCAGTTCGCCGCTTCGAACGAATAGGCGCCCGCGTTCACCCGCAGTATGTGGTCGATCACATCCTTCAGGTCGGCTTCATGGATGCGGGGCCCCTCGTTGATGCCGTAGCAGGTGTGGTAGCGGACTTTCTCCGGGGCGATGCCCCTCAGTGCGTGGTTGACGGCGTCGACGTACAGGTCCGCGCGACTGCGGCGCCGGCCCGCGTCGAGCTCCGGATCGCTGAAGACGTCGCTCAGGAAAGGGTCGTCGATCTGCAGCAGGAATCCGGCGTCGACGATCGCTTGATATTCGGTGCGCAGCGCCTCGCCGACCGCGTGGAAGTACTCCTCCTGCGTGGGGTAATACTCGTTGCGGCCGACGCCGCTGGGCGCCACGGCCGGCATGAAGACCGCTTCGTGTCTTGTCCCTGCGACGGCAGCCCCGAGGTTGTCGATATCGCGCTGCAGCGCCGCCTGTCCCCGGTAGATGACGGGGCCCGTGCATACCAGCGGCACCGTGGGCGCAATCGCGCCGCCGATCATCGCCTGCTTGAAGTATTCCGCGTAGTACTCGGGAAAAGCCGCCACTTCAGCCGCGAACAACTTGCGTCCCGCGCCGGGTCTTGCCTCGAAGCCGCCCAGGCGCTCGCGCACGTAGGTGAAGAAGCCGGGCTTGGACATTTCCCCGTCGGTGACGATATCGATGCCGCAGTCGCACTGTGTGTGTACCGCGTCTGCGACCGCGGCCCGCACGCGCGCGTCATATTCGTCGCGGTCAAACGTCTGTCCGCTCAGAATGAGTTTCATTCGATCGAGCAGGTCGGCGGGCCGCGGCAGGCTGCCGACGTGGGTCGTGAGGATTCGATTGTTCACGAGATGGACTCCTTTTGGAGCAACGGCCGAGCAACTTGATTATCGCGCGGCGGAGGCCCCGCCGGGGAAACCCGGCGTTCAGCAGGGTTTCCCGACCGAATTGCTCATGATTGCGGCTATTCCGAAAGGTTTAACCCAGATCAAATTCCGGCGCCAAGTGTCTTCCAATACTGTCGTTTTTCTAAAAACCCGTCAAAATAGCGCACCAGCCCACCACGAGGGAACGTCATGCAAGCAGCGCAGGAGGCGGCTGAGCAGCCGCAGCAGGTCCGGAAGGTCCGCCCGCTGACCGGAAACGAGGCGATCGCACGCGGTGCGTGGGAGGCGGGCGTACGCGTCGCCGCGGCCTATCCGGGCACACCGAGCACGGAAATTCTCGAGTCGCTGGGCAAGTACCCGGCCGATGAACTGCACGCGCAGTGGTCGACCAATGAAAAGGTCGCGCTCGACGTGGCGATAGGGGCGTCATTCGCCGGGAGCCGCGCGCTGGCGGCGATGAAACATGTCGGCCTCAACGTCGCCGCGGACGCGTTCATGTCGCAGGCCTATATCGGCGCAAACGGCGGCCTGGTTCTCGCCGTGTGCGACGATCCGGGCATTCACAGCTCGCAGAACGAGCAGGACACGCGCATCTACGGCCAGTTTGCGACCGTGCCTGTGCTCGAACCGAGCAACGCCCAGGAAGCGCTCGACTTTACGCGGCTGGCATTCGATATCTCCGAGCAATTCGACACCATGGTCATCGTGCGCAGCACGACGCGCCTGTCGCACACCCGAAGCCCGGTCGCCCTGGGATCCCGCAGCGAACATCCGTCGCGCGGATTCCTGGAGAGCCCGGCAAAGAACGTCATGATCCCGGCGCACGCCAAGGTGCGGCACGTGGCGGTGCTCGAGCGCGAAACAAAGCTCAAGGAGTATCTGGAAACGGCGGCGATCAACCGCATCGAGGCCGGTGGCAAGGCGGGCAAGCCGACGGGCAAGCCAAGTTTCGGCGTCATCACCGCCGGCACCTGCTACCCCTACGTGCGAGAAGTGCTGCCAAACGCGAGCGTGCTCAAACTGGGCGCATCATGGCCGCTGCCCGAGGGGCTGCTGCGCCGGTTTTGCGAGTCGGTCGACCGCGTGCTGGTGGTCGAGGAACTCGAGCCCTTTATTGAAAGGGAAGCGCTTGCGCTGGGGCTGGCGGTCGAGGGCAAGCAGCACTTTCCGCGCGTCGGCGAATTCTCTCCGGAGATCCTGCGCGCCGGGTTCGAAAAGGCGGGCGTGCTCGAACCGCGCGACAAGCGCGCCGGCTGGACTCCCGAACCGCTGGCACGTCCGCCCGTGCTCTGCGCCGGCTGTCCGCATACCTCGAGTTTCATGGCCGTACGGGCGTCGGGCGCTCGCGTGGCCGGGGACATCGGCTGCTATACGCTGGCCTGCCTGGATCCGCTGCGCGGCCTGGACACCACGGTGTCGATGGGTTCCTCGATCGGCAACGCGATCGGAATGGCGGCGGCCGGCGACACCAAACCGGTGATGGCGACCATCGGCGATTCGACCTTCCTGCACGCTGGCATACCTTCGCTGATCAACGCGGTGTACAACCAGGCGAACATCACCGTGCTGCTGCTGGACAACCACATCACCGCGATGACCGGCGGGCAGGAACATCCGGGAACGGGCAAGACGCTGCGCGGCGACGAGGCACCCAAGGTCGATTACGAAGCACTGGTGCGCGCGATCGGCGTCAAATGGGTGCGCACGGTGGATTCCTACGATCTGGCGAATATGTACCAGGTATTGCGCGAAGCGATCGCGTACAAGGGCGTATCGGTGATCATTTCCGACCGGCCGTGCGTGCTGGATCCGGTGAAGATCAAGGGGCCGGCGCTGCGGATCGCCAACGAGCAGTGCAACGCGTGCCAGTCGTGCATGAACCTGGGCTGTCCGGCGATGACCTGGGGCGAGGACACGTTCGAGGGGCGGCACAAGGTCAAGATCGACGAGTCGCTGTGCATCGGCTGCACCCTGTGCGCCCAGGTCTGCACGGTGGACTGCATCAAGCCCGTTGCCAACGCCGCGACCGGGCCGGGCGGCGCGCCATTGGTGCCGGTGAACCAGTGAGGGGCCCCGCTTCCATGAGGGACGCCACCGATGACGCGGCGGTGCGCGCTGTGGATTCGGCCACGGTGCGGCAGCCGACGAACGTCCTGATTGTCGGCGTCGGCGGCCAGGGCGTCATCATGATTTCCAAGGCGCTCGCCTGGCTCGCGCAGTCGCAAGGTTTCGAGGTCAAACAGAGCGAAGTGCACGGCATGGCCAAGCGCGGCGGGGCCGTGTTCAGCCATGTGCGCTTCGGCCCGGAAGTGTGGTCGCCGACCATTCCGAAAGGCGAAGTCGACATTCTGGTCGCGCTCGAATGGGCCGAAGGCCTGCGCTGGCTTCCTTATTTGAAGCCCGATACCGGTATCTTCATCTGCGACACCAAGCGCATCGTGCCTCCGTTCGCCTGTCTCAACCGGCATCCGGGCGCGCCTCTTCGCTATTCGCGCGAGACGCCGGCGGAAGTCCGGGCGCACGTGCTCGAAGCCTACGCGATCGATGCGACCCGCATGGCGGAGGAACTGGGCAACGACAGGGCAGCGAACGTGGTCCTGCTCGGAGCAGTCTCAACCGCGATGGATTTCCCGGTCGCGGACTGGGAACGTGCGGTCACCGAATTCGTTCCGAAAAAGACGATCGCGGTCAACCTGAAGGCCTTCGGCCTGGGCCGCGGCTGGATCGACGACGCACGCCGCGGTACGCCGGCCGCACTGGAGGCCGAACCTGTGTTCGCAACACCGCGCGCGCCGGCGGATACGCCTTACAACGTTCGACTGGAAATCACCCCCGGATGGTGCAAGAGCTGCGACATCTGCGTGAAGCTCTGCCCGGAGCGCTGTCTGCAGTTGAACTCCGAGCGCATCGTCGAGCTGGCGATACCGGAGGCGTGCACCGGGTGCCGGCTGTGCGAATGGCTGTGCCCCGATTTCGCGATCCGCGTGCACCTTGATTCGGTGCAGGACATGGTGGCCGCACAGGCCGGAGCAAGACAGTGAACGCCATCGAAACCGCACCAGCGGCGTCAATGCAGCTGATCTCCGGCAACCACGCCTGCGCACTGGGCGCGATTGCGGCCGGCTGCCGGTTCTTCGCCGGCTACCCGATCACGCCGTCCTCGGAAATCGCCGAGCGCCTGTCGCGCGGACTTCCCGAGGTCGATGGCGTGTTCGTGCAAATGGAAGACGAGATCGCGTCGATCGCAGCCGTGATCGGCGCCTCGATGGGCGGCGTCAAGGCCATGACCGCCACCAGCGGCCCGGGGTTTTCGCTGAAGCAGGAAAATCTCGGTTACGCGGCCGGCGCGGAAATTCCGTGTGTGATCGTCAACGTGATGCGCGGCGGGCCGTCCACTGGCATGCCGACACGCCCCGCGCAGGGCGACATCATGCAGGCGCGCTGGGGAAGCCACGGAGACTACCCGATCATCGCGCTCGCACCGGCTTCGGTGCGCGAAATCTACACTGAAACCATCCGCGCCTTCGATCTGTCCGAAACGCTGCGCACGCCCGTGGTACTTCTCTACGACCAGGTGATCGCGCAACTGACCGAAACCGTGGAACTCGGCGACGCCGGTGCCCGAGGCCGCGCCGCGGCGGCGGAGCGCAAATGGGCGAGCGGGCCGCGCGAGTCGTATCGGCCCTACGCAGTGGATGAAGACGGGATCCCGGCCATGTCTCGTCCCGGCGCGGGCTATCGCGTGCATACGACGGGACTCAATCACGCCGAGGACGGTTTTCCGACGCAGAATCCGGAGGCCGTCGCGCGCAATCTCGGACGGCTGCTCGCCAAGTTCGAGCGGCACCGCGACCTGATCGATTCATGGCAGGCGCTCGCGTGCGAGGATGCCGAGGTGGTGATCGTGAGCATCGGTATCAGTGCCCGCGCTGCGATTCGGGCAGTCGCGATGTGCCGCGCGCGCGGCGTGCGTGCGGGCCTGTTCCGTCCGGTCACGCTGTGGCCGTTCCCGCAAGCCGCATTGCGCGAGGCGACGGCGGGCGCGCGCGCCGTGCTCGTGCCGGAGCTGAACGCCGGGCAACTGAGCCTGGAGGTGCAGCGCATCCTCGGGGACCGACCCGTGGATGCCATCCACCGCTACAACGGCGAGCCGATTACGCCGGCGGAAATCGCGGAGCGCGCATCTTCCTTGATCGATACGACAGGCGCCGGGTCCGCCAAGGCCCCAGGCGTGAGGAGGGCCCGATGAGCGCTACGACGATGCTCGATTCGGCCGCCGAGTTCGATGTCCGCGATTATTTGCGTGCGGAGATGATGCCGCATTTCCTGTGTCCGGGCTGCGGACACGGGATCGCCTTGCGTGCGTTGCTGTGGGCGGTGCACGAACTGGCTATCGACAAGGACAGGCTCGCCGTGGTTTCGGGTATCGGCTGCGCCGGGCGGCTTTCCGCGTACATCGACGCCAGCACGTTTCACGTCACGCATGGCCGTCCGATCGCCTACGCCACGGGGCTCGCGCTGGCGCGGCCCGATCTGCATGTGATCGTAATCACCGGCGACGGCGATTGCCTTGCGATCGGCGGCAATCACCTGATCCACGCGTGCAGGCGCAATCTTAAGCTCACCTGTCTGATGCTCAACAACGAGGTCTACGGCATGACCGGCGGCCAGGTTTCGCCGACGACCTCCGAGACGCGCGTGACGAGCACCACGCCGCTGGGAAATTCGGAGCCGCATTTCAACGCGTGCGCGCTTGCGGCGGCCGCCGGCGCGGGTTTCGTCGGCAGGGAAGTGACGCATCACGTTCCGAAATTGAAGGAGCTCATCAAGGCGGGGCTCGCGCATCCGGGGTTTGCATTCGTCGAAGTGATGACCGACTGCACGGAAATCTTCGGCCGCAAGAACGAGATGGGCTCTTCGGCCGAGATGGTGCTGCGCCAGAAGAGCGAACTGCGCCCGAGCGCGTACCGCGACACCGTCGACATGCCGTTCGCCGCGAAAGATCTGCCGACGGGCATACTGGCCAGGAATGACCGCCCCGAATACGGCGAGGCGTACCGACGCGCCGCGGTGGCGATCAAATCGGCGGCCGACAATCCGGCTGCAGGCAGGAAGAGCAGGCAATGAAACGCGACCAGCGCATGGAAATCCGCATCGGCGGCACCGGCGGCCAGGGTCTGATTCTGTCGGGGAAGATGCTTGCCGAAGCCCTCTCGTCGATGGGCAGGCGGGTCGCGCAGTCACAAACCTACGAGCCCACCTCGCGCGGCGGCTTCTGCAACTCCGACCTCGTCGTCACGGAGGGTGAAGTGGACTATCCGCTGACCTCGGCACTGGATTGCCTGGTACTGCTCGACCGCATGGCGGTGGCACCGTCGTGGGCGCTGCTCAAGACCGGTGCTCTGGTGATTGCCGACACGCGGCTCTGTCCCGAAACGCCTGCCGGTGATTGCAGCGTGCATCAACTGCCCCTCACGCGGACCGCGATCGAGCTTGGCAGCGAGCGCGTGGCCAACATCGTCGCGCTGGGCGCGCTGGCCGTGCTCACCGGAATCTGCGATCGTGGCGCGCTCGAGCGGGCCGTGCGCGCGAACACACCGAAAAGCTTTCTCGACATCAATCTGGACGCGCTGGCCGAGGGTTACCGCCTCGGCGAGCAGACTCATCGCGCCGCTGCGACCGCAGCGTAGCGGGGCTACCCCGCATGTTGAACTATCTGCAATCGCGCATTCGCGCAACGGCCAGTGTCGGCCCGGGAGCGCCGCCACCCCGCTTGATGGCCTTTTACTGGCATTTCGTGCGCCAAACCAAGCGATGGTATGCGGCTATGTTCGCCACCAGCCTCGCGGTGGCGCTGCTCGATACGGTGATCCCGGTCTTCATTGGCAAGCTCGTGATGCTGATGGAAGCCGCGGACCGCAAGGCAAGCATGGCGCAACAGGCGCCGTTGCTCACCGGCATGGCGCTGCTGATACTGGTGGTGCGGCCGCTCATGCTGTTCACCGACACCGCCATTCGCCAGAACGCGCTGATACCAGGGGTTACCAGCATGATTCGCTGGCAGAGCCACTGGCACGTGGTGCGCCAGAACTGGCCGTTTTTCCAGAACGACTTTGCCGGGCGCATCGCCAACCGCGTGATGCAGACCGCCAACGCGCTGCGCGAAAGCGTGATGTCGGCGATCCGTGCGATCTGGTACATCGCGGTCTACGGTGTAACCGCGCTAGTGCTGATGGCCAATGCGGACTGGCGTCTCGGTATGCCCACGCTCGCATGGTTCATCGGCTATATCGCTTTCCTGCACCGCTTCGTGCCCAGGATGCGCGACCTGGCGAAGGCGAGCTCGGAAGTGCGCTCGCTCGTCATGGCGCGCATCGTCGACAGCTATACCAACATTCTCACCGTCAAACTGTTCGCGCGCCTGGAAGACGAGGATGCCTACGTGCGCGAGGCGATCGACCGGCACCAGGGCGCGATTGGTGCACACATGAAGGTGATCTCCAAGTTCATGTTCTGGCTCTCGGCGATGAACGCGGCGCTGCTGACGGCTACTGCCGCAGTTGGACTCTGGCTTTGGGCGCAGGGGACGGTGAACGCGGGCGTGGTGGCCACCGCGCTTCCGCTCGCGTGGCAGATCGCCAATGTCGCCGGCTGGGTGAGCTGGGAGGTGACCGGAATATTCGAAAACGTCGGCGTGGTTCAGGAGGGCATGCAGACGATCGCGGTGCCTCACAGCGGCGCCGATCGCCCCGGAGCACGGAAGCTCGAAGTGCCGCGTGGCGAAATCCGATTCGAAGATGTTTCTTTCACCTATGCCAGGCAGGATGCCAAGCCGGTGCTGGACCGACTCAGCTTCATGATCCGTCCAGGCGAGCGCGTGGGCCTGGTAGGCCGTTCGGGGGCCGGCAAATCCACGCTGGTCAACCTTCTGCTGCGATTCTACGAGCTGGAGCAGGGCGCGATACGCATCGACGGGGAAGACATCCGCTGTGTGACGCAGGAGAGCCTGCGCGCGGCAATTGGCATGGTGACGCAGGATACGTCGCTGTTGCACCGCTCGATAGCTGCAAATATCCGCTATGGCCGCCCCGAGGCGGGTGACAGCGAGTTGATGGGCGCCGCCCGCAAGGCGCAGGCGCACGAGTTCATCGTCGGGCTTCAGGACTGGAAGGGCCGTACAGGCTATGACGCTCACGTGGGCGAGCGCGGCGTCAAGCTTTCCGGCGGCCAGCGCCAGCGCATCGCGATTGCCCGCGTGATATTGAAGGATGCGCCCATCCTCGTGCTCGACGAAGCAACTTCGGCTCTGGACAGCGAAGTGGAACTCGCCATCCAGGAGCAGTTGCTGGGTTTGATGGAAGGCAAGACCGTGATCGCGATTGCGCACCGGCTCTCCACCATCGCGCGAATGGACCGTCTGATCGTGCTCGACGCGGGCCGCATCGTCGAACAGGGCTCGCACGAGGAATTGTTGCGCTTGGGCGGGCACTACGAGAAACTGTGGCGCCACCAGTCCGGAGGGTTCCTCGCGCCGGACATCGAGGCCGTGGAAACCGCCACCGAGACCGAGAGCAGTCTGCGCGACGAACCCCTGCCCGACGAAATGCGCGGCGATACCATGCCAAAGACTGTCAAGGACGACGTGCCGATTGTGACACGGGCGTGACGCACATTACCCGTGTTCCGATAACGAGGAGACATGATTCGCGCAACCTGACCGGGCGCACTCGCTGCGGCGGGATCGTTGTTAGAATTTTGCCGGGCTTGCCTCCGCCACGACGCCATGCGGTCTGAGGGACATTCGATGAAACAGTTTGCCGCAGCGCTGGCCGTGCTGGCGTGCCATGTTTCCAACGTCGCCTATGATTGGCTTTTCCGTATTTCTGGCTGATTTCACCAGCGGGCCGCCAGGTCAAGCAACTGCCGCGGGGCGCACGCAATTACACCGACCTGGATAGGCATATCCAGATCCTGGAATCACGTTGAACTCGATTCTGCCGTGACCACGCTAAAGACGTCGTGCCGGGTGCTTCACGGGGCAGCCCGGGCGGAACGGATTCGAACCAAAGTCGACTCAACGTACGCGAGCAGTTTCTTGCGCCAGACCCGGCGCGCGCGCGACGCGAAGGAGGGACGGCGCGCTGCGCTATCGGCGAACAGCCTCACAATGCGAGAAAATACCGGCAAGTCTGCGTTCGTTTTCCGGCATAATTCGTTTGAAATCACTGAACGTCATGTGTCGCTGATGGCAGCTTCACAGCAGCTTAATGCTCTAACTCGCGTGGCGACGGCGATGAAATCGACCTGCTCTCGGAAGGAAAGATACGTGGACAAAGTCGGGGAGCACGCTGATCGGGATTTGCGATGAAGCAAGCACTGCGGCTGCTGATCATTGATGATTCGCCCGACGACATAGAGTTGGTTCGGAGTTCATTGAGCAGCCAGGGCTATCGCGTCGAGTCCACCGCGGTTGATACTCCGATGGCCATGCGCGCTGCGCTCAACAGGCAGGAATGGGACTTGATTACATGTGACCACGCGATGCCGGGCTTCAACGCTCCCGCGGCGTTGGCAATCGCAAAGGAACTGTGCCCGGACGTACCGTTCATTATCGTCTCCGGAGAAATCGACCTCAACCTGGCCGTCGATCTGATCAAATCCGGCGCTCGGGACTATGTGCAGAAGAACGAAATGATGCGTCTCGGACCGGTGAGCGAGCGCGAGCTGCGCGAAGCCAGGGCGGCCCGGGAACACAAACTCGCCGAAGAAAAACTGCGCGAAACCCAGGAGTTGTTTCAGGCAATCGTCGAGAACGTCGGCGACCTCGTTGCCGTGCTCGACACCGAGGGCCGGCGGATCTACAACAGTCCCTCGTACAAGCCGTTATTTAGGGAGCAAGACATCCGGCCGGGTTCACTGTCCTTTACGGAGATTCATTCGGAGGACCGCGAACGGATCAAGGAAATTTTCCACAAGACTGTGGCCACCGGCGTCGGCGAGCGCGCCGAATTTCGATTCGTCCTTAAGGACGGCAGCATTCGTCAGATGGAGTCCGAGGGTCGTGTGATCAAAGGCGCCGACGGCAAGGTGTCCAGAGTAGTCGTGGTCTCACGCGACATCACGAAGCTGAAGCGCCAGCAAGCCGAGTTGTGGGAAATGGCGGCCACTGACTTTCTCACCGGGCTGCCCAATCGGCGATATTTCCTGGCTCAGCTCGAGCAGGAAATGGCTCGCGTACACCGTATCGATAGACACTGTGCTTCTGTCTTGATGATAGATGCCGATCATTTCAAGCAGGTAAACGACACCTACGGTCATGCCGTCGGGGACAGCATCCTGATCCACCTCGCCGTGGTTATGCGAAACGAACTCCGCAAGATCGATGCTGCGGGTCGGCTTGGAGGCGAGGAATTCGCGATCATATTGCCGGGAGCGGACATTTCCGCGGCCAAGATCTTCGCCGAGCGCCTGAGGAAGAAGGTGGCCGGAACACCGGCCGCGCATGAAGAACGAGTGATCTCGCTGACCGTCAGCATTGGCGTTGCGGCAATGAATGGAAGCGACAAGAATGGCGATGCCGCCCTTGTCCGAGCCGATCGCGCGCTCTACCGCGCGAAGGAGCACGGGCGCAACAGGGTCGAGATCGAGGTCTGAGCCGACGCGATCACGCGGATCATTTTGAAATAGGTTCCAAGCGTCATTCGCACCGCTTGTTCTTGAGTCCTGTTTCAGGTCGATCCGGGCGCTTCGCGAACTCTGTTCGGCCTCGAAGGATGGCTCGGCAAGCGATGATCAACGATGCCGATTCGGCTCATCACCTGCTCGGCCGGCCGCTTAGGAATTTGTTCAAATTGATCCGCGTGACGCGAAATGGCGATTTCGGAGGCCGGCCTAGGGCCAGTCGCGATTTTGTCCGGCAACTCTCAAGTTTCAGGACGCCCGGCGACGGGCGGCGATGCTGGTCCGGTGCGGTTTGCCTGGAACGCGTCCAGCGCGCGCCGGTACTCGGCGAGCGACTCGGCGGTCACGGCGGTGCCGCACTCGTAGCAGGCGTTGGCCATGCGGTCGAACCAGCGGCATCCACACTCATCGCAGGCCAGTTCGGGAGCGCCGCTCGGGTTGTAGAAGATCATCGGCACGCTCCCAGGAATGCCAGGCCCAGCGTGTCGAGAAAGTCCTCGTAACCCGCGTCCTGCAACTGGTGCCTTGTCTTCATCACGAAGAACAGGATGTTGCCGCAGCGTATCATTTTCTTGATCGTTGACAGCGGGTCGCTGCCCAGATTGCGCCGGATTTCCTCGAATGCCGCATCGTCCGGCACGAGAAGAAGGTCGGCGCGCGCTTCATCGAACTTGCGGCAGGCTCGAAAGTCCGCGCGCATGCCGGAGCCTTCGGCGCTGATTTCCCACGCGAGCATCTTCCCATCGGGCAGACGGAATTCGGCGTTCGAAAGGCCCGCGAGATGCTTGCCCGGCATTAGACCGGTACCGGATCGCGGCAGGATGCCGATGCACGACCCGGGGAGCATGTCCGAGAACAGCTCCTGGTAACGATCGAGCATCGCCTGCCAGGCGGGCAGATCGTCGAACATTCTTCGCGCCGCGGGATTCATTGGCGTGGCGTGGTCTGCGCCGCTCAGATTCGCACACCGAGCCGAAACCCCTCGTGGATCGCTGCGTCCATGCCGCGGGGAATCAACACGTCGCCACATCCGTGAAGCTCGTCGATCATCCATTCGAACTCGCGGAACAGTTCCTGATTCGATTTTCGCGGTCCTGCTGCGATCACCGTGTCCGCCGCGACGAATGTCTCTTCACCCTTGGCATTCACTACCGTGACCCCTTCGGCGGTGATGCGTTTTGGACGCGACGAGGTCAGCGTCCTGATGTCGAGTTCCTCGACCCACGCCGAGTGGCGCCACTTGAACGAGGGCATGACGTCGCCGGCGATGCGCTTTTCCTCCTCGACCAAAGTGACCTGCAGGCCGCGCTTGGCCATCGATTCGCCGAGCACCAGACCGATCTTTCCTGCGCCCAGCACGACTACACGCTTGCCCGGTTGGAAGCGGCCCAAGGCGACATCGTGCGCATCGACCAGCAGTTCGGCGCCTTCGAGGTGCTTGTGGGCTGCCATGTCGACGCGCGCGCCGGAAGCGACCACGCATACGTCGTACTGGTGCAGCATGCTGCGCATGAATTTGGCGTTGGCTTCGGTATTGAATTTCATCTCGATGGCGTATTTTTTCGCCATGACCTCATAGTGGCGTAGCACCGAGAACAGATCATCCGGGCGAGCAAGGTCGTGCGTCGCGTAGGCGAGCAGGCTGCCACCGATGCGGTCAGCACGTTCGAACACGGTCACCTCGTGGCCGCGCTTGGATGCGGTAATCGCGCATTCCATTCCGGCCGGGCCGGCGCCGATGACCATCACTTTCTTCTTGACCGTTGCAGGGGTGATGGCGTACTCGGGCTCCACTTCGTGCCCCAGTGCCGGGTTCATCGTGCAGGTGTAGGGTAGGTCGCGGAACAGGCGCGACAGGCAGTTGAGCGAGCCGATGCAGCGCCGGGTTTCGTCGAGTCGGTCTTCGGCGGCCTTGTGCACCAGCTCCGGATCCGCGAGCAGGGGGCGGCAGACTTCCCAGTAGTCGAACTCGCCGTTTTTGATGCATTCGTTGGCCATCACCGGATCGGGCAGGCGATTGCCGAAGGCGATCAGGGTCTTCGGGAAAAACTTCTTCGCCTTCGCGGCGAGGTAGTTCCAGTGGCCCGGCGCGATGTCGCGCCCGATCGATGACTCCGGCGCTTCCTGCCATCCTACCGTTACGCTGATCATGTCCACGCCGCAGTCCACCGCCTGTTGCATCAGCTCAAAGCACTCGTCCTCGGTGTTGCCGCCCCAGTTGTCCATCAGTTCGGCGCCGTTCAGGCGTATGACCAGCGGATGATCTGGCGTGGCCTGCTTGATGCCGTCGATGAGTTCGCGCATGAAGCGGCCGCGGTTCTGGACCGAACCGCCATATTCGTCGGTACGCTGGTTGGTAAAACGTGAGTTGAAATTGGCCAGCAGGTAGCCCATGAAGCTGGTGACCTCGGTTCCGTCAAAGCCGGCGCGTACGGAACGTCGAGCGGCATCGGCATGCTGCCTGACGGTCTCGCGGATCTGATCGCGGGAAATCTCACGCGGTGGCCGGAAATGCGGCAGCGTCTGCGGCACCACCGACGGCTGCAGGCAGTAGCCAAGGTCGATTCCCCCGTATCGCCCGGCGTGCAGGATCTGCTGGATCGCGATTGCACCCGCATCGTGGATGTAACGAGCGATGGTCTCGAACTGGGGCATGAACTTGTCATCGAATAGCGCAATCTGGCGGAAGTAGGCTTTGCCTTCGCCCAGAGGGTCGGGGTAGGCGCCCTGGTTGGTGATCAGCCCGCAACCGGTGTTGGCGATGATGCGCATGCGCGCCAGTTCCCGCGGCGTGATGAAGCCGTCGCGCGTGTTGTAATTCGACACGCAGCAGGCACCGTACTTGACCATGTTTCGGGTGGCGAATTTCCCGAACATACCCGGCTTGAACAGATGGGCGAGCTTCTGCTCTCCTGGACGTGTCATTGAATTCTCCGTGGGGGACTCCTGTCGCTCATGAGCTGACGGCTTCGTCAAAGGACCTGGAATCAGTGAGATCTTCCGACGCCGGGAGTTGCAATTCGGGCAACTGCCGACGTCGGGAGAACAGGGATGGCAATTTTACGTGTCGCCGCCCGTTTCCTGCGCGGAGGCCTCAGGCCTTCTTCTTCGGATGCACCGCTTCGAAGAAAGTGTCGTCGATCAACGCGCCCTGCGCCTGCAACTGGTGGTACTTGACGAAATCGATGACGTCCAGTCCGGTCATTTTCTTGGAGGAAAATGCCGAGAAGCCCATATGTGCCTCGAAATTCATGTTGGCTGCAAGCCAGTGCCGGTTCGGCAGCTTGACCTGATCCCAGAAATACCGTTTCTTGGCGCGTACTCCGTCGATTGCCTTCATCAGGCAATGCGGGAACATGTTGGTAAACTTCCAGACCAGTCTGTTGACTTCGGCGTCGAGGAGTTCGAAGTCGGTCGTGCAGTGCGCTATCAGCTCCTTGGCTTGTTTCGCCGCATCGCCGGTGATGCTTTCACCATAGACGACCTCGCCGTCCTCCACGTAGGTGTCGGTACGAACCAGCGGATTGCGCACCCATTTCCCATCTTTCTTGAGTACCGGCACGACCTTGGAGATCAGGCCTTTCAACTTCATCTTGTAGGCACTCCAGGGTTCGCACGAAATGCAGTTGTACATTGCGTCCTCAATGCCGAGGTACCAAGGCAGAAAATCGGTCGCGCCGCCATCGGGAGAGGATCCGTGGCGCGGACCGGCCTGCCCGTAGATTGCCAAGTCGGAACTCACCGCGAGATCCGCCGACATACCCAGTTCCTGTCCGCCGCCCACACGCATGCCGTTGACGCGGCAGATCACCGGTTTCTTGCAGTTCAGGATGCCATCGACCATGGCATTGAACAGGTCCATGTATTCGCCGTACTCGTTGGGGCGCTTCGAGTAGTAGGATGCGTACTCGACGGTGTTGCCACCGGAGCAGAAAGCCTTGTCACCGACTGCCGTAAATACGGCCGCCACCACGCTGCGGTCGCTGGAGGCCCTCTGGAAGCCGGCGACGATGCCTTTGGCCATCCCCGTGGTATAGGAGTTGTACTGGGCCGGGTTGTTTATCCAGATCCAGGCTGCGTAAAGGCCTTGGACCGGCGTCCCATTCCCGTCGAGCACGGGTCGCTTTTCGAATTTGATCGACGGGGCTTGATCGCCGAAAAACCGGTCGTCGAACAGCGAATGGTCCTTGAGGTCGTTTTCTCGCGGCAGCCAGCTCAGATCACTCATCGTTTCATCTCCATAAAGGTTGAATCAGCATCTGTTGCAATGTGCGGGGACACGCCCCTTGCTTCCATGGGCCAGAGACCGTTTCAGCAACAGCAAAACAGTTTCGTGGCGGTCGGTACTGTCGACGGGCCGGCAACCTGCAACCGGCTATTAGGTCATTTGTTTGCGTCGATCTCGCTTTCGTTGCGAAGGACAACACGCAGCCGACACGCCTGTTCGCAGTCGGCGCAGCGCACATGCCCGTCGGCGAGCAGATTCCAAAGGTCAGCGCCGCAGCGCGCGCAGCGGTAGATCGCCTGCGGCTGCGGCACGCGATCGTCCTGCGGCGGCCGGAACTCGATGACCTGTCCCATATCCGTATCCTCCACGCCTCGGCGGGCGCCTGCCTTCACGTTCCAACAAAGCCCTGAACGCGAGTCATGCCCAACAGCGCGTCGCGGTAGCGGTCAGGCGGGGACCGGCGTCCACCCACCCAACGGTTTCCAAGCGTTCACTAACCGGCCTTGTCCCGTCCCTAAAAGATCTACCCTGTGCGGCACCGGCCCAAGCCGGCAACATGCAAAATAATGCATATCATGGGGTAGTCGAGCACTATATTGCAGTCTGCATTCTAAACATTGAACAAAAGGGGCTTTGTGATATGGGTCAAGACATCGTGAAAACGGTGGCCGAACGGGCCGATACGGTTCGCGTGCGCCATCCCATTTGCGACGCGCAGCGCTTTGTCGGCAATCGGTCCGTCGCCGACGAGGCAGAATTTCGATCGCCGGTGTTTCCGAGCGCTGGCACGAGGATGCGTCGGTCACCGCCCCGATCATGGGGCCTCGCCGTGGATCCGGAACCTGCTAGTTGTCTGTCGGCTTGGTACCCGACAACGTCTCGATCAGGGGCGTCAATAACTCCATCGGCAACGGGAAAACGATAGTCGAACTCTTGTCTCCGGCGATGGCCGTGAGCGTCTGCAGGTAGCGCAATTGCATCGCCTGTGGGCGCGCGGCGAGAACTTCGCCGGCCTGCAGCAATTTCTCGGAAGCCTGTAACTCCCCTTCGGCGTGAATGACCTTGGCGCGCCGCTCGCGTTCGGCTTCGGCCTGGCGGGCGATCGCGCGCACCATGGTCTCGTTGATGTCCACGTGCTTTATTTCGACGTTCGCGACCTTGATGCCCCAAGCGTCGGTCTGCGTATCGAGCGCCTGCTGGATGTCCATGTTCAGGCGTTCGCGCTCGGCGAGCATCTCGTCGAGTTCGTGCTTGCCCAGCACCGAGCGCAGGGTCGTCTGGGCGAACTGACTCGTGGCCTGCAGGTAGTTCTCCACCTGGATGATGGCCTTCTCGGGATCGACGACGCGGAAGTACACGACGGCGTTGACCTTGACCGAAACATTGTCGCGCGAGATCACGTCCTGGCTGGGCACGTCCATCACCAGCGTACGCAGGTCGACGCGCACCATCTGCTGGATGCCCGGGACGATGAGAATCAGCCCCGGTCCCTTTACCTTCCAGAAGCGACCGAGCGTGAACACAACGCCCCGCTCGTATTCGCGCAGGATGCGAAACGCCGAGAAGACGAGCGCGATGATGATGAACGCGACACCGAACCAGCCAAATTCCCCGATCATGATTGACCTCTTTCAGGTTTGGGTTCCACCGCCAGCACGAGCCCGCGTACGCCCGTCACACGAACTTTCTGTTTCGCCTTCAGTGGCAGCACGCTCGAGATGCGCCAAGTCTCGCCGTGCACGCGGGCCCAGCCTTCCCCGCAGAAGTCCTCGAGCACTTCTGCCACCGCGCCGACCAGCTCTTCGCGCCCGCTTACCACGGGCCTGCGCCTGGCCTGCAGCGCCATGGTGACGACGAAAAACACGGCGACCGCGCTCAGCACGGACACCGGGACGATCAGACCGAGCGGAATACCGAAGCCGGGAATGTCGGTGTCCACGAGAATCACCGCACCGATGACGAAGGCGGCAATGCCGCCGATGCCCAGAACGCCGAAGCTGGGCACGAACGCCTCGGCTACCATGAGCGCGATCCCCAGAACTATCAGACCCAGCCCGGCGTAGTTGATGGGCAGCAACTGAAAAGCGTATAGGGCTAGCAGCAGGCAGATACCACCGAGGATGCCCGGCAGCGCAAATCCGGGATGCGAGAACTCGAACAGCAGCCCGTAAATCCCGACCATCATCAGGATGAGGGCGACACTCGGGTTGGCGATGACGGCCAATAGCTGAGTGCGCCAGTTCGGTTCGACGGCTACCGTCCTGCCGCCCGCGGTGTTCAGCGCGCGCTCGGCACCGGCCACGTTGACCTTTCTGCCGTGCAGCTTCTTGAGCAGATCCGGCACGTCGGTGGCCACGAGGTCGATGACCTTGAGCTTGAGCGCTTCGTCCGCGGACAGACTTACCGCCTCGCGCACCGCGCGCTCCGCCCACTGTGCGTTGCGCCCGCGCAACTGGGCCAGACCACGGATGTAGGCAGAGGCGTCGTGAACCTGTTTATTGGTAAGCACGTTGCCTTGCTTCTTGCCGCCGCGTCCCTGTTTCTTACCGCTGTCGTCTTCCTTCTTCTCGGGGGCCGGTTCGTCAACGGCGCCGCCGATGCCGATCTGAACCGGCGTCGCCGCACCGAGGTTGGTCGCGGGTGCCATCGCGGCAATGTGGCTGGCGTAGAGAATGTAGGTCCCGGCGCTGGCGGCACGCGCACCGCTCGGATGGACGAACGCCGCAACGGGCACCGGGGAGGCGAGAATCGCCTTGATGATGCTGCGCATCGAGGTGTCCAGTCCCCCCGGCGTGTCCATCTCCAGTACCACCAGGGCGGACTGGTGTTGTGAAGCCTGAGCGAGTCCCCCGCTAACGTATTCGGCAGTCGCGGGTGTGATCGCGCCATCAATCTTCAGCACCGTGACCGCAGGTGCTGCTGCCACGGCGAACGGAAGCAATCCTATGGACAACGCTCGCCACAATGTACGCACGACTCAAGCCTCCTCATGGATTCCTGCCTTCCGGGCGGGAAGTTGAGCCTACTCCCGGCCATTCTGCGCGTAGCGCCTCATCCGCGTCAACGGGGAATGGCGGCGCTCGGTTCATTCGGACGCTGCCGTTGCCGAGGTATCGTTCAGCCGGAAAGGTGGGGCTGTGCCGTCTTTGGCCACGCCCGCATAGATCGTAAGGTGCGGGAACGGGATTTCGATGCCGCGCGCGTCGAACGCGATCTTGAGCCGGCGCAGGAATTCGCGCCGCACGTTCCACTGTTCCAGCGGCTTCACCTTGAACCGACAGCGCAGGATGACCGCCGAGTCGGCCCACTGGTCGACGCCGGCGATTTCCAGATCATCGAGGAGCTTGGGACCGAAGGCGGGGTCAGCGCGCATTTCGGCACCGACCGCACGCATCACGTCGGTTGCATCGTCTGTATTTTCGCGGTACGCGACACCGACGTCGACCACCGCTTGCGCGAAGCCCCGGCTCATGTTGGTGACCGTGGTAATCAACCCGTTTGACACGATGTGCACATTGCCTTCGTAGTCGCGCAACTGCACGTAGCGCAGCGTGACTTCCTCCACAAGGCCGGCCTTGCCCGCGATATCGACGACGTCGCCCTGACGGATCTGGTTCTCCAGCAGAATAAAAAACCCAGCAAAATAATCCTTGACCAGGCTCTGCGCGCCGAATCCCACCGCGAGGCCGATCACACCTGCGGCGCCGAGGATCGGAGCCACCGCAATGCCCAGCTCGCTCAGTATCAGGACCGTGGCGATCACGACGATGATCACCGAAGCGATATAGCGGAACACGCGGCCCAGAGTTTCGGCGCGCTTCACCTGCTCCGGGTCGCCCATGCCTCGGGTGATGCGCTGCCGTAACATCGGTATCACACGCTTTGTCACGCCAAGTCCGATCCACGCCGCCAACGCGATCAGCGCCATACGCAACAGGACGACGAACTCATGGTCCCATTTGGCGACGTTTATGAAGCTCAGACCATGCAGAAACTGTTCCATCGTGTTTCTCCCTTCACGGTTGAACCGGGTCAGTCGGCCGGCATGCCATAGGCCAACAGTGCGCCGGGAAAGTTCGCCATTGCCTGCCCGAGCGCAAGGCGTCCGGGGGCATCCACGTTCAGCGATTCGCCGGTCAGGAGATTGACCAGACGCACACCCGCGGGCAGGAACGCCAGATCGAGCGTGGTGTCGCCCCACACCGCTTCACCCACGGGCGGGGTACCGGGCTCCAGCCCCATGGAAGCGAAAAACCTGCCGGCGGCAACGACGATACCGGCGCCGCCCAGCCGGCGCGCATAGGCCACCGCGTTGCGGGAATGTTTGCCGACGATCACGACGGGATGGTAGTCGCCTTTGAGAAACAGTTCATCGTGCGCACGCCGAAAGTTCAGTACCCGCCAGATCAGCCAGAGCTTTGCCCGACCGTCCAGCGCATTGTCGAAAAAACCGCGGACGCTTGCCGCAATGGCTTCTGCCGGCGCCGCGGCGATGCGTTGCAGCTGTTCCAGCAGCGCCCTGCGGTGGCCGTAGTCGACCGCCCGGCGGTTGTCCGGATCGACCAGGCTCAGGTCGAAGAGTTCGGCTCCCTGGTAGAAATCCGGAACGCCGGGCGAAGTGAGCTTTACCAGCGTCATCGACAGGCTGTTGAGTACCCCGAACCAGGCAATCAGGCCGGCCTGGAGGCGCAAATCGTCCAGGAACGCGTTCGAATCCGGCCGACCGAGCAGCCCGCGCACGAACCCTGCCACCGCCTCTTCGTACTCGTTGTTGATGTTGACCCAGCTCGAATGCAGCTTCGATTCGCGCACGGCCTTCACCATGTAATTCTCGATCCGCTTGCGGTAGGTTTCCAGCCCGACCGCATCCAGTGCCTCGCTCGGGAAGGTTCCGAGCAGCGCCTGGTAGAGGAAATACTCGTCATTGCGCGATGGCGCGGCTTCGCCGTCAACCTTGCGCCGATGGATGGCGTTCATGCGGCTCCAGCGGCGCAGTGTCAGCCTCCATGCGGCGGGTATTTCGGAGATCACGTCGATGCGGCAGCGCACGTCCTCCGAGCGCTTGTTGTCGTGGGTGGATGTCGCGAGCATCGTGTGTGGCCAGCGGGCAGCGCGGTCGGCGCTCGCACCGTGGAACGCCGAAACGGACATGCCGAACATGTCGGGGTCACCGCCCACCTCGTTTAGCGAGGCGAGACGATTGAAGCTGTAGAACGACGTGTCTTCGACGCCCTTCGCTGCAACGGGCGCGGTGAACTGTTGAAACTTCATCGCAAACGCGCGGTAGCGTCGCCTGAGTTCGGGTGGTGCTTCCTTTGGCGGACTTGCGAGCAGCACCAGACGCAGGAAGTCGAATGCGGTCGCGTCGGCTGCACGGACCCTCTGACGCGCGTGAGCGACGGCCCAGTCGATGTAGCGCCGGTCCTGCGGCGTGAGGCGCTCGGCGACGTAGGTTCGGTACACGGGTAGACAGGCCGCAACCTCGGCAACCGCGTGCCGCAACGTGTTGAACGTGTAGTCGCGCGTGCGCCGATCGGCGCGCGCGATGCGCAGAAGTTCGGTAGCGAGTACCGTCAGTTCGGAGGCCAGGGCAGAGCGAGTAACGTCGCGCTTGGCGTAGTAAGCCGCGTCCTCGAAATCGGTATTCTCACCCGTGAACGCGCTCCAAACGCGGCTGAGCTTGGCCCGGGCCAGACGGTCTACGAAGAGTGCGTTCACCACCGTGGCGAAACGGTAACCGGTCGTGCCGTGCACCGCCCAGCTGGTGGGCACGTGCTCGTGGCGCGCAGCGATCTTCTCGACGACCACGTACAGGGGGCGTGCAGGCCGACCATTGGTTTCGCTTTCCAGTACTTCTCCCCCGGTGAGGCGCGCGTAATGCTCCTGCAGCCTGCGAAAATACTGTGCCGGATCGTACAGGCCGTCGGAGTGGTCGATGCGCAGCCCGTCGATCCTGCCCTCTGCGGCCAGGCCGAGCACGAGGGCGTGTGTGGCGGTGAACACCGCCTCGTTTTCCATGCGCAGTGCGGCCAGATCGTTGATGTCGAAAAAGCGGCGATAGTTGATTTCGTCGGAGGCCACGCGCCAGAAGGCGAGCCGGTACGCCTGCGCTTCGAGAAGCGCATCCAGTGCATCGAAACTTGCGGGCTCTCCCGGGGTTCCGTTGAATCCGCGCACCGCGTGCTCGATCGCTTCCAGGAAAGCGGGATGCTCGCGGGCGAGCTGCGCCAGCCGGCGCTTGAGCAGTTCCTTGTCGCGGTTGCGCTCGATGGTCTTATCCGCGGCCGTTTCGTTGCGCGTTGGCAGGTGTGCGAACGCCGCGGCGAGGCTGGCGGCTTCCAGCAGCGCGTCCTCGGAGACCCTTGTTCCTTCCAGCGAGCGCAGCGCGCGCTCGAGCACGCGCGGGTAATCGCGCGGATCGACCGGAAAGCGGTTCTCATTATAGAGCACGCTGAATGATCCCCGGTCCGCCTCGAAGACGAGCTTGAACTCGCCCGCTTCGAGAACCACGCCATATTGGTCGCCCAGCACCGGGATAAGCACCCTGTTCACCATGTCAGGGTTGACCGGTTGCCAGTCGATGTCGAAGAACTCTCCGAACGCGGATGCAGGTCCGTTCTCCAGCACATCCATCCACCAGGCGTTGTCCGCTCCCATCACGCCCATGTGATTGGGGACCATGTCGAGGATCTGCCCCATCCCGTGAGCGCGCAGCGCGGCACAAAGCTTCTCGAAGCCTTCCGCCCCGCCGAGATCGGGGTTGATCGCGTTGTGATCGATGATGTCGTAGCCGTGAGTACTGTTCTCTCGGGCGCGCAGGTAGGGCGAGCAGTACACGTGGCTGATGCCGATCGTGCTCAGGTAGGGCACCAGCGCCGCAGCGTCGTCGAACGTGAAGTGGCGGTTGAGCTGCAACCGGTAGGTTGCGCGCGGGATGCGCGCGCCGCCCTGCGCGCGGCGCATGGGCCGGGGCTGCGCCAGCGGGCGCAGCGCCGTGAGAGCGCGCGCGAGCGCGACGAAGCGCTCATCGTCAGGCCATCGCTCCAGCGCGACTGACAGCTTGCGGCGCCAGTTCGGATGCTCGCTCGAGGTGCCCGGAAGATTCACTTGATCGCGTATTCCAAGCACGTCCTCCAACTGCACCACTTGCAGGCACGAAGGGGTGCGGGCGAGGAACACCTGCAGCTGGCGCAGAAGCTCGCCAGTCATCTCGGGCACTGACACCGGGTCGACGCTGGCGCCGTCGGGAAGCAAGCCTTCGCGCTCGAGAGCGAGCAGCAGCCGCGCGCGGTCCTGGGCGCGGCCGAGAATCTGTGCCTGGTACCCTTCCTCGGTCGGGAACAGCCGGAGCTGCCTTCGCAGCGTCAGATCGCGTCCTTCCCAGTAACCGGCAAGAGTGGGCAGATCGTGCGTCGCTGCGGTGACCAGTGAGCCGGCGGGGTATTCTGCGGGCGGCTTGAAATCGCCCGAGTGCTGCCGTTCGAAAATGAGCACCCTGTACGAGAGCACGCCGGCGCGCTCGAGCGTCGCGCGGACTTCGTCCGGGACCGTACCGAGGTCTTCACCGATGACCATGCAGCGGTTGCGATGACTCTCCAGCGCGACTATGCCTACGAGGTCCTCGAACGGATAGCGCACGTAGGCCCCATCGCGGGGCTCGCCGCCCTGAGGCACCCAGAACAGTCGTGCCAGCGCCATGACGTGATCGATGCGCAGCGCACCCGCGTGTCGCATGTTGGCGCGCAGCGTTGCGATGAACGGAGCGTAGGCCGCCGCGCGCAGCCGTTGGGGCGCGAACGGTGGCAGGCCCCAGTCCTGGCCGCGAAGGTTGAATTCGTCGGGAGGAGCGCCAATGCTTGCCGCGAGCGCATACAAATCCTGATTGGCCCATGTTTCCGCGCCGCCGCGATCGACCGAGACCGCCAAGTCTTCGTAGAGCCCGACCCCCAGGCCCAATTCCATTGAACGCCGGCCTACGGCATCGAGTTGAAGTTCGGCATTCCACTGCAGATATTCGAAGAACTCGACCCGCTCGGCATGGGATTCGGCGAAGCAGGCGACTTCGGGCCCGTTGGGGTCTCGGTAGGCTTGCGGCCACACCGGCCAACCCCAGACGTGCGGGTCCTCCCGGGAAAAATGCTCCTGCAGCGCCTCGAACAGCGCGTGCTGCCTGAGCGCCGGCGCGTGCGCGGCTTGAAAGGCGCGGAAAGCCTGCGCCCTGGGCGTTCCGCTGGCGAGGTGATGGTTGCTGAAATGCGCAAAACAGCGCTCCAGCATCGGCAGCTTGACGTGCGCAACCGCGGTGTAGTCCACCAGTTCCGCCTCGCGTAGCGCCTTCAGGCGCGACTGGAAGTCGGGCGTGCGCACTTGCGCGGATGCGTCGTCGCATTCGGCGAAATCTCGGATCGCCTCGACGTCGAGGTATAGCACGTTTACGAAGCATCGCGAGGAAGGGCTGTAAGGGCTCGCGTGCTCCGGGTTGTGAGGAAACAGCGCGTGCAGCGGATTGACGCCGACGATGTCAGCACCTCGCGCGCCCCACTGCGCGAGCAGCGTTGACAGGTCGGTGAAATCGCCGATGCCCCAGTTGCGCTCCGAGTGGAGCGCGTAGAGTTGCGCCGCCGCACCCCATACACGGCCGCCGTTTTCCACGGCCTGTGGCTGGAAGCACCGTGCGGGAACCATGACCAACGTCGCTTCGCTCAGCGCGGTACCGTTGCTCACGATCGCGAGCCGATGGTAGCCGCAGGGCACGCTGGCCTGCAGCGCGAATTCATGTGTGAAGTACTGCTGACCTTCGAGTTCGCCGGAGTCGACGACCTTTAGCGCGGCGATGTCGAGCGCGCCCTCGTCATGTCGATCGTTTTCCTGGGTGATGCGCCAGATCAGCGGCGAATTCGCCATCGCGGCGGGGAGGTTGATCCGTATGTTCCAAGGCGGGGCGTTCTCCTGCGCGACGATCACAGGCGCGAGCACGGCGCGCCAGCTCTCCGAGTCTGCCGCGCGAATTGCCCCATCGATTTCTTCGGGTGATCCTGCGCGTACCCCGAGCGCGCCGAGCAGCGCAAGGAGGCTCGCATCGGGGACCTCGTGGCGTTTGCCCCAGATGTCGTAGTAATCCGGGTCGATCTGGTGAATCCGGGCCAGCCGTTCGAGCGCTACACGCGTGTTCATCGTCATCGCGCTGATTCCCCTTCCAGCGAAAACGCTACGAACCACCCCGGAAGCTTGCGCGTTCTGGCGCGCTTTCCAGTTTGCCGGGTGCTTGCGTATATGAGCTCACCGGGCGGCATGGTCACGGACGGTATTGCCGCGGCTGACAGGTTCGCGATCAGGTGCAGCCGCGATCCGTCACCGAGGGTCCATTGCACGCGCAGCACACCGTTATCGCCGACCTGAAATGCTCCGCCCGTCTGCATGGCGGCCAGACGCGGCACGATGACCCTGTGGCGCAGGGCGAGCAATTCGCGGTGGAACGCGAGCCAGTCACTATGAGGTGGACGGACAATTTCATCCCAGCGGAGCTTCGAAGCCGTGAAGGTTTCCGCGGCGTTCGGATCCGGAATCTCCGCCTGCGCCTCGGGATTGCTGAAGCGCTCGAAGCGCGCAAACTCCCGCCGCCGTCCTTGTGTGACCGCAGCAGCGAGTTCCGACCCGAAGTCGCAGAAGAATTGAAAGGGTGTGCTCGCCGCGAACTCCTCGCCCATGAAAAGCATTGGCGGCGACGGCGCGAGCAATACGCAGGCCGCCGCGGCGCGCAGCGCCTGTGGGCGGGCGATCGCACACAAGCGCTCGCCCAGCGCGCGATTGCCGACCTGGTCGTGCGTCTGCAGGAAGGGGACGAATGCCGCCGGCGGCAGATGTGCGCTCGGTTCGCCGCGCACGGCACCGTCGCGGTGGTGCGAAATCTCGCCCTGATAACCGAAACCCTGGGCGAGCGAACGTCCGAGGTACCACAGAGGCCGAGCAGCGTAGTCCTCGTAGTAGCCATCGCGCTCGCCGGTGATCAATATGTGGAAGGCGTGGTGTATGTCGTCGTTCCACTGCGCGCTCGCCTGCACGGCCCGGCACGCGGCGTCGCGCCGGAGGTAGCGCGCCTGATTGCGGTCGTTTTCGAGAATGAGATGGACTTTGCGTTCGCGCCCCGGTCCGGCGCGCAGCGCCAGCGCGATTTCGGTAACGATATCGGGGTCTGAATCGTCGGCGATCGCATGCACTGCGTCCAGGCGCAACCCGTCGAAACGATATTCTTCGATCCAGTAAAGCGCGTTTTGGACAAAGAAGTCTCGCACTGTGCGCGAGTCCGCGGCGTCGAAATTGATTGCGGCACCCCAGGGGGTGTGGTGTTCGGGATTGAAGAACTGCGGCGCGTAGGCGTGCAGATAGTTGCCCTCGGGGCCGAAATGGTTGTACACCACGTCGAGAAACACCATCAGTCCGCGCAGGTGGGCCTGCTCGACCAGGCGCTTCAGCTCATCGGGCGTGCCGTAGGAACCGTCGGGCGCGAAGGGTAATACGCCGTCGTAGCCCCAGTTGCGCCGGCCGGGAAAGTCCGCCACCGGCATGATTTCAAGGGCGGTGACACCGAGCGGGACAAGATAGTCCAGGCGTTCAACCGCAGTGGCGAACGTACCTTCCGGCGTGAACGTTCCGATGTGCAGTTCGTAAATGACCGCTTCTTCCCAGGGCCTTCCGCTCCAGTTGCCGTCGCTCCAGTCGAACGCTAGAGGATCGACCACCATGCTCGCGCCGTGCACGTCGTCCGGATTGAAGCGAGAGGCCGGGTCGGGAAAGCGGGTGTCGCCACACCGATATGAATAGCGCGTGCCGGCCGGCGCCTCGCGCAGGATCGCCTCGAACCAGCCGTCGTCGAGGGCTTTCATCGGTGCTACGGAACGCAATGGGCCCGCGGCGGTCTCGAGCGCAATTTCCATGGCTCCGGGCGCCCAAAGCCGGAAGCGCGTCGTCCCGTCATCCAGCATTTGTGCACCGAATGGCATCGCATGGCGGTGCTTCACCTTGGGGTTTCCATGATCAGGGGCGTCCCTCGCCACCGTTTTCGCGGCGCGTCTCACCCGCCGACCCCACATGGTGGAGCAGCGCGAGCGAGCGTCCCTGCAGGTCGTACATCACGCCGGCATCGAACAGACCGTTGATCTGCAGCCCGTCCTCGAATGCCGTATCCAGCAATACTCGCCACCGCACGCCGAGGTACCGCGGCAACGTGAAGGGAACCGCTTCGTGATGCGCGTTGAACAGAAGCAGGAAGTTCCGGTCGCGCACCGGATGACCCCGCATGTCGGTTTCGGTCAGTGCGTCCCCTGCCAGGTACACACCGAGGCAGCGCGCGAAGTGCGTGTTCCACTCGTCGTCGGTCATTTCACCGCCCTCCGGGCGCAGCCAGACGATGTCCTTCACTCCCAGGCCGCGCACCGGATGGCCCTTGTAGAAGTCGCGCCGTCTGAATACCGGATGCGCTCGGCGCAATGCGATGGCCCGCTGAGTGAATGCCAAGAGCTTGTGTTTGTCGTCGTCCAGTGCCCAGTCTACCCAGGAGGTTTCATTGTCCTGGCAATAGGCGTTGTTGTTTCCGCTTTGACTGCGGCTGAATTCGTCGCCGGAGAGCAGCATCGGCACGCCTTGGGACAGCAACAGCGTGGCGAGTAGGTTTCGCTGTTGGCGCGCGCGCAGCGCGCGCACCGCGGGGTCGTTCGTCGGGCCTTCCACGCCGCAGTTCCACGACAGGTTGTTGTTGTGGCCGTCGCGGCCGTCCTCCTGGTTCGCCTCGTTGTGCTTGTCGTTGTAGGAGACGACGTCGGCCAGCGTGAACCCGTCATGGGCGCTCACGAAATTGATGCTGGCGTGCGGCCGCCGGCCACCGCGTCCGTACAGGTCGCTCGAACCGGTGATGCGCTGCGCGAATTCGCCGATCAGGCCGCCATCGCCCTTCCAGTAGCGGCGCATGGTGTCGCGGTACTTGTCGTTCCACTCCGACCAGCCGACCGGGAAATTGCCCACTTGGTATCCACCTTCGCCGAGATCCCATGGTTCCGCGATGAGCTTGACTTCGTTTAGCGCCGGATCCTGGCGCAGGATGTCGAAGAAAGCGCCGAGCCGATCGACTTCGTGCAGTTCGCGGGCGAGCGCGGAGGCCAGATCGAAGCGGAAGCCGTCCACGTGCATATCAGTGACCCAGTAGCGAAGCGAATCCATGATCAATTGCAGCACACGCGGATGCACCATGTTCAGCGTGTTGCCACAGCCGGTGTAGTCGGCGTAGTAGCGCCGGTTGTCCGGTGTCAGGCGGTAGTAGGACGCGTTGTCGATACCGCGGAAAGAAAGCGTCGGACCAAGGTGATTGCCTTCGGCAGTATGGTTGTAGACCACGTCGAGTATGACTTCCAGTCCCGCGGAGTGCAGGGTCTTCACCATGGTCTTGAATTCCGCCACCTTGCCCGAGGCCGAATAGTGCTTCTCCGGGGCGAAATAGCCGATGGTGTTGTAGCCCCAGTAGTTGGTCAGGCCGCGCTCGACCAGCTTCCGGTCGTCGACGTAGGCGTGCACCGGCATCAGCTCGACGGTGGTGACGCCCAGCCGCTTCAGGTGTTCGATCGCCGGCGCGCTTGCGAGTCCCGCGTACGTGCCGCGAAGCGCGGGCGCGACCTCAGGGTGGCGCAGGGTGTATCCGCGCACGTGCATTTCATAGATGACCATGTCGTTCCAGGGCACGTTCGGGCGCCGGTCCTCGCCCCAGGTGAAGGCGGGGTCGGTCACCTTGCATTTGGGCATGCCGCGCGCGCTGTCGCGGCGGTCAAGCGACAGGTCTTCGCGCCGGCTGCCGATGGTGTAGCCGAACAGCGCGTCGTTCCAGCGCACGTTGCCGTCAATGTTCCGGGCATAGGGATCGAGCAGCAACTTGTACGGGTTGAAGCGATGTCCTTCCTCGGGCTTATACGGACCGTGGACGCGATAGCCGTAGAGCATGCCCGGGCGCGCTTCCGGAAGATAGCTGTGCCAGACCAGGTCGGTCTGCTCGCGCAACTCGACGCGCTGCAGTTCGCGCCGGCCGTCGGCGTCGAATATGCACAGCTCGACCTTGTGTGCGTGCTCGGAAAACAGCGCGAAATTCACGCCTTCGCCGTCCCAGGTCGCCCCGCGGGGATAGGGACGGCCCGGCCAGACAGCGGTAATCGGCTTCATGCTCGGCGCCTTAGGGAGAGTTTGAGATCGGATATAGAGCGTGGCCCTCGCGGCACGCCTGTGCCGCCGGCGCTGCGCGCCTAGATTATAGGGCAGCGAAGATTCGCCTGACGTGTTCCCGCGCTATGCAACGATCAGGCACTCCTGCGGCACGCCGTGTTCTATTCGGCATAACGGCCTGCGCGCGTGCCGATATCGGCGATCGGCACCACGACGATCCCAGAATCGGTGACTGTGTATCGACTGGCGTCCGCGTCGAGGTCGTAGCCGATACGCGCACCCGCGGCGATCACGTTGTAGCGGTCGACGATTGCGCGGCGTAGCCGCGCGCCCTTGCGCAGCACGCAGAAGTCCATGATCACGCAATCCTCGATCACCACGTCTTCCTCGATGGTCACTTCGCGGCGGATCACCGAATGGCGCACCGTGGCGTTCCGGATGACGCCTCCCGTCGCGATGTCGCTCGACTCGATGCGTGCTGAGCCGATGCGTGCCGGCGGTCCCTGAAAGCTGGTTGAGCGGATCGGCCAGCGGGGGTTGAACAGGTCGAAACGTGGCGTCAGCCCCAGCGTATCCATTGCCGACTCGAAATACGCATCCAGCGTGCCGACGTCGCGCCAGTAGCCGTGCTCCTCGTGCGGTTTCACGCCCGGTACCTGGTTGGAGGCGAAATCGTAGGCATAGAGCCGGTGCGTGTCGACCAGGCGCGGCAGCACGTGGCGCCCGAAGTCGTGTTCGCCGCGCTCGCGTCCTTCCTCGACGGCGGCGATCAGAATGTCGGCGTTGAAGATGTAATTCCCCATCGAGGCGTAAGCGCGTGTCGGGTCTGACGGCATTGTTTTTGGCCGTTCGGGTTTTTCCTGGAATTCCAGTACGCGTCCCTCGCGGTCGACTCCGATCACGCCGAAGGCCGTGGCGTCGGCGACCGGGACCGGCAGCGCCGCAACGGTGACGTCGGCGTTGCGGCTGCGGTGAAAATCGATCATCTGGCTCACGTCCATGCGATAGACGTGGTCGGCGCCGAATACCACCACCAGGGTCGGGCTCTCGTGCCGGATCAGATTCAGGTTCTGGTACACCGCGTCGGCGGTACCGGCGAACCATTCCGGACCCTCGGCCATCTGCGGCGGCACCACGGTGATGAAATGATCGGAGATGATCGGTGCGAGCACCCAGGCGTTGCGGATGTGTTCGATGAGCGATTGCGAGCGGTACTGCACCAACATGTAAATAGAGTAGATCTGCGAGTTAACCAGATTCGACAGCACGAAATCCACGATCCGGTAACGGCCACCGAACGGCACCGCAGGCTTCGAGCGGGTTGCCGTAAGGGGCGATAACCGTGTCCCCTCGCCCCCTGCGAGCACTATGGCAAGAATTTTTTCCTTGATCATGATTCCTTCTCCATTCGCCTAGCCACCCTGTGAGGCAGGAACCCAACCCGTTTCGAAAGCGTAACCATGCATCGCCTGCCGCACGGTGACCGGCGATCTATCGCCGACGCGATATGCCTTTCGCAATCCGGCCTAATTCCCGCCGTTCTTTCGCTGCCCGGGCCACCAGCGGTCGATGAGTTCCTCGGCCGCGGCTTTTCCGCCGAGCCCGAAGGCAAGCGACATCGCGAACACGACCCCGGCCAGGATGATCAGGAAACTCTGCCTGACGATATCCCCTCCGACGTTGACCTGGTCCAGCGCGATCAGCACGACGAACGTCATGATGCCGTACTGGGCGAGCTTGCCCAACACGTCTGCGTCCTGGATGCTGATATTCCTGCAGTAGGTGATCACCGCGTTGCCGACGAAGCGTGCGAAATAGGCGCCGAAGGCCAGGATCAGCAGCGCGACGATCAACTTCGGCACGAAGCGCACGATCTCGCCGAGCAGGCCGGTGATGTAGGTGAGGCCCACGCTGTTGAAGCCGATGATGAGGGCGGCCAGGATTACCAGCCAGTAGGCCAGCAAACCGAATATGCCGGTGGTATCGGATTCGATACCGCCCTGGTGCAGGAACCCGTCCAGGCCCGCGCGCTCGGTGAGTACGTTGAAGTTCACCGCCCGAAGGGCCCTGACGATCGCGAACCGCACGAACTTCGCGAGAAACCATCCTGCGATCAGCACGCCGATCGCCAGCGCAAGCTTGGGCAGGAATTCCCCGAGCTGGATCAGAAACACCCGCACGGGTTCGAGCATGACGTCGACTTTTTCCATGTCAGCCTCCTTTCTATCGATGCGTTGCGTTGTCAGCGTCCGAGTTCGGTGATAGCCCGCACAGCACGAGCACGCCCTGCAGCGGAACGTTGAGCCAGGCGGGGCGGTTGCCGACCTCGTAGCGCAGTTCGTACAACGCCTTTTCCAGCTCAAACAGTTCGATCAGGCCCCGCACATCGGCGAAGGACCCGTACAGGCCGTCGCTGCGGGCGGTTTCGTCGTAGGCGCGCAGGAACGTCTCGCGGGTCTCGCGCGCCCAACTCCGGGCGAGCGGGGCGAGCCGGACCCGGTCGGCATCGGTGTACGTGTCGCGCAGCAGCGCATTCCAGCGCGCGTAATCGAAAGAGCGGAGCATTCCGGCGATGTCGCGCAGCGAGGAGTGTTTGGCGCGGCGCTCGGCTAGCGGCCGCGCCGGCTCGCCCTCAAAATCGATGATGATGAAATCGTTGTTGTTAACCAGCACCTGGCCAAGGTGGTAGTCGCCGTGGTAGCGGGTCTTGAGGCATCGGCCAGCAGGCATACTGCCGGCATCGATACGGTCGAGCAGCCGTTGCCGCTGCCCGATCAATGCGCGTGCGTAGGGCAGAGCCTGAGCTGGGATCTGGGTCTCGTGCCGTTCCAACAAGGCGAGCGTGGCGAGCGCATCCTCGTGCACGCGCTGCTTCCAGGCGGCGAATTCGCTCGGTTCGACCGGTTCCGGGTCGAATGCCGGATCACCCGTACGCAGCGCCAGCGCCTTGTGCAACTCGGCGGTGCGCAGGCCCAGCGTATAGGCGAGCGACAGGTACGCGCCATGCACGTCCGCGGGCGGTTCGGCCGCCGTCGCGAGGTGGGACTCGAACGTACGCTGGAGGTAGTCGGCCGTATAGGACCAGCCGTCGCCCTGGTTCGCGACATGCCCCTGCAGCAGCGCCAGACTGGTCGGCGTACCGTCGGCGGCGACGTATTCCATCGCGCCGGCGACCGGGACGCAGTTGGCAAAATGCGCGACCTCGGTGAGGAAGCGCCCGACCTCGAATTCCGGGTTCACGCCGGCGCGGACATTTCTGTATCCCTTCACGAACAGGCGATCACCGAGCATCACCGTCGTATTGCTGCTCTGGAACGTCGGGCGCGTGACCGGAAGGTCGCCCAGTCCCTGGCCGGCGAGTTCGGCGAAAGCCCTGGTCGGGGTAAAGCGCAGTCTGCCATGGGCGCATGCCGCTTCGCGCCGGGCGCCAATCGCCTCGACGATGGCCTTGCAGAATGATTCGTCGGCGAAAGCGTCTGCGAGCACGCCGACATGCGACTGTTGACGCACTCGTGCCAATGTCGCGGGCGCAAGCGCGCGAACATGTTCATCGTCGCCTTCCCCCCAGGCGAGCGCCATCGGCAGGAAGTAGGTGCTTTCGCCCGGCGCGGCTTGGACCTGCAGCAATGCCATCAGCCAGGCCGACTTGTCCGGTCCCCATAGCGCCCAGTCACTCAGGGCCGCGCGCTTGATTGGTTCGCCCTTGGCCGCGTACCAGCGCTGCGAAGCGATGAAACGCGGCAGCGTGTCGGTTTCGAACTCGGTGCGCAGTCTTTCCGCCATACGGATGCGCCACGGTACGACCCGGTCGCGGAAGAAGCTGGTCCAGCCGTCGAACAGTACCAGCACCGGGCGCTCTTCGGTCGCCAGCCGCTCCTCGTGCCAGCTCGGCACTTCGATGTTTTCGGCAAGGCGAAACCAGTAGAAGCCGCAGGCCGGGAGGGTCAGCAGGTAGGGCAACTCGCCGACGGGCGGAAACGCGGTACGGCCCATCATCTCCACGGGCACGCGGCCCCGAAAGCGTCCCAGGTCAAGCTCCACCGGCTGCGCGGAGCGCCCTAGGTTGGCCACGCACAGGATTGCCTCCTCGCGGTATTCGCGCAGATAGGCGAGGATCTTGCGGTTGCCGGGACTGAGGAAGGTCAGGCGTCCGCGTCCGAAAGCCTTGCTGCCCTTGCGTACCGCAAGCATGCGCCGCATCCAGTTGAGCAGCGAAGACGGGTCGCGCGCCTGCGCCTCGACATTCACGGCTTCGTAGCCGTAAATCGGATCCATGATCGGCGGCAGGAACAGGCGCTGCGGGTCCGCGCGAGAGAAGCCGGCATTCCGGTCCGGGCTCCACTGCATTGGCGTGCGCACGCCGTTGCGGTCGCCGAGGAAGATGTTGTCGCCCATGCCGATCTCGTCGCCGTAATAGATGATGGGCGAGCCAGGCATTGAGAGCAGCAGGCTGTTCATCAGCTTGATGCGCTCGAGGTCGTTTTCCATCAGCGGCGCGAGCCGGCGCCGGATGCCGAGGTTGATGCGCGCACGCGGGTCTGCGGCGTACATCCGGTACATGTAGTCACGCTCCTTGCTGGTCACCATTTCCAGCGTGAGCTCGTCGTGATTGCGCAGGAAGACCGCCCACTGCGCGTTGTCGGGAATTTCGGGCGTCTGCTGCATGATCTCGACTACCGGGTGGCGGTCTTCCTGGGCGATCGCCATGTAGATGCGAGGCATCAGCGGAAAGTGGTAGGCCATGTGGCATTCGTCGCCCTCGCCGAAATACTCGCGCACGTCTTCGGGCCACTGGTTGGCCTCCGCAAGCAACAGCCGGTTCTTGTAGTGGGCGTCGACTTGTGCGCGGATCTGCCGGATTACCGCATGGGTCTGGGGAAGATTCTCGTTGTTTGTGCCCTCGCGTTCGACCAGGTAGGGAATCGCATCGAGCCGGAACCCGTCCACGCCCATGTCGAACCAGAAACGCATGACGCGGATCACCGCTTTCAGCACTTTCGGATTGTCGAAATTGAGGTCCGGCTGGTGGCTGAAAAACCGGTGCCAGTAAAACGCCTTGGCGACCGGGTCCCAGGTCCAGTTGGATGTCTCGGTATCGGTGAAGATGATGCGCGTCTTGTCGTACTTCGCGTCGCTGTCGCTCCAGACGTAGAAATCGCGCTTGGAGGATCCAGCCGGCGCGCGCCGTGCGGCCTGGTACCAGGGATGCTGGTCCGACGTGTGGTTCACCACCAGTTCGGTGATCACACGCAGGCCGCGCCAATGCGCCTCCCGGA
>Ga0155953_1076_pt1 | contig 48084 bp, 44 predicted proteins | sample RifCSPlowO2_02_FD_107607 | JGI IMG/M metagenome (GOLD analysis project Ga0155953, IMG submission 107607) | Betaproteobacteria bacterium RIFCSPLOWO2_02_FULL_63_19
GGGAAGACCAGCACGGCGGGATGGCACTTGAGGGCTCGCGCGAGCACCTTTGCGCGCTCCACGCCCAGGCGGACGCGGTCATTCTCGATCGCCGAAAGAGTGGCTTGAGGAATGCCCGTGCGCTGCGCGAGTTGATTCTGGCTAAGGCCCTGCAACTCGCGAATGATGCGCACCGATTCGCCGGCCGAGACAGTGATGCGTTTCTTCGCGGAACGAAACTGTTTCATTTACGGCCTCCGATAGTCGTGAGCAGTGATCGAGACCACCTGGAAAAGCTGCTCGCCAGGCACCGTGCAGTAAAAAACTCGGTACTGCAACCCGAGTCGTGAAGACCGATAGCCATTCCACTTCCCGGACAAGGCCTCGTCGTTAAACCCACCGATTAGACGAAGGCCCGGCGGCCCGGAAAGCATGGCGATGTCCTTCCACTTCTCGTACCGCTTCAAGATCTCCCGGGGCGCCGCCGAGAGCTGCTTATCGACGCGGCGGTGCTCTTCGATGCGCCACATGCCACATTGTGCCTATACCATATAAGACATGTCAAGGCCGGGCTGTCCTGCGGCATAACGTGCTGTTCTGCGGCGGGCCATGACGATGGTCGCACTGGCAGAGCGCTGGCGGACCGTCCGCAGCAACAGAGGGTTAAGCGGCAGTTCGAAATTCGGCAGCATTCTCTGGCGCTTCACGTACCGCCTTTAGCAAATGGATTACCCAGAAATCCGGTATCACGTTCGGGGAACCCACGACGAGCGTTGCCTGGAGTTTCCCATCGACGACTTTGGATTCCGAGAACGCTACCTCAGGGGATGGCTCGCCTTCATGAACGAGATTGCAGCGTAGATGCTCGTAGATGATGTCCTCAATGGGTATCTGACCAAAAATGATGCGCGGATTCGGGGTGCCTTGCAGAGGCTTGCCATACATCAGCGTAGGCAGTACATCACGAATGAAGGACTTGAACGCCTGATTGTCCGCAGTTGGCCTCGGATATCGCTTCCGTGACGTTGCAGCTGCGGCAATAAGCGCCATTGCCCAAGCCCCTTCCTTGCGACCCTGCCGCCACAATGCCTCAGCGTCCTCAACGCGCGCCTTGATGCCCATGCGGGACTGTTCTGCCGTTTAACGTAGAGGTGAGGGGCGCGGAGCCGGCTTGCCGGCGGAGCGTCCCTCTCGACCGCCTTGTTGGGGGTTGTTGCAATGAGTGAGAACGATTGCAAACGTTGCCATATCAGTGACCGCGAGATTGAGGAATTGGGAAGAGTTTTAATTCGTCCTCTTGAAAAGTACGAAGAATTTCGTCTATCTCAAATTCATAGGCAAGCCGAACAAATCCGTCGGCGTAGGCTCTCAACGAAGCTGTGGGATGCTCTAGACGCTCTACTTCTGAGGCTCGGGCTTTGAATACTTCAACGATCTTCCCCCCTCGCGGATGCGTTGCGATGAGCAGTGCGCAAAGGCTGCTTAGAGCTTCTATGCGGCCTTTGAGATGTGCAATGTCTTCTTCGGCGAATTGGACTTGCTCGTCAATATTCATTGATACCCCCAACGTTCAATGATTGGCCGAAAAAAGTTCTATCACGGCGAACCAGCTTACGCTGATTCAAAAACGCTTGCAAAATCACGATATTGGAACTACTGTATAAAAATACAGTCGACGATAGGTGGTTTCCGATGCATCAACGTGCTGATTGGAAAGGAATTGAGGGTTCTGATAGGAGGCCGCGCGTGCGGCTGCTGGACCAGGTGCACGAGACGATTCGCCGCTTGCATTACAGCCGTCGCACGGAAGAGGCTTACGTGCACTGGATCAAGCGTTTCATCCACTGGAACGGGAAGCGCCACCCGATAACCCTCGGCGAAGCCGAAGTCGCCGGCTTTCTGAGCCACCTTGCGACCGAGCGCAACGTCGCGGCAGCCACGCAGAATCAGGCGCTCGCGGCACTCCTGTTTCTGTACAAACAGGTTCTCGGCCGAGACTTGCCATGGCTGGACGACATGGTTCGTGCCAAGCGCCCGGTACGATTGCCGGTGGTTCTCTCGGCCGGTGAGGCGCAGTCGTTGCTGTCGCAGATGAAGGGCACGCCATGGCTGATGGCGAGTCTGCTTTACGGTTCCGGTCTGCGCCTGACCGAGTGCTTGCGGCTGCGGGTCAAGGACGTGGACTTCGCCTATCGCCAGATCCTGGTGCGCGACGGCAAGGGTGAGAAGGACCGGGTGACGATGCTTCCGGAGAGCGTGGTGCAGGCGATGCACGTCCAGCTCGGCGAGGCGAGGCGTCTGCATTCGATCGATCTGCGCGAGGGATACGGTGAGGTGCATCTGCCCTACGCGCTCGCGCGCAAATACCCGCGCGCCGGATGGGAATGGGCATGGCAGTACATTTTTCCGTCAACCCAGCGCTCGGTCGATCCGGACGACGGAGTCATCCGGCGGCACCACCTGGATGACTCAAGGCTCGCGCGCTGGATCAAGGAAGCCACGCGCAATGCAGGAATCGCAAAACCGGTGAGTGCGCACGTGCTTCGACATTCGTTCGCCACCCATCTGCTGCAGAACGGCTACGACATCCGCACGGTGCAGGAATTGCTCGGACACTCGGACGTCTCCACGACGATGGTCTACACGCACGTGCTGAACAAGGGCGGGCGCGGGGTGGCGAGCCCGCTCGATGCGCTGGCGCAGGTTCGCCGGGCGGAGCAGCAAACGACCGAATACCGGCTACGCGCGGGTCCTACTTCCTCTTCCTCGCCTCCATGAAGGCCTTGCGGTCGTCGTTGACCTTCTTCACCGACGGCCGTTCGGAGGCCATCTTGACGTACGCCTCGACCTTGCCGGCGTGCTCGCCGAACGCGTCGGCGCCGTAGACGGTCTTGGTGGCCAGTTGCACCAGCGGCAGGTGCAGCGCCGCGGCGCAGTCGGCGGCGCCGAATTCGGAGCCGGCCGCCCACGGCGAGAACTTCGCCAGCCTCATCACCGTGCGCACGCCTTTCTCCAGGTCGGTCTTCGTGACCTGCTTGGTCTCATCCGACAGGTTGCCGCCGAAGAACGCGCCGCGGTACAGCCTGCGCGCAACCAGCTCCAGGTACAGTTCCATGTGCGTGATCAGCTCGCGCAGGTGCGCCCGCGCGACCGGATCGCGCGGGTACAGCGGTTTCTCGGGGTAGCTCTCCTCCAGGTACTCCAGGATGACCTGCGACTCGGTGAGGATCTGCCCGCCGCCCAGGTCGAGGAACGGCACCTTGCCCATCGGCGAGCGCGCGAGCAGCGCCGCGTCCTGCGAGGGCATGAACTGCTCCTCTTCGAACGGCACGCCTTTTTCGATCAGCGCGACCTTGACCTTGTTGTAGTAGTTCGATACCGCGAAACCGCAGAGCTTGAGCATGGTGTTCCGTCCTTCGAGTGTGAAAAGGTCGCGGCGCTATTTCGCCGCCGCGTGCTTGGCCAGTTCGAGCTTGGCGATGGCGTTGCGGTGCACTTCGTCCGGCCCGTCGGCGAGGCGCAGCGTGCGCGAGTGCGCGTACATGTGCGCAAGCGGCGTGTCGTCGCACACGCCGGCGCCGCCGTAGGCCTGCATCGCCCAGTCGATCACCTTGAGCGCGACGTTCGGCGCGAGCACCTTGATCATCGCGATCTCGGCCTTCGCGCCCTTGTTGCCGACGCTGTCCATCATGCGCGCGGCCTTCAGCGTCAAGAGGCGCGCGGTGTCGATCATGATGCGCGCCTCGGCGATGCGCTCGCGGGTCACGCTGCGCTCGGACACCGCTCGCCCGAACGTGACCCGAGAAAGCGTGCGGCTGCACATCAGCTCCAGCGCGCGCTCGGCGACGCCCACCAGGCGCATGCAGTGGTGGATGCGCCCGGGCCCCAGGCGCCCCTGCGCGATCTCGAAGCCGCGCCCCTCGCCGAGCAGGATGTTCGAGGCGGGCACGCGCACGTTCTCGAACTTCAGTTCGCCGTGCCCGTGCGGCGCCTCGTCGTAGCCCATCACGTTGAGCGCGCGCAGCATGGTCACCCCCGGCGCGTCGGCCGGCACCAGCATCATCGACTGCTGCTGGTGGCGCGCCGCCTGCGGGTTGGTCTTGCCCATGAAGATGTGCAGCCTGCAGCGCGGATCGGGGGCGCCCGAACTCCACCACTTGCGCCCGTTCAGCACATAGTGGTCGCCGTCGCGCCGGATCGAGGCCTGGATGTTGGTCGCGTCGCTGGAGGCGACCTCCGGCTCGGTCATCGCGAAGCACGAGCGGATCCTGCCTTCGGCGATCGGCTCGAGCCACTGCTTTTTCTGCGCGTCGTCGCCGTAGCGCGCGAGCGTCTCCATGTTGCCGGTGTCCGGCGCGTTGCAGTTGAACGCCTCCGGCGCCCAGTACACGCGGCCCATGATTTCGCACAGCGGCGCGTACTCGAAGTTGCTCAGTTCGCCGCCGTGGCTTTTGGGCCAGAACAGGTTCCACAGCCCTTCGGCGCGCGCCTTCGTCTTGAGTTCCTCGATGAGTGTCAGCGGCACCCACGCGTTGCCGCGCGCGCGGTTCGCCGCGACCTCGTCGCGGTGGCGCTTCTCGTTCGGGTAGACGTGCTCGTCCATGAAACGCTGCAGCTTCGCCTGCAGCGCCCTGACCTTGCCGGAGTATTCGAAATCCATGCGCTTCCCTTTACGACTTTGCCGATGTCCTGGAGCGCCTGTCGGCGCGGCAGCTCAATCGCGCTGCATCGACTTCTGCGCGTACTGCCATCCCAGCTCCGCGAGCGGCCGCGTGCGGCTTCCGGCTTCCAGCGCCCGCGCACTGGAGGCGATGCCGTCGAGCGCGCGCTTGGTGATGCCCTGCAGGATCGCGGCGATGCGGAACATGCTGTAGGCCAGATAGAAGTTCCAGTGGCCGATGCCCTCGCGCCCGCTGCGGCGGCAGTACGCCTCGACGTATTCCTGTTCCGACGGTATGCCGAGTTCCTCGAGGTTCAGTCCCGCGATGCCGCGGAACTTCCCCGGCGGCACGTGCCAGCTCATGCAGTGGTACGAGAAATCCGCCAGCGGGTGTCCCAGCGTCGAGAGTTCCCAGTCGAGGATCGCGAGCACACGCGGCTGCGTGGGATGAAATATCAGATTGTCCAGCCGGTAGTCGCCGTGCACGATCGACGTTTCGTCGCCAGCCGGGATGTTCGCCGGCAGCCACGCGATCAGGTTGTCCATCGCCTCGATCTTCTCGGTCTCCGAGGCCTGGTACTGCTTGGTCCAGCGGCCGATCTGGCGCGCGAAATAATTGCCCGGCCTGCCGTAGTCGGAAAGGCCGATCGCGTTGTAATCGACCCGGTGCAAAGCGGCGATGACGCGGTTCATCTCGTCGTAGATCGCTGCGCGCTCGGCGCGCTGCATGCCGGCGAGCCCCTGTTCCCAGAACACGCGGCCCTCGACGCACTCCATGACGAAGAACGCGCGCCCGATGACGCCCTCGTCCTCGCACAGGCAGTAGGTGCGCGGCACCGGCATGCCCGCGCCGCCGAGCGCGGTGATGACGCGGAACTCGCGCTCCACCGCGTGCGCCGAGGGCAGCAGTTTCGCCACCGGTCCGGGCTTGGAGCGCATCACGTAGGATTTTCCGCCGGCCGCAAGCCGGTAGGTCGGATTGGACTGGCCGCCCTTGAACTGCTCGACCGCGAGCGGACCGGAGAAGCCTTCGACGCGCCCGCGCAGATAGGCCTCGAGGGCGGCGACATCGAAGCGATGCCGCTGCTGCACCGGCATGGTGCCGACGAACTCGTCGCTCATTTCGATTATTCGGTGGGGAATCGGTGCGAGCGCCGATGCTAGCACGCTTTGTGCCGGCCTCGCGCCGCGCGCCTCGCGCCGCGCACGTCAATAGGTCGGCCGCTGCTTGAAATACTTGACGCGGTCGATCGAGCGCACTTTCAGGTTGACGATTTTCACGTCCTGCAGCACCCGCAGCGGCACCTCGGCGCCGGCCGGCCCGATCGCCCACATCTTCTTGTACAGGTCCGCATGGCTCCTGACGACGTCGGGTCCGATGCCGAGCAGGATGTCGCCCACGTGTATGCCGGCGCGATCGGCCGGCCCGTCCTCCGAAACCCGCGTGACGAACAGCCGCCCCTGCACCGATTCGGTCGCCAGGCCGATCCACGGCCGCGGCGTTCCCGCGCGCCGCCCGTTTCGCTTCAGGTCCGAAAGTATCGGCTTGAGTATGTCCACCGGCACGAACATGTTCCCGGGCAGCGGCGATCCGCGCTCGGCCGCGTCGCGCACCAGCAGCGAGCCCACGCCGACCAGCTTGCCGCTGCGGTTGACGAGCGCCGCGCCGGCCCACTGCAGCGTCGGGGGCGAGGTGAAAATGGCGTTGTCGAGCAGGTATTCCCAGCTGCCGGCGAACGGCCGCCGCGCGACGACATAGGCGATGCTCGCCGTCTCGCGCCCGCCTGCGCTAAGGATCATCACCGGATCGCTCACCTGCAGCGTTTCCGATTCGCCGAGCGCCAGCGGCTTGACCTTGAGCGGCGCCGTCGCGCGCAGCAGCCCGAAGCCCGTGGCGTGGTCGTAGCCGACCACGACGGCCGGCAGCGTGCGTCCTTCCTGCGTGGTGACCTCGATCGAATCGGCCTCGATGACGATATAGCCGATGGTCACGATGTGGCCCTTGTCGTCGATGACGACGCCGCTGCCCTCGCGCGCCGAGCCGAGGTTCGCGTTGGTGCGCGCGTCCGAGATCGCCTTCACTTTCACGCGCACGACGGCCGAGATCGCGTTCTCGGCGTCCTTGTCCGACATCGCGTTCTCGTTCCCGGCCCCGGCGCGCGGCTCGTCGGCCTTCTGGGCCAATGCAGTGTTCGCGACGCCGAGCATGCCGGCCAGCGCGGCTGCAAGCAGCAGCTGAAAACGCCAACCCATGCGAGCCCCCGATGATCGAACGATAATGCAGTGATTGTTATCCTAATCTCAGCGGAATACCAGTAGCGCTAAATGCCCACAGGCGACAGGGTTTTGCGCTGCGCTTCGCGCGCGGCGCCGCGGTAGAATTCAACGCGGGCCGACCTCCGCGATTCAAGCGAGACATCCATGACGCTCCCCGCCACGATGCGTGCAGTCGAAATCACCGAGTACGGCAAGCCGGAGGTGCTCAAGCTTTGCGAGCGACCGGTGCCGCAGCCCAAAGCGGGCGAGGTACTGGTACGGGTGTCCGCGGCCGGCATCAACCGCCCGGACGTGCTGCAGCGTCGCGGGCACTACCCGGTGCCTCCCGGAGGCTCGGACATTCCGGGACTGGAAGTCGCCGGTGAGGTGGTCGCAGTCGGCAGCGGCGTGAGCCTGTGGACGGCAGGCCAGAAGCTTTGCGCGCTGCTGCAGGGAGGTGGATACGCCGAATACTGCACGGTGCCGGCGCCGCAGTGCCTGCCGATCCCGAAGGGGCTCTCGGCGGTCGAGGCCGCGTCGCTGCCGGAGACTTTTTTCACCGTGTGGAGCAACGTGTTCGACCGCGCGCGGCTCGCCCCCGGTGAGAGCCTGCTGGTTCAGGGCGGATCCTCGGGCATCGGCGTCGCGGCGATCCAGATGGCCAAGGCTTTCGGTCACAAGGTGCTCGCCACCGCCGGCAGCCCGCAGAAATGTTCGGCCTGCGAGGAGTTGGGCGCCGATCGCGCCATCAACTACAAGACCGAGGACTTCGTCACCATCGTCAAGGAAGCCACCGGCGGCCGCGGCGTGGACGTGATCATCGACATGGTCGCAGGCGAATACGTCGAGCGCGAACTGAAATGCCTCGCCGACGACGGCCGGCTGGTGATCATCGCGCTGCTGGGCGGAACCCGGGGCACGCTGAGCCTGAACGAGATCCTGACGCGGCGCCTGTCGCTGACCGGCTCGACACTGAGGCCGCGGCCGGTGAGCTTCAAGGGCGCGATCGCCAGAAGCCTGCGCGAGAAGGTCTGGCCGCATCTGGAGTCCGGCGCGATCAAACCGGTCATCTACAGAATATTCCCGCTCGCCGAAGCCCGCCGCGCGCACGAGCTCATGGAGTCGAGCACGCATATCGGGAAGATTGTTCTGACGATCGATTGACCGCCTGCCGGCGAGCGGCGAACCTGGCAAGCGCGGGAGGACGCATCGATGCGCATTCTGGCGATACACGGCGTCGGCCACGGCGACGCCAGGAGCGACTGGCAGCCCGGATGGCGCTCGGCCATCGGCGACGGACTGAAGGCCTGGAACCGGAACGCGGCGCCGCAGATCGAGTTCCTCGGCTACGATCATTTCTTCGAGCAGCACGAGCTCGGCGCACCGGCCGTGACCGAAGCGCTGGTGCGGCTGGCGGCAAGCGGGCTATTCTACGGCATCACCGACCTGTTCCGCAGCCCGCGGGGATTCGCGGACATGCTCGAGGGCGTGCGCTGGAGCGCCGGCATGGTCGCGCAGTGGGTCGCGATCGAGGAGCTGCGCGCGCAGCTGCGCTCGCTTCTGGCGGCGAAGATCCGCAGCTTCCAGCCCGATGTCATCGCCGCGCACAGCCTCGGGTCGCTGATCGCTTACGACTTGTTCAAGCGCGACGAAACCGCGCATCGCGCCGCGCCGCTGTGCGATGGGCGCACGCTGCTCACGTTCGGTTCGCAGATCGGCAATGCCGCGGTGCGCGCGATCTTCGGCGGGCGCATCGGCGCTGTGCGCAGCGCACGCTTCTGGTGGCACCTGTACAACGAGGAAGACGACGCGTTCACCGGGCCCGTGCATCTGCCCGATCCCGAGCGTTTCCGCCAGGTCGACACGTTATTCGACATCGAAGGCTGGGCCGATCACGACGGTGCGCAATACCTCGCCCACGCCGAGGCGGTGCAGACGGTCTGGCAGGATCTGGCTTCGACGATTGCGCGCGGACGCTCGATGGCACCCGCGCCCGTGTCGCTCGCGAGCGCGCACCGGCGCGCCGCGCGGGCCGAGGCGCGCGCCGCGTCGCAACTGCGTGCGCTGCTGGTCGGCGTGGCCGACTACCCGGACGCCGCTTCGCGCCTCGAAGGGCCGGTCAACGACGTGTTCAGCGTCAGTGCCGCGCTACAGGACCTGGGCTTCCCGGCCGACGGCATCCGCGTGGTGCTGAACGATCGCGCCACGGCCGCCGGGATCCGCGAGCGGCTGAAGTGGCTGCTCGCAAACGCCCGGCCCGGCGACACGCTGGTCTTTTTCTACGCCGGCCACGGCGCGCAGATTCCGGGTTACGGCAGGGATGCCGAAGTGGACCGCCTCGACGAGTGCCTGGCGCCGTACGACTTCGACTGGAGCCGGGGCCGCGCGATCACCGACGATGAGTTCTGCGCGCTGTACAGCCAACTGCCCTATGAAGCGCAGTTCACCGCGATGTTCGATTGCTGCCACGCGGGCGGCATGGCGCGATCGGGAGGCGCCAGGGCGCGCGGGCTGTCGCCGCCGGACGATATCCGTCACCGGACGATACGCTGGGATCGCGACTTGCAGATGTGGCTGCCGCGCAAAGCGCTCGCGACCAGGCCCGACGCGCAGAACCGGGTGAAGCGCAGCGCGGACCGCGAAGCGTGGACCGGCAGCAGCGGCGCGGTGCGGCGTCTCGGGCGCGCGAGCGCGCTGTGGCTGCCCACGGACCGCGACTACCGGCGCGCGCTCAAGGCCACCGGTCACAAGGGTCCGTACACGCCGGTGCTGCTGGAAGCGTGCGCCGAAGGCGAATCGGCCTACGAATACCGCCACGGCGTCACCTCGCACGGTGCGTTCACGTTCGCGCTGTGCGCGGTGCTGCGCGAGGCGGCGCGGCGCCGCACGCGCCGGCCGCTCACGTTCTCGGGGCTCATCGAGCAGACCGCAGCGCGCATCCGGGCGGTCGTGGCCGACCCGCAGTATCCGCAGTTGCTGTGTCCCGAAGAGCGGTTGAAACAGCCCATTCCGGGACTGCGCCGCTAGGTTCACGCACGCGAGCCGGGCATGGCGGACGATAACAGGGTGCCGCGCCGCTACTGCGCGGTGCGCTACCCGAAGCGGCGCGGCTTCGCCGCCGGCGTGAGCGCCGAGCGCGCACGACTGCTGCGCCAGAGCGCGAACAAATGGCTGAACGGCACGACGCTGCGCTACTGGTTCTTCGACAAGCCGAAGCGCTGGACCGCGGCGGACGCGCAGAAGAACGTGGTGCGTGAGGCTTTCGGCAAGTGGAAAGCGCTGGGCATCGGCCTCGAATTCACCGAAGTCGACAAACGCGCCGAAGCGGACATCCGCATCGCGTTCGAGCAGGGCGACGGCTCGTGGTCGTACATCGGCACCGACGTGCGCACCCGGCGCGCGGACCCGCGCACGATGAACTTCGGCTGGAGCCTGACCGGCGACCCCGTCGAGGGCATGAACACCGCGATGCACGAAATCGGCCACACGCTGGGATTTCCGCACGAGCACCAGAACCCGTTCGCGGGCATCGTCTGGAACGAGTCCGCTGTCTATGCCGCGCTAGGCGGGCGGCCGAACCACTGGAGCCGGGCGACGACCTACCGCAACATCCTCGAGAGAATCGCGCCCGACAGCGTGCAGGGCTCGCGGTGGGACCCTGATTCGGTGATGCACTATCCGTTCGAGGCCGGCCTGATCGAAAAGCCCGCCCGATACCGCGCCGGCCTGACGCCCGCAGGCGGGCTGTCAGCGCGCGACCGCGCCTGGGCGCTCGCGTTCTATCCGGCCATCGGCGAGGCGACGACGCGGCGGCTCGAACCATTTCAATCGGTGGCGCTCGCATTCGCGCCGGGACAGCAGGCCGATTTTCGCTTCGACCCGGCTCGGACGCGCGAATACGAATTCCGCACCTTCGGCGCTTCCGATACGGTCATGGCGCTGGACGAAATGCGCGCCGCGGGCACACGGCGCATCGCCGAAGACGACGATACCGGCGTCGAGCGCAACGCGCGCATCAAGGCGCGCCTGCGAGCCGGGCGCAGCTACTTGCTGCGGGTCAGGCTGCATTACGCGCAGGCGTCGGGACGGACTGCGGTCATGGTGTGGTAACTGCGGCTCTGCCGGCAGGGCGGCTACTCCGCGCCGATGAGCAGATAACGCGCCGTGTGCTCGTTGTGCCGCTTCAGCGACGAAACGAAATGATCGAACGGCAGCTCGTAGAGCCGCTTCAGCTCGCGCGAGCGCGCCTTCAGATCGTCCCACGCGATGCGCGCCGGTCCGCCGCGCAGCGCGAGCACGATCCTGTTGACGTCGTCCTCGGCGGCGAGCTCCAGCACGCGGCCGCCGAAGCTCTTTTCGATGCGTCGGCGCCACTTGTCGCGCTTGGGGTCGTCGGCCATGAAGTTCGCCGACAGCACGCCGCCCTCGCGCAGCGCCGCATGCGCCGCGGCATAGAAATCCTGCGTGCAGAGTTCCGCCGCGTGCGCCTCGTCCTCGAATCCGTCGATCAGCAGCACCTCCGCGCTCGCGGGGACGCGCGGTACGTACGCGGCGCCGTCGGCCACCACGACGCGCAGATGGCGGTCCTGCGGCGGCAGGCCGAAGTACTGCCTGGCCGCCACGACCACGCCGGGATTGATTTCCACCACGGTGACCCTGACTCCGGGCATGGTCGCGCGTATGAAGCGCGGGATCGAACCGGCCCCCAGGCCCACCATCAGCACGTCCCTCGGCTCCGGGCAGAAAAGCAGGAACGCCGTCATCGCGCGCGTGTATTCGAGCTCGAGCGCATCGGGCGCCGACAGGCGCATCGCGCTCTGGATCGCGTCGCCGCCGATATGCAGCATGCGCACGCCGCCCTTCTCGCTGACGGCGATTTCGCCACCCTTGCCGGCGAGCCACCTTCTCGCGCGCGCCACGTCGGTCAGCGCTCGCCTGGCGATCGACCCGCGCGCCGCTGGCTTGTTCTCGTGGTTCATCTTCAGGCTTCCTGGTGTGCACGCCATTCTATGCCTCGCGCGCCCGCGTGCGGAAAGCGGTCAGTTCGACGCCTCGGCGAACGTCATGCGCATGCTCTGCGCGACGCGATAGAGCGCGTGGTCGGCCGCGGCGAGCGCCGCGCCCATGGTGACGAAGCCGTGGATCATGCCCTCGAAACACTCGTAGGTGACCGCCACGCCGCTCGCGGTCAGCTTCTCCGCGTACGCCAATCCGTCGTCGCGCAGCGGATCGAAGCCGGCGGTGATGATCTGCACCGGCGGCAGCCCGCGGTGGTCCGGGGCGAGCATCGGCGAGGCCCGCCAGTCCAGCGCGTCTGCGTCGCTCCGCAGGTAGTTGCCGATGAACCACAGAATGTCCTCGCGCTCGAGCAGGTAGCCCTTGGCGAATTCGATGTGGGACGGCGACCGGTTGCGCGAGTCCAGGCCGGGATAGATCAGCACCTGGCGCGAAATCCGAAAGTCTTCCCGTCGCAGAGCCAGCGCGGCGCCGGCGGCGAGATTGCCGCCGGCGCTGTCGCCGGCGACCACGATGCGCTCACGATCGAAGCCGAGCCGCTCGGCATTCGCGGCCGTCCAGCGCACCGCCGCCACGCAATCGTCGAGGGCCGCCGGGAACTTGTGCTCCGGAGCGAGCCGGTAGTCGACGGAGAGCACGGCGCAGCGCGCGAAATTGGCGAGCGTGCGGCACGGAACGTCGTGCGTTTCCAGATCCCCGACGGTGAATCCGCCGCCATGAAAGAAGACGATGACCGGCACCGGTGCATCGGGCGCCGCGCGCCCGCGATACAGCCTCAGCGCGACCGGACCGCCCGGCCCGGCGAACGACAATTCTGAAAGCCCCGCCACCTGCGGCGGCGGTGGCTGCAGCGCACTGCATGCGTCGCTGAACATGCGCCGCGCTTCCGCTGGTGCGACGCTATGCAAAGGCGGGAGTTTCGATTGCGCAACGCGCTCGAGCAGCAAGCGCGCCTGTGGATCGAGCCTCCTTGCCATGTCCTCGTAAGCCATCTGCGCGGCGTCGGCGCTGGTTCCCGGGCGCATCGCGCGCGCTCAGGCCACGGCCGGCCGCTTGCCGCGCACCATCAGCCACGCCAGTCCCATCACGACCGCTGCGATGAACGGTATCGCCAGGTAGTTCAGCATCTCCCAGCCGTTGCGATCGAGCAGCATTCCGGATGCCGTCGCTGAACTCGCCATGACCAGGAATATCACCGTATCGTTGAAGCCCTGGGCTTTGGCCTTTTCCGACGGGCGGTAGGTTTCGGTGAGCAGCGTCGTGCCGCCGATATACAGGAAGTTCCAACCTATTCCCAGCAGCGCCAGCGCGAACCAGAAATGCGCCACCGTGACGCCGCCCAGCGCGATGCCGACGCAGGCCAGCAGCAGCACGGCACCTGCCAGCATGGTCTGCAGCAGGCCGAAGCGCTTGATCAGGGAACCGGTGACGAACGATGGCGCGAACATGCCGATGATGTGCCACTGAATGACGAACGCCGCCGACGCGTAGGGATGGCCAAAGATGCCCATTGCCAGCGGCGTCGCGGTCATCAGCAGGTTCATGATGCCGTAGCCGAAGGCCGCGCTGACGACCGCGACGATGAAAGCCGGCTGCGCGGCGATTCTGGCCAGCGGCCTTCCCGGCTCGCGCTGCTCGGCCTGCGTCGGCGGCGGAATTTTCAGCAGCAGCACGACAGCGAATGCGATCACCAGGAACACCATCAGCGACAGGTACGCGCCCAGGTACTTCGTCGCCATGGCGTCCACGGTGAGCTTGCTGACTTCGGGTCCGACGATTCCGCCGACCAGCCCGCCTGCGAGCACCAGCGAAATGGCCTTGCTCTTGAAGTCCAGCGGCGAAGCATCGGCGGCCGCAAAACGGTAATACTGGGCGAAACCGTTGTAGGCGCCGAATACCAGCGTTCCCAGGCAGAGCAGCCAGAAGCGGTCGGTCGCCACGGCGGCCGAACAGATGATCGCGCCGAGCATTCCGACGAGTATTCCTATGATGAAGCCGCCGCGCCGGCCCACGTGCTTCATCAGCATCGAGGCGGGAAACGTCGCGATCGCCGCGCCGATCACCCAGAAGGTGACCGGCAGCGTCGCAAGCGACTTGTTGCCGGCGAGCGCGTAACCGGCCAGCCCGTTGATCGCGATAGCGGTGGCGTTATTGGTAAACAGCAGGGCCTGCGCCGTGGCGAGAACGGCGACATTCCTCTTCGCGGACTTCATGGTGGGGACGGCGGTCACGGGAATCCTGATGGCCTGAATGTGCGAGCCGCGATTATAGAACCTCGACACCGCGTGCGGCCCGGTCGGTGGGCGGAATTCCCGAAATCGCGGCCGGCGACGCGCGCGAATCCCGCGGCGGGCGCCGCATAAGCGGCGGACCGACCGCGCGCTCGAATCGACCCGCGCGGGCCCGAACAAAAAAATCCTCTATGGGAGATTGACAAGCACCTCCAAGTGACGCATTCTCACGTCGCACGCGCTTGTATTTGTATGGCAGAAGCGCGGTACGACGCGCGTGAAAGTCAGCATACAGATCCGATTCTCGAGAAGGGAGTAATAGGGATGGCTACAAAGAAGAAGGCTGCAAAGAAGAAGGTTGCGAAGAAGAAAACCGCTGCTAAGCGCAAGCCGAACGCAGCGTTCATGAAACCGATGACCCCGAGCGCAGCGCTCGGTGCGGTGATCGGGTCAAACGCGATGCCCCGGACGGAGGTTACGAAGAAGATCTGGGCCTACATCAAGCGCAACAAGCTGCAGGACACCAAGAACAAGCGCAACATCAACGCCGATGACAAGCTGAAAGAAGTGTTCGGCGGCAAGAAGCAGGTGTCGATGTTTGAAATGACCAAACTGGTCAGCAAACACCTCAGGTAATACAGCGTACCCGCCGGTTCGCGCCAGCGGGTCGAAGGGGAAAAGCCGTGCCGTGGTAGCGGGGGCGCGGCTTTTCTTTGCCCGCGCAGTGTCGACTCGCGGCTGCAACGCAATCCACGTCTGCGTCGCCTACCAGTAGTTTTCCACCGTGATATGCCCCGGGCTGCGGCGGCGGTGCTTCTTCATCCCGCGCTGCGCCAGCGCGTGCACCGAATCAGTCACCATGCCCGGGTTGCCGCACAGCAGCACCTGAGAACTCGCGGCCGACAATTCCACGCCGGCGGCCGCCTCGAGCCTGCCGTCGAGTATCGCCTGCGGAACGCGTCCGCAGAGCGCGCCGGGAGCCTGTTCGCGGCTGACGAACTGCACCGAGGTGAAACGCCCCGCGCGCTCGCGCTTGAACTGCTCGATGGTGTCACGGTAGGCGAGTTCCTGCGCCTGGCGCACGGCCTCGACCAGGACGATGCGCGAGTAGCGCGTCCAGGCGGTTTCCGATTTCAGGATGGAAAGAAATGGCGCAATCCCCGTCCCTGTCGCGAGCATCCAGAGATTGCGCGCATCCGGAACCTCCGAGAGCACCAGGAAGCCCGCGGCGGCCGGAGCCAGCCAGACCGCATCGCCCGGCTGCAGCCGTGCGAGCCGCAGCGTGAGCGCGCCCTCGGGCACGATGTTGTAATAGAACTCGTAGGGTCGCTCGTGCGGCGTATTCACGAACGAATAGGCGCGGGCGAGCATTTCGCCCTCGACGGGAAGCGCAAGCTTCGTGAACTGCCCCGCTTCGAACGCAATCGGATCCGCTTCGACGCTGAGCGACAGCAGCCGTTCGTTCCAGCGGTGCTGCTCGACGACCTTGCCCTCGATGAACTTCGCCACGACTCACTGCACCAGGAAGGGCTCCAGATATAGCGATTCTACCGTCGTCCCCAGGATAACGACCGAGCCCGCGCGCCGGTTGTCGCCGGTGTCGGAGAATTCGAATCGGTAGGTGCGCCGCAGCGCCATGTGACCGCCTTCGCCGCGCGCCGGCCAGATCTTCACGCACTCCACGGTCTCGTCGAGAAGCTGAAGCCGGTCGCGCCGGCAGGCGGCGCCGGCGACCGCGAGCGCGCGTTCGCGCGCTCGCATCGAGTCGTGCCACCACCAGGCGAGCGCCGCGATGGCGGCAAGCGCGACGCCTTCCCACATACCTGCGTATCCTCCATGGCGGCATCGGCCGACGACGGACCGCATGGCCGCGGTTCGCGGGCGCCCTTCGCGTCGGAGTCCCTGCCGGTGCCCGAGGTCGCTGCGCTTGTCGAGGGACGCTACGCCTCCTGAAAATAGCGCCGCGTCAGCCATTCGGCGACCAGCACCGGCTTGTGCTCGCCTTCGCGTTCGACGGACACAGTCCAGGTAAGCTGCACGCCGCCACTGATGTCCTCCAGCGCCGCGAGCACGAAGCGCGCGCGCACTCGCGCGCCGGCGGGCACCGGCCCGGTAAAGCGCACGCGGTTGAGCCCGTAGTTGACGCCCATGCGCACGCCGCGCATTTCGATCGCCTCCAGCAGCAACCGCGGCAGCAGCGACAGCGTCAGAAACCCGTGCGCAACGGTCGTGCCATAGGCCGATTCCTTCCGTGCGCGCTCCACGTCGACGTGTATCCACTGGAAATCGCCCGTCGCCTCGGCGAACTCATCGATCCGCCGCTGCGTGACTTCGAACCAATCGCCAACGGCGAGTTCCTGCCCGAGCTGCCCGCGCAGCGGCGAAATCCCTTCGATAATGACTTTGGCCATGCCGCGATTCTACAGAACAGCTCGCGTAAGCATCGGTGCCGTTGCATGCGGCCAGGCTGTTTCCGAGAGCCGGCCGGCATTCCCGCGCGGACGATTGGACCGCGTGACAAATTCCCCGCGCGCAGCGCTCGACTTCCGCGGCTCACTGCGGCGGGCGAACGCCGTCTTTGCTCACCTGGATGCGGGGCGCGATCAGCTTGCCGTCGGCGCGCTTCTGAACGATCGCGAACACGTATTCGCCCGGCTTCAGGTCCGCGCGCGTTCCGCGGACGGCTCGCACCAGCGCCGCGGATTCGGGGACGATGATCTTCTGCGAGCCGCCCTTGAACTGCAGCATGAGTTCGCGATTGCCGGCGGAAGTCACTGTCGCCGAAACGATGGCATTGGTCATCGTCGAACCCGGCTGCAGATCCCAGAGTCGCTGCCCCTGCGGCGCAGTCTTCGGGAGGTAATGGACTTCGACCGCAATCATCGAACCATCGGGTTGTTTCAGCGTCGTCGCACCGATGTAGTCACCCTGCTTGATGTCTTCGAACCTGATTGCCTTGGCGACCGAAACGGCCACCTTGTCAGGCAAATGCAGGCTAAGGTCTTCGCCCGCGCGCGATTTCACCGACAACATGTCGGCCTGCACGGCGGTGATCATTCCGCGCAGCCGCACGCTCTGCGCGTCGGCCGTCACGCTCGCAGACATTCCCAGCGCCAGTATCAGCGTGCATCCTATCCGATTCATTTTCCGCTCCCGGTGAGTTCGACGCCCCGTCCGTTGACGGGCTGTCATGCGTGCCCGCGGATTTGCAGGCAATGCGTATACATCCAGCGTGCCCCTGCTATTCCCCGGGCGGGAGACCCTATTTTTTCGTCAGCACCAGGATGACTCGGCCGTGTCCGCGGGCCCGCGCCAGGTCGATCGGCTCGCGCCCGGCCTTGTTGCGCGCCGACTTGTTCGCTTTGCTCGCCAGCAAGTAGGCGACGAGATCGGCATTGCCGCTCGCCGCGGCCCCATGCAACGGCGTGTTTCCCGCGGCGTCGCTCGCGCGCACCGATGCGCCGTGCCCGACCAGCACCTTCGCGACGGCGGTGGTGCCGGTCATCGCCGCCCAATGCAGCGGCGTCTCGCCGTCCTTGTTCGCTGATCCCGGTTCGGCGCCGCGCGCGAGCAGTAGCGTCGCCAGAGCCGCATCGTTGTAGAGCGCGGCCGCGTGCAGCGGCGTCTCCCCGTTCGGCGTGCGCGCCTCGATGTCCGCGCCGTTGTCCAGAAGCACCTTGACGACGGCCATCTGCCCGTTTTCGACCGCGACATAAAGCGGCGATTCGCCGTTGGCGTTTCTGGCCGTGTAATGAACGCCGGCCCGCACTAGGCGGGTCACCTCGGCCTCGTTTCGCGCGTTGATGGCCCGAAAAAGCGCTTCGCGCAGGCTTTGTGCTCGGGCCAGCTCGCCACCGAACACGCCTCCGAGCAGGGCGAGTGTCAGGAATACGCTTCGAACCGAGTTCACGGCGCCACCTCCATCCCGGACGGATCCGGAAAGACTAACAGAACCCCCGCCGACGTAATGCCATGACGACCACTCGCTGCGCACTATGGCCGTTTAGGCCGGACTCATCTATAGTGCCCGAGTTCGGAGGCCCAGCCGAAAATGCGCAGGCCGTTTCCGGATTCGGATACAGACTCGCCGGCGGCAATGTACCGCCGAGCCGACGCCAATAACTTATAAGGAGTACCAGGACGTGGCCAACGATACAGTGACTTCGAACCAGGCGACAACGGTCATCGCCAACCCGATCAGCGGCAATGACCGCATCGACGTGCTGCTGGAGAGCGCCGATTTCCGCTGGAACTACCCGCAGCCGCTCAAGACACCGGTGGAGGTGACCTACAGCTTCATGACGGCGGCGCCGACCTACGCCGAAGCAGAGGACAAGAAGGGGTTCACGCCGTTCAACGACGCGCAGAAGACGGCGACCAAGGACATACTGGCCCAGATCTCGGCACAGTTCGACGTCACTTTCAAGGAGGTTGCCGACAGCGCCGGCAGCTACGGCCAGATCCGCTTCGGCAACAACGACCAGGGCGAAACCAGCGCCGGCTATGCATCCTATCCCGATCCGAGCGGGAACCCCGCCGGGGGCGACCTCTACATCAACAACCAGGACCCGGCCAATCTCGAAGGCATCACCCCCGGCACCAACGCATATGCGACGCTGGTGCACGAAATCGGCCACACGCTGGGCCTCAAGCACCCAGGCAACTACAACGCGGGCGAAGCCGCTTCGACCGCGCCCGGCAATTTCCTCGCCAAGGACGAGGACAGCGAGGCCAACACCATCATGTCGTACGTGAAGACGCCGCAGCAGCTCGAGCGCGACTTCTTCGGCAAGTACGACATCCTTGCGCTCGACTACCTCTACGGCGCGCGCAGCTTCAAGACCGGAGGCGACATCTATAGCTTCGGCAACAGCGCGGGCGTCCTGCTGCAGATCATCAACGACGACGGCGGCATCGACACGATCGACGCTTCCAGCGCGACGGTCGCAGCGACCATCGATCTGCGCGACAGCGGTTCGAGTTCCATCGGCACACTCGCGGATGGGGCTGCCGCGCAAGACAATCTGACGATCGCGTTCGGCGACATCATCGAAAACGCGATCGGCTCGGCGCTCGGCGACACGATTACCGGCAACAGCAGCGCCAACTCGATCACCGGCGGCGCCGGCAACGACACGCTGGACGGCGGCGACGGCATCGACTCGGCAGTCTTCCAGGGAACCAAGAGTGCATACACGATCAGCCCGCAGGGCGCCGGGTGGACGATCGCGGACGGGACATCGGGACGGGACGGAACCGACGCGCTGGCGAAGATCGAGCGTCTGAAGTTTTCCGACTTCAGCGTTGCGCTCGACGTGGGCGCGACCTCGAACGCGGGCATCGCCGCCAAGATCCTGGGCGCGGTGTTCGGTAAGAGCGAGGTGGCCAACAAGCAATACGCGGGCATCGGTTTGAAATACCTCGACTCGGGAACCAGCTACGCCGACCTCATGAAGCTCGCGCTCGATGTGAAGCTGGGCAGCGGATTCAAGACCAGCGACGAAGTGACGCTGCTGTACAACAACCTCGTGGGAATGACACCAAGTGCCGCGGATATCGCCTACTGGGAAGGAACGGTCGCCTCGAATCAGTTCACGCAGACCACGCTTGCGATGATGGCGGCCGACCACGCGCTCAACACGGACAACATCCAGCTCGCCGGTCTGGCGGCGACAGGGCTGGAGTACATCCCCGCCTAGGGTCGCGGCCGAAGCAGCCGGAAAGTGAGCAACAGCCAATTTCCACCGGGAGGGAATCATGCCGTTGATTGCAATGACACGCGAAATGGGCTCGCTGGGCAAAGACGTCGCGCAGGGCGTCGCGGAAACCTTGGGACTCGAAGTCGTGCACCACGAGATCATCGACCACGTCGCAGACAAGATGCGCCTGCGCAAGAGCCACGTCATTCGCCTGCTCGACGGCAGGGCCTCGATGCTCGAACGGCTCACCGCCGACCGCACCAGCCTCGCGATCTTTACCGCGGACGAGACCTACGGCATCGCGCAACGGGAAAAGGGCGCGATCATCCGCGGCTGGGGCGCGACGCATCTGCTGCGAGGCGTCGGCCATACCGTGCGCGTGAGGGTGTGCGCCCCCCGCGAGTTGCGCGTGCAGCGCATGATGGAACGACTGCAGACACACGACGAGAGCTTCGTCCGAAGGGAAGTCGAGATGTCCGACGAGGCGCATGCAGCGATCATGCGCCGGCATTTCGACATCGACTGGCAGGACGGCGAGCAGTACGACGTTTCACTGAACACCGAGCGCGTTTCCATCGCGGAGTGCGTCGACGAAGTGCTCAAACTGGTGCGCGATCCGGTATTCGCGGAAACCGACGAGTCGCGGGCCTCGCTGGACAACCTGTCGTTGTCGGCCCACGTGCGCGCCGCGCTGCGCAACGATCCGCGCACGCGCAAGGCCAATGTAACGATCGTAAGCGACCGCGGCCGCGTGCTGCTCTCGGGAATGATCGAAGGAGGCTCGCAGGACCAGGCGTTGCTCGCCGAAGTGGCGGCAGGCGTTCCGCGCGTCAAAAGCGTGGAAAATCTCGTCAAACCCACCAAGCCGGATCGTTACCGGGGACAGTACTGAGCAGGTAGCGGTAATCATTCGCATTGCTGCGGCACGCGCGGCAGTCCGCGTGACAGAATTCCTGGAACCAGCGGGCGCGTTTGCACCGAAGGGGGCTGCGTTGACATCCGCGCTTGCCTTTCGCGGTCGATTTTGACCATGATGCGGGTCCAAACCGGGCGAACAGACGGCGAATGAAGCTCCCGCGGCTACAGAAGAAATCGACGCTCGACAAGGACCTCAACAAGTTCGTCCGCCTCGAAAGAGCGACGGCCGAAACCGGTCAAAGAATCGTCAAGATCGGACTGGGGATCCTGTTCCTGGTGGCGGTCTGGGTCATCGCCATCATCGGCTATTACGACATTACTCTTTTCCCGGTTACCGAGAATGCCGCGTTCATCGTCGCCGCCTGCATCATCGGCGGCTACATGGCACTGAACATCGGCGCCAACGACGTCGCGAACAACGTCGGGCCGGCGGTCGGATCGAAAGCGCTGACGCTGATCGGAGCACTGCTGATCGCGGCCGTCTTCGAGGCCGCGGGCGCCATCATTGCCGGCGGCGATGTCGTCGCGACGATCAAGGACGGAATCATCAACCCGGCATTGATGCCGGACGCGGACACCTTCATCCGCGCGATGCTGGCTGCATTGCTGGCGGCCGCGCTGTGGCTCAATCTCGCCACCTACATCGGTGCCCCCGTCTCGACCACCCACGCCATCGTCGGCGGGGTCATGGGGGCTGGAATCGCCGCGACCGGACTGGGCGCCGTCAACTGGCCCACCGTGACAAAAATCGCCGCCAGCTGGGTGATATCGCCGGTCATGGGCGGCGTGATCGCCGCGGCATTTCTGGCCTTCATCAAGTTCGCCATCTACCGCACCGAGGACATGATCGCTGCGGCCAGACGGTGGGTGCCGGTGCTGGTGGCGATCATGGCTGCGGCGTTCGCAATGTACCTGGTGACGAAAGGGCTGAAGAAGCTGTGGCAGCCCGGGGTCTGGTTAGTCGCGGGCATCGGCGGTGGCGCCTTCGTCGCTTTTTACGCCGCGGTCAAGCCCATGGTCGCTCATGCATCGGTGCGCATGGAAAAGCGCCGCAAGGCCGTCAGTACTCTGTTCACCATCCCCTTGGTCTGCTCGGCGGCGCTGCTGTCCTTTGCCCATGGGGCAAACGACGTAGCCAACGCGGTGGGGCCGCTGGCGGCCATCGTCGATGCGGTGTCCTCGGGAGGCGTGTCCCACAAGGTCGGCGTTCCGTTCTGGGTGATGCTGGTCGGCGCGCTCGGTATTTCCGCCGGCTTGATACTCTTCGGTCCCAGACTGATTCGCATGGTCGGCGAGCAGATCACCAAACTGGACCGCGCCCGCGCCTTTTGCGTCGCGCTGTCGGCGGCGATCACCGTGATCATCGCTTCGGCGATGGGATTGCCGGTCAGTTCCACCCACATCGCCGTGGGCGGCGTGTTCGGCGTCGGTTTCCTGCGCGAATACATCGCCCGCGCGCAGCGCAGGGCCAAAGAACGGGCCAGGATCGCTGCCGCCGCGGGCGCGAATCCGGGCGTCGTTGCGGGCGCGGGGGCGGCCGGAAACCCGGGGCACAAAGCACCCCTCGCCTGGGAGGCGCAGCGGACGAAACTCTACAAGATCCGCGACCGCAAGCTGGTCCGCCGCCGGCACCTGATGACTATCGTGGCCGCCTGGGTGGTCACGGTGCCCTTGGCGGCGGGACTCGCGGCACTTCTTTTCTTCATCTTCAACGCGTTCAACGCCGCCTACACCTATTAGGGCCAGTGGGTGTAGAACGACAGCCTCCCGTCAGCTCGGCCGGGCCTTGCGCTGCTCTCGCAGGTCGAACCGGCCGACGTTGACAACCATGCGCTCGTGCATCCCGTCGCCGATCAACTCCGCTTGATCGCGCGCCTCGACACGAAAGCCGAGCGTGCGCCCGTCGATTTTGACCACTTGAAAAACCGCCGCACGCCCCGATTTGAAGTTCGCCCGTGCGGCGCGCGCAGCAAAGGCTCGTACGACGCCGCAAAGCGCAGTACCAAGCGGGAACCGAATCGGGCCGCGACGTGTCTATGGTGAACGAATACGCGCTCGGGCGCAGCCGACTTTGAAGGAACCTGGAGACCATGAAACGTATCTTTCTTTTCCTCGCAACCAATATCGCGGTCGTGGTGCTGTTGTCGGTCGTCCTGAACGTACTGGGGCTGAACAGCTACCTCACGCAGAACGGCATCAATGTCGGCGCGCTGCTTGTCTTTTCGGCCGTCGTGGGCTTTGCCGGCTCGATTTTTTCGCTGCTGATCTCCAAACCGATGGCCAAGTGGTCCACCGGAGCGCGCGTGCTCGAAAATCCCACCGACGGGACCGAACTTTGGCTGCTTGCCACCGTGCAGGAACTTGCACGCAAAGCCGGTATCGGCATGCCGGAGGTAGCCGTCTACGAGGGCGAACCGAACGCGTTCGCGACCGGCGCCTTCAAGAACTCGGCGCTGGTCGCCGTGTCCACCGGACTTCTGCAAAGCATGTCGCGCGAGGAAGTCGAGGCGGTATTGGGCCATGAAATCGGGCATGTCGCCAACGGCGACATGGTGACGCTGGCGCTGATCCAGGGCGTGGTGAACACGTTCGTGGTTTTCCTGGCCCGTGTCGTCGGCTTCTTCGTCGACAAGGCCGTATTCCGCACCGAACGCGGCGTCGGAATGGGTTTCTACATCACCGTATTCGTATGCGAAATCGTATTCGGCATTCTGGCGTCGATCATCGTGATGTGGTTTTCGCGTCGGCGCGAATTCCGTGCCGATGCAGCCTCGGCCAGCCTGCTGGGCTCGCCGCGTCCGATGATGAACGCACTGGCCCGCCTGGGCGGAATCGAAGCCGGCGAGCTGCCCAAGTCCATGGCTGCGTTCGGCATCGCCGCCGGCTCGGGCATGATGGCGTTGTTCTCCAGCCACCCGCCGATCGAGGAACGAATCCAGGCCCTGCAGGCGCGGGCATAACGAGAACCCACGGTGCAAGGCTGCCCGATGCGGCCCGCGACGACGACGCTCGGGCCGACGTGCCAACAATGCCGTATTCGGGCGATAATAGGTGCATGAACGATCATCAGCCCCCCAAACCGGTCGACCGGCCCGCTGGCGAGGCGAAGCAGGACGAGGCCCAGGCTTCCGGGCAGCAGAACCGGGACCCGCGGCGGCGTTTGCGCGAACTGCTCGCCGTCCCCGAGCGCGATCGGTCGGACGCGATATGGGATGAAATCGTCGGTCTCGAGATCGAGCTTGCGCCCGGAAACCGCATTTCCGGATCACCGGGTGATGCGGGACGGCGCCAGGAGCCCGGCCGGCGACCGGAACAGGGTCGCCAGCAGGGTCGGCGGGCGGATGCCGGATCGGAGTCGAGGTCGGGCAAACGCTTCGCCAAGCGGCCAAGGCGGGGGCCCGGGGCACCGACAAAGGGATGAGATCGCCCGGGGGACGCTCGTTCTCCCGCTGACCCCCGCAGTCTGCACTGCCGCCGGAAACGAACTGCCCGGGCATTCACGCGAGGGCAGCACGGAGTTCGCATAAAGTTCATGCAGGGCGTGCTGCCGCAGGCCCGAAGCAAATCCGACGACCGAAGATGTTGTTCCACTTCCCTTTCGCTCAAGGAACTGATTACGATGACACAGCAGCATGGCGGCTCGGCCGCGACCCATTGCCTCGACAAGGAACTGGCGCGCTGGGAACAGCGCTTCGGCATTGACGAATACCATTTCGGTGAAGACCCGAACGGCTACCTCGCGTCCAAAGCGCCGCTGCTTGTCAAGGACGGGCGCGCACTGTCGGTCGCCGACGGTGAAGGTCGAAACAGCGTCTGGCTGGCGCAACAGGGTCTGCAGGTGGACGCGTTCGACTTTTCCCCCACCGGCGTTAGAAAGGCGCAGCGCCTGGCACGCGCTCGCGGCGTCCACGTCAACGCAAATGTTTCGGAAGTGTTTCAGTGGAACTGGGCGCCAGACGCCTACGACGTGGTGGCCGCAATCTTCATACAGTTTCTCGCCCCACCCGAGCGCGACCGGCTCTTCGCTCTGATCAAGAAAGCGTTGAAACCGGGCGGGCTGCTGATCCTGCAGGGGTACCGCGTCGAACAGCTGAATTACGGAACCGGCGGCCCATCGCAGCCGGAGAACCTGTACACCGAAGCGATGATCCGCGAAGCGCTCGGTGACCTGGACATCCTCGAAGTACTCTCATGGGACGAAGAGCTACAGGAAGGCACGGCACACGCCGGCATGTCGGCACTGATCGGCGTCGCCGCCCGAAAGATCTAAAGTCCTGGGCGCTCCGTTGAACGTCCCTCTACGCCGTGGTGCCGCTCGTCTTGTTCGGCCGAAGACCGGGCGGAGTGATCAGGCGCTCGCACCATTCGAACCCGTACTGCACCAATAGCGCCAGCCCCGCCGCCGGCACCGCTCCCTCCAGAATCAATCCCACATCGTCGAGCCGGATTCCGGTCAGTATCGGCTGCCCGTAGCCCCCTGCACCGATCAGCGCGCCCAGCGTCGCGGTTCCGACGTTGATGACGGCCGCCGTCTTGATTCCGGCCAGGATCATCGGCGCCGCCAGCGGCAGCTCGATTCTGAACAGGCGGTCGCTGGTATCGAGTCCCAGCGCCAGCGCGGAACGGTGGATGGGTTCCGCAATCCCGGTCAGCCCGGCATGCACGTTGCGCGTGATCGGAAGCAACGAATAAAGAAACAGCGCCATCATCGCCGGCACCGCGCCGATACCAAGCAGCGGGATCATGAACACCAGCAGCGCCAGCGTCGGCATGGTCTGGATGATGCCTACCACGGCCAGCACCACGTGGCCGAGTCCCGGCCGTAGATAGGCGGCGATTCCAAGCGGGATCGCCACGGCAATGGCCGCAGCCAGACTGATGCCGACCAATGTCAAATGCTCCAGCGTCGTGCGCCAGAAGCGCTGCAGCGGGGATTCCTCCGGCGCCGGTGCGTCGGTGCCGAACGTCGCACGCAGAAATTTCCCGGCGACCTGGCGTTCGGACGCGCCGCCCATTTTCACGTTGGCGTTAAGGCCAGCCATCGTGCGCTCGTCGATGCGCCCGGCAAGCCGGCTTATGGCCCTGACGACCCCGGGGGCGCGCTGCGCCAGATCGTGGCGATAGATCAGAACCGCGTCGTAGACCGGGAAATGCGCCCGGTCGTCCTTCAGCACCTTGATCGCGTAATAGCCGATTTCGGCGTCAGTGGCGTAGAGATCCATGACATCGATGTCGCCGGCCACCAGACCGCGATAGGCCAGATCGTGGTCGAGGCCGCGCACGTTGCTCGCGGTCAGCCCGTAACTCGCCTTCAGTGCGGGCCAGCCGTCGCCGCGGTCCATGAATTCGTTGCCGAATCCGAATACCAGATCGGGGTGGTTCCTGAGATCGGAAATCGTCTCGATCCGGAGCGCGCTGGCTTCTGTTTCCAGCATGCCGATCGCGTAGGTGTTGTTGAAGCCGAGCGGAGCACTCATACCGATGCCGCGGCCGGCAAGCGCCGTCCGCAGCGCACTGTCATCGGCGATGCCCTCCCGCGCCAATATCTCGGCGCGCAACGTCCCCGTATATTCGGGATAGACGTCGATGTCACCTCGCAACAGCGCGCTCCACAATACCCGGGTACCGCCCAGCTCACGCCGGTGCGAAACTTTCGCACCCGCCTCGCGTGCCAGCGTCGCCACCATTTCGCCCAGGATCACCGATTCGGTGAATTTTTTCGAGCCGACCGTCACTGCAACGGCTGCCGCGCCCGGCGCGGGCGCAAGACACAAGACCGCCAGCAGCACTAGCGCGCGCATCACGGCGCCTCTCCCGCGTCATCGCTCCAGCGGGCGCGCTGCGCATTGATAAAGCGGGTGACGAATGGGTCGGCCGGGCGTTGCATCAGGTCCTCGACGCTGCCACGCTGCACGACCCGCCCGTCACGCAGCAGAATGATGCTGTCGGCGAAGAACGCGGCCTCGCTCATGTCGTGGGTAACCAGCACCACGGTCTTGCCGAGGGTGCGGAAGATGTCGCGCAGTTCGTTCTGCAGTTCGAAGCGGATCAGCGGGTCGAGCGCACCCAAAGGTTCGTCCAGCAGCAGAACGTCCGGATCCAGCATCAGCGCGCGCATCAGGCTGACGCGCTGCCTCTGGCCACCGGACAGTTCCAGCGGGTAGCGACCGAGGCCGTCTTCCGGGAAATGCGTAATGCGCGCAAGCTCGCTCAGCCTCGCCTGCATGCGCTCGCTCGACCAGTCCAGGATGCGCGCCAGCAGCGTCACGTTGCCGCCCGCGGTCAGATGCGGAAACAGGCCGCCTTCCTGGATGACATAGCCCATGCGCCGACGAACGGCCACGAGCGTCTTCGGCCCAAGGGGCTCACCATCGAACAGCACCCGGCCCTGGTCCGCACGCACCAGCCCATTCATCAGCCCAAGGAGCGTCGTCTTACCGCAGCCCGAGGGGCCGATCACCACGAGCGTGCGGCCGGGTGCGACGTCGAGATCGATCGGTGCGAGGGCGGGGACGCCACCGTAATGGCGAGCCGCCTGTTCCAGGCGCAGCATGGGTCGATGATGTCACATCCGGCCGGGGCGACAAAGACCCAAGTCCGATGAGCGCGACGCAAAGCGATGCGCTGTGCTCACGGAAAAGCCGTGCGCCACCGCGCCGGGACGCTGCTCTGACCCGGTAGCGCGCTCTCGGGTCAGGCTGCCCTTGCCGGCAGACCCAGCAGACGCGCCGCGTTGCCGCCGACGATGTTGGCGAGATCCGCGCCGGTGACACCGGTGTCGCGCACCCACTTGACCGGGTCCTGCTCGCCGACCGGATAGTCGCTGCCCATCACCAGCCTGTCCGCGCCGACCCGCTCGAGCAGCACCTTGAACACCTTGGGATCGTATACGCAGCTGTCATAGTAGAAAGACCTCAGGAACGCGCCGGGGGTCTTGCCGCCGGTGTTGCGCACGGTGTCGGGTCGGTTGACCGTATTGCGGTCCACGCGCCCGAGATAGTGCGGGAAATAGCCGCCGCCGTGCGCCATGACCACCTTGAGGCCGGGATACTTTGTCATCACTCCTTCGTAGATGAGAGAAGCCATGCACTTGGATTCCTCGATCGACTGTCCCAGCGAATTCCACAGCGCGTAATTCTGAAACCATGGATCCCTGACGCCCTCGGGGTGGATCCAGACCGTCACATCGAGCGCTTCTACCGCCTCCCAGAACGGGTGATACATCGGGTCGCCCATGTAAACGCCCTTGTAGTTCGAGGCGATGTTGGCCACTTTCAGTTTCAGCGATTTCGCGCCGCGCTCGAGTTCCGTGATCGAGAGCTTCACGTCCTGCAGCGGCAGCACGACGCTGCCGACGAAGCGGTTCGGGTACTGCGACACCCAAGCCGCGGCCTGGTCGTTGCATTTCCTGCAAAGGTCCAGATCCGTCTGCGGATCGGCCCAGGAGCTGCCCTGCTGCACCGTGCTCGAAGTGACCACGCTCATGTCGATGCCGCGTGCATCCATGTCCTCGATCTCGAGCTTCGGGTCGTATTGCCGGGCCATGATGTTCTCCATGCCGGGGCGCGGCGTCGCGGCCGGCCGCGCGCCAAAGCCGGTAAACACGGTCTTGTTGGTGGACGCCTCGAAGACCTCGTGATTCAGCATGTGAACGTGGAAATCCACAACCAGCGGAAGATCGCTGTGTTTCATGGTCTTTACCCCCGAAGCCGGCGAGGCTTTGCAGTGTTGAACATGTTCACAAGTCTAGCAAACTCGGCTGCTTCCAACACGGCATGGCGCTCAATCGTATTCAGTGTATTTTCGCGCGTCGCCGCGCACTTTGTCGGCGGGATATTTCTGCTTGTTCAATTCGAGCTTTTCACCCGCGGCTGCAACCAGATCGATGTTCAGCCGGTCCGCGAGCCGGATCAAATAGATGAATACATCGGCGACTTCGTGTTTCACCTGCTGCAGTTTGCGCGCTTCCAGCGCGTTGCTCTGCTCTTCGGTGGCCCATTGAAAATGCTCCAGCAGCTCCGCGGCTTCGGCGATCAAGGCCATCGACAGGTTCTTCGGCGAATGGAAGCGGTCCCAATCGCGCTCACGGGCAAACAAGCGAATCTGCTCGGTCAATGCGGAAAGTCTGTCCATTTCTGAATTCCTGTCGCGGTTACGATCGCAATCGCCGAACGTGCGATCATGCGCGGAAAACGGCGCACGGGGTCAACCGACCCCATTTATTCACAGAACGGGATCGATATGCAATACCTCAAACTCGAGGAGGAGTTCGATGCGCACGCTGCTGCTTGATGCCTTGCTGCTTGCGGCCTCTTCCGACCTCGGTTCGTCCGCCAAGGAACATCCGTCCGGCGACCGGGACAGAATCGTCGGTACGTGGAAGCTGGTCTCCGTTGTCTACGAGGACGCGCAGACCGGCGAGCGCACGCCTGTGCTGGGCGCGCACCCGAAGGGCTGTCAGATCGCCACGCCCGAGGGACGCTGGCTGGCGCTGGTCACCGCGGATGGACGCCGCGTGCCCGAGACCGACCAGGATCGTGCCGCAGCACTGCGAACCATGATCTCCTACACGGGCAGATATCGCGTCGAGGACGGAAAGGTCATCACCAAGGTCGAGGCGGCGTGGAACGAAGCCTGGGTCGGCACCGAGCAGGTACGCGCATACCGGTTCGACGGCGACCGACTGCACCTGGAAAGCCCGCCCCAGCCGCACCCGAACGTCGACGGGAGGACGGTGCGCATCATCGTCACCTGGGACCGGGACGACTAGGGTCTGTCGACATTCAGCACGCGAATGCGCGGATGTCAAAAGGCGCTAGTCCTTCGGTTCGAGATGCGTCACGATGTTCGCGTCAGGGACGATTTCGGCCAACCGCAGCTCGATCTCGTCCAGCAGCTCGTGTCCCTGCCCGACGGTCCAGTGCCGCGGCACCAGGATATCGACCTGTATGAACGACACGGTTCCGGCGCGGCGGGTCTTGAGATTCTTGTAGGCCACATCGCGCTCGGCAAACGCGTCCAGTACGCAGGCGATGCCGGCGAGCCTGTCCTCGACCAGCGCGCTGTCCATCATGCCATGGACCGCGCCGCTTACGAGCCGGTAGCCCTCATGGAGAATATGCAGCCCGACTGCGATCGCGATCACCGGATCGATCCACTGCCAGCCGCTCACAGCGAAAACGATCAGCCCCGCCGCCACCCCCAACGATGTCCATACGTCGGTCATGAGATGCCTGGAATCCGCCTCCAGCGCAAACGAATTGAGGCGGGCCCCGGCTTTGCGCAGCGTGACGGCGACAGCGAAATTGATCGCCGTGCTCACCATTGAAAATACCAGGCCGAGCCCGATCGCCTGCAGTGGCTGCGGATCGAGCAGACGCTGAACCGCGGTAACGACAATGGCCCCTGCTGCGCCGAGAATCAGCACGCCCTCGAAGCCGCCTGCGAAATATTCCGCCTTTCCGTGTCCGAACGGGTGCTCGGCATCGGCCGGAGCGCGGGTGATCAGTATCATCCACAGCGCGAACGTCGCGCCGGCCAGGTTGACCAGGGATTCCAGTGCATCGGCAAGCAGGCTGACCGAGCCTGTCACCCACCACGCGAACATCTTCAGCGAAATGGTGACAATGGCTGCGACGATCGACAGCCATGCGAAATGGTGGCGGTCAAACCTGGCGCTGTTCACCTGTCACCTGCTCAAGAACGGGAACGGTCGAAGTTTAAGGGAGAATCGGCACCGCTTCAGTCTCGCGGGCGCACGCAAAGCGAATCGCTCGCCGAATCCGACGATGGCCGCTCAGTTCCACATCTGGCGCATTCTGGCCATGAGATCGACGTTTGCCGCCGAGGCCCTGCGCGTGATGTCTGCCGGCGCGGGCGGACACTTCGACACGCCCGACAGTTCGAAAACCTCCAGATCCGCATCGCCGATGAACCGGCTGCGCGGCGCGTAGACGTGGCGATCGGAGCCGAGGGCCTGGCCACGGACGTAGAAGCGCAGCGGCTGCATCAGCACCAGATCGTCTCGCGCCCTGGTCATCGCTACGTAGAGCAGGCGGCGTTCCTCCTCGATTTCCTCGCTCGTCCCGGTTGCCAGGTCCGACGGGATGCCCCCGTCGACCACATTGAGCACGATCGCGGCCCGCCACTCCTGACCTTTGGCCGAATGTATGGTCGAGAGCACCAGCCAGTCTTCGTCCTTGTACGGCGGTCCTGCCTCGTCCCCGGATGCTTCCGGCGGATCCAGCGTCAGATCGCTGAGAAACGACGCCCGCGAAGCATGCTGGAGCGCCATGCGCTCGAGCTGGTCGATGTCACCGCGGCGAACACGCGCGCCGTCATAGAGCACATCGAGCATAGGGTCGTACCAGCGCCGCAGCCGCTCGATCTGGCCCGCCCAGATCGTCGCGGCGGCCAGCTCCTGCATCACCCCGGCCAAGTCCGACCAAAGCTCGGCCACTCCGGAAGGCGGCCGAAACCCGCGCAGCGCCCCCAGCCTGTAGCCCTCGCGTTCCACTGCCGCGAGCGCCCGCCGCGCGGTCGCCGGACCGACGCCCGGGAGCAGTTTCAGCACGCGAAAACCCGCGACGCGATCGCGCGGATTCTCGGCCCAGCGCAGTATCGAAAGAACGTCCTTGACGTGCGTAGCCTCGAGGAATTTCAAGCCGCCGAACTTGACGAACGGAATATTGCGCCGGCCAAGTTCGACCTCGAGCTGACCGGAGTGGTGCGAGGTGCGAAACAGTACCGCCTGATCGTGCAACTGCATGCCCGCCTCGCGGTTCGCGAGGATACGCTGGATCACGAACTCGACCTGTGCGGTCTCGTCGGCGACCATGGCGATGACCGGCAGGCTGCCTGTGGAACGACGCGAGTGGAGATGCTTGGTATAGCGATCGGCCGCATGCGCGATGACCCGGTTGCATGCGTCGAGTATCGGCTGCGTCGAGCGATAGTTTTCCTCCAACGCAATCACCTGAGCCGGCGGATCGAAGCAGCCGGGGAATTCCAGTATGTTCTCGACCCGCGCCGAACGGAACGAGTAAATCGACTGCGCATCATCGCCGACGACGGTAAGACCTGCGCCGTCCGGCTTCAGCGCCAGCAGAATCGAAGCCTGCAGCGCGTTGGTGTCCTGGTATTCATCCACCAGCACGTGGTCGAAATAACCCGATACGAGCTGCGCAAGCTCGTCCACGCGCATCATCTGCTCCCAATACAGCAGCAGGTCGTCGTAGTCGAGCACCGATTGCGCCTGCTTCGCGGCGATGTACGCAGAAAACAACTCTTTCAACTGCCGCTCCCACTCGGCGCACCACGGAAAAGCGCGGGCGAGGGCGTCGTGCAGCGACATGCAACCGTTGACCACGTAGGAGTAAATGGCGAGACAGGTCGCCTTCTTCGGGAAGCGCCCCTTGGTTTCGGAGAGACCCTGCTCGTCGCGCACCAGATCCATGAGATCGGCAGCATCGCCGCGGTCCAGGATCGAGAACGCCGGATCGATGCCGATGCTCTGCGCGTGCATGCGCAGCAGTCGCGCGCCAACCGCGTGAAACGTACCGGACCATTCCACGGCGGCGCCCGGCACCGCGCGTCCGGTCAGTGCCTGCGCACAGATCGATTCGACGCGGCGGGTCATCTCCGCCGCCATGCGCCGGGCGAAGGTCAGCAGCAGGATGCGACGCGGGTCCGCGCCGTTCAGAATCAGGTGCGCAACGCGGTGCGCAAGGGTCTTGGTCTTCCCAGACCCGGCGCCGGCAATGATGAGCAACGGCGGTGTCGTCCGCGCCGGTATCGAATCGCCGACGCCGAAGGTGACCGCGGCGTATTGACGCGGATTCAGCTCCTCGAGGTACTTGGCCGACCGATACTGCGGCATGGCGGCGCTTTGCATTGCTGATACCCCTGACATGGAGCGGCCCCTGCGGGCGTGAAAGAGAGTCGGGACCACTACTGTATAGTCATACAGTAGGTATGGCAAGCATCGGCAAGCGGGCTTCCGTTGACGAGCAAGACTTATTTCAGGCGCAGCCCCGTGCTGTCGTACACCTCGACGGCAACCGGGATTCCCTGCCGGACGCTCTGGGAGACCGTGCAGAATTCCTCGAACTGTCCGAGCGCCCGGTCCAGATGCGCAAGGGCGTCCTTGGGAACCCCCAGGGTCAGCTTGACCGTGATGTCGGTAATTCGAAGCCGGTTCTCGGCATTGCGGTCGATGGTAGCGGCCACCGACGTCTTGATCGGCTCAGGGTTCTGCTTGAACTTGCGCAGCGCGAACAACAGGCTGTCGGACAGGCAGTTCCCGACGGCCGCAACGAGCAGTTGCGACGGCGACGGACCGGTCGCGTTGCCAAGAGGCGGCGGCTCGTCACCGTAGAGATCCGGCATGCCGTCCGAAAAATGAATGGCGAAACGGAAGTCCCGCTGCTGCTCCAAATTCGCCGTTACGACTTTGGACATCGACTCACCTCGCGGGTCCTGATGAGCGGGTCGCCGGGACAAATGACGGCACCCACGCTTGCTGCTATACTATAGTGAGTATAGTATATTGTCAAGCTTCAGGTGACGTCCACGAGGGCGCACCGAGCAGCGGAGGAGGTTGCGATGACACGTCTGCACCGACAGGAACACAAGCGAGCACTGGTACTGCGGCTCAAGCGCATCGAAGGACAACTGCGCGGCGTGCAGCGACTGGTTGAAGACGAAGCGCCGTGCGAATCCATCGCGCAGCAGCTTTCCGCATCGCGGCGCGCCCTCGACAAGGCGTATCACGCCATGGTCGGGTGTCTGATCGAAACGCAGCTAACGGGAAAAGGCATCGCGCCGTCGGACGCGAAGCCTCTGGTGGAAATGCTATCGCGCTACGGCTGATCCGCAGCCGCAAACACGACCAGGTGCATGAGCATGTGTGAGCTTCTAGCAATGTCGGCGCGGCACCCCACGACCGTCAGCCTGTCGCTCGAGGAATTCTCGCGCCACGGAGGACTGACCGGCCCGCACAAGGACGGGTGGGGCATCGGCTGGTACGAAGACGGCGACATCAGGGTCATCAAGGAAAAGCATCCCTCGGCCTCCAGCGCCTGCGCGCGCTTCGTACAGACCAATCCATTTTCGAGTGCGCTGGTCATCAGCCATATTCGCAAAGCCACTTTGGGCCCGGTCGCATCGCGAAACTGCCAGCCGTTCGTGCGCGAGCTGGGTGGTGTCTGGCACTGCTTCGCCCACAACGGAGAACTGCCGGGCATCGAGCGTGACAGCCGTTTCCGGGCGGTCGAGTTCAGACCGGTCGGTGAAACCGATTCGGAGCACGCCTTTTGCGCACTGATGGACCGTATGCGGCCGCTTTGGTCATCGTCGTCGCCGCCGTCACAGGGCGAGCGCAAAGTGCTCGTCTCCCGGTTCGGCGCCGCGTTGCGCGAGCTGGGTCCTGCCAACTTCCTCTACTGTGACGGCAGCACGCTGTTCGCGCACGCGGACCGCCGCCGCCAAAGCGACGGCTCGATCAGCGCCCCCGGATTGTGGCGCCTGGCGAGACAATGTCCGGCGGGCGGCGAACTGTCGGCCGAGGGGTTGCGGATCGCCTCCGAAGCCGGCGAGCAGGAGGTGGTCCTGATCGCAAGCGTTCCGCTGAGCGACGAGGGGTGGACACCGCTTGCCGAGGGAGAATTGCTGATCGCCCGGCAGGGCTGCGTTCAGCGCACTTCAGACCCAGGACACTAGCGCCAAAGCGCCGATGGAAGGCAGCGATCACGCGATGAATCTCGAACAAACCGTTGCCGCGCATTACGCTCACGGCTCGCTCGAACAAGCGATACTGGAAGCACTCGCCGCCGCCGGCAGGGACGTGAATCGCCTTTCCGCGGCCGACCTCGCTCCGGTCGATGAATTCCATGTCGGCGGGCGGCCGGCGACCATCGCGTTCGCGCAGCAGTTCGGCGTTCGAAGGGGTATGCGGCTGCTCGATGTCGGCTGCGGTTTAGGCGGAGCCGCCCGCTATTTCGCGCAGGAGCACGGCTGCCGCGTCGACGCAATCGACTTGTCGGACGAATATGTCGCTGTTGCCAACATGCTCGCGGCACGCGTCGGTCTCGGCGACCTCGTGTTCTGCCAACAGGGCAGCGCGCTCGCCCTGCCGTTTGCGGAGCGCAGTTTCGACGCCGCCTACCTGCTCCATGTCGGCATGAACATCGAAGACAAATTCGGGCTCTTCGCGGAAATCCGAAGAGTCCTGCTGCCCTCAGGCACGCTTGGCATCTATGACGTCATGCGCGTGAACAGCGGCGAACTGTCGTACCCGGTGCCGTGGGCCCGCGGCCCCGAGGCCAGTTTCGTCGCCGACGCGGCAAGCTATCGGCGGCTGCTCGAAAGCGCTGGCTTCGAGGTGCTGCAGGAGCGCGATCGCCGCGACTTCGCGCTCGCGACCCTGGAAAAGATGCGGGCGCGCGGTGCATCGGCACGGCCGGCTCCGCTCGGCCTGCACATCGTCATGGGCGATGACGCGGGCGCCAAAGTCGCGAACATGAGCAATGACATTCAGCGCGGCCTGATTGCGCCGACCGAGATTATCTGCAGGGCAGTCCCGTAGGCTAAATGCAGCTCTGTCGGCGCGACAACGCCGCTCAAGAATCAGAAGAGCAAACCGCGGTCATAGATCGTTCGGACTTAGAAGCTTGCGCCGTTGCAGGGGCGGCAGACCAGCCCCCCGGAGCGCCGTCGTCAGCCGGATCGCGGGACGATGTTGCCGGCGACGGCAATGAACGATGCAAATGGCCACCACGAACACAGCAGCGGCTCCATCAACTGCGCAAAAGCGCCGCCGGTCGGCAGCGCGACGGCGGAGCGCACCTGAAGATCGGCAACCGGCAAACCGGAGAACAGCTTTCGGATTTCCGATTCCGTGTGCCAATGCGCGCCGCGATACGCACCTTTGCCCCCGCTGCGTCCTTTCTGCAGGTACAGCAGGCTTCGACGATGCAAGAGTCCGATCGCGAAACGCCGCTTCGCGACCCGCAGAATTTCCTGAATGCCCCGTCGCTGGTCCGCAACAAAACACAGCGCCGCCACTGAAACCGCCAGGTCGAATGTTCCGCCCCGGAACGGCAGCTTGACTGCCGTTCCGCAAACGTATGAATCCTTCTCCGCAGAGTGCGATGCGGCGTACGCGACCGACGCACGGTCGATGTCCAGTCCGATCAACCTCCGGTCGCTGTCGGCCGAAAATCGCCGCGAGAAATAGCCGGTGCCGCAGCCGACATCAAGCAGCGATTCGCCGGGTCGTGGTCCGAGCATCCCCCGCAACAAGCGGAATTCCCGCTCTCCTATCCACGCCCCCCGCGGCGTGCGGTACCACGCGTCGTACTCCGCGGGCTGCATGTCACGGCTCGCCGATCACGCGCTGGTCAATCAGGGTGTGGCGACCCGAAAGATAAGGAAATACTGATGGGGTAGGAATTCGTGCTCCTTCACCGGCGCGTAACCCGCGGCACGCAACTCAGCCTTCACCCCGTCCGGCGTTATGCGCTCGCTCACCGGCGGACCCATCGGGGCGTCTTTTGTGTAGTCGATGATGGCGAGCCGGCCGCCAGGCTTGAGCGCGTTGCGCAGTTTCCGGAAATACGCGCCGCGGTCCGCGATATGGTGGAAAACATCGACCATCAGCACCAGGTCCGCCTTGGCGGGAAGGCGTGCATCATCCGGCGCTCCCTGCACAGCAATGACATTTTGCATGCCATCGCGTTTGGCGCGTTCGGCGAGGTATTTCACCATGTCCGGTTCGATGTCGACCCCGAATACCCGCCCCTTCGGGACAAAGTGCGCCACGCGGATGGAAAAATAGCCGGTTCCGGCACCGATGTCCGCAACCACCGCGTCCGCGGCGAGGTTCAGCGCCTGGATGACCTGATGCGGCTTCTGCCATTCGTCGCGCGCAGGATCATCGAACACTCGGGCCCAGTGCTGCGCACCGCTGAAACTGTGCTGGTGCGTCGAAGGCGTTTGCGCCCATAGCGGATAAGACCCGACGCCGACAAAATTCAAGCCCGCCAGCACTGCCGCGACGACAACGATACGCATCGACACATCCCCCCACTGAATTCCAAGGGCGTCTACTCTACACCGGAAGCGGCGCGCCGTAGCCGCCGACCGTGCTGCGGTCGATCAGCGAATTCCTTCCGTCGACGGCTCCCATTTCACCGCGGTCATGTATTCGCTGCGCACGTTTTTTGTACGCCGCCGTAGCGCCTCGCCATGCTTGATACACTAGGATACAAATCCGTTGCTCAACAGGCGCACTCCCGGCTATAAACGCGGGCATGGACACATCCGATCACGCTGCGGACCACGTTCTGGTGGTTGACGACGACGCAGAGATCCGCAATCTGCTCGCCGAGTACCTGCGCAAGAACGGCTACCGAACCACGGTCGTTGCCGACGGCAAAGCCATGTGGACCGCGCTCGCGCGCGGCAAGACGGACCTCGTCGTGCTCGACCTGATGCTGCCCGGCGAGGACGGCCTCACGCTGTGCCGCAAGCTTCGCGCCCAGTCGGACACGCCGGTAATCATGCTCACGGCGCGCGGCGAGGAAACCGACCGCATCGTCGGCCTCGAGATCGGCGCCGACGACTACCTCGCCAAGCCCTTCAGCCCGAGGGAACTGCTGGCGCGAATCAAGAGCGTGCTGCGGCGCGCACGCAGCCTGCCGCAGAACCTGCGCGCCGACGACGCGCGCAGCATCTCGTTTTCCGGATGGCGCCTGGACACGATCGCACGACACCTGATATCCGCCGACGGCGTCGTGACGTCGCTCGGCGGCGCCGAGTATCAGCTGCTGCGGATCTTTCTCAGCCACCCGAACCACGTGCTCACGCGCGACCAGCTCATGGTGCTGTCCAGGGGCCGCGAAAGCGAGCCGTTCGACCGCACCATCGACCTTCAGGTGAGCCGGCTGCGGCACCGCCTGCGCGACGATCCGTCCGATCCGCAGATTATCAAGACCGTGCGCGGCGAGGGTTACGTTCTCGCAGTGGCTGTCGTGGTGGAGCGATAGTGCGCCTGCTGCCGCGCCTGTTACCGAACAGCCTGTTCGGCAGGCTGGTACTGGTGCTGCTCGGCGGATTGGTCCTGGCGCAGCTCGCCACGGGATACATTAATCTGACCGAGCGCGGCCAGCTGCTGCATGAAGCCGGCGGCATGCGCCTCGCCGAGCGGATCGCCGACATTGGCAGGCTGCTCGATTCACTGCCTCCAGAGGAGCGCCCCAAGATCGTCGCGGTATTCAACGCGCCGCCGCTGATGCTGTCGCTCGATCGCCCGCCGATCGACCTGCCGGCTGAAACCTCGCGCAACGATATCGGTCACGGCATGTTCGCCGCCGTGTTGCGCTTTGCGCTCGGCGACGGGATGAAGCTCAGAATTGTCCGGCGTGAAGGCGCACCGGAGAGCTTCCGCCTGCGTGACCGGTTCGCGCCGCCCGACATGCCGATGATGCAGCATCGCATGGGGCCCTATGGCATGCGCGGCATGCGGGATTTCTCGCCGGACGGCGCGTTCTACACGGTGCAGATCGCGTTGCGCGACGGAACCTGGGCCACCTTCGACACCGTTCTTTCGCCGCAGGCCGCAGCAATGCCGATGAAGCTTGCACTGACCCTGCTGATACTGCTCGGCAGCGTGGTCGTGCTCGCCCTCGTGGCAGTACGCTGGGTAACCGGACCGCTGTCGTCGCTGGCGATCGCGGCCGAGAAGCTGGGCGAGGATATCAACCGGGCGCCGCTGCCGGAAACAGGGCCGCTCGAAGCGCAACGCGCGGCCAAAGCGTTCAACACCATGCAGCAGCGGCTGTCGCGATTCATCTCGGAGCGCACCCGCGTGCTCACCGCGATGTCGCACGATCTGAAAACGCCAATCACGCGCATGCGCCTGCGCACCGAAATGCTGGAGGACGAGGGCGCACAAGCCAGATTTCTGCGCGATCTCGAAGAAATGGAGTCCATGGTGACGCAAACCATAGAGTTCATGCGCGACACCAGCGCGAGCGAACCGGTCCAGCGCGTGGACATCATGGCGTTGATCGAAAGCCTGCGAAACGACTATTGCGACACCGGACGAGCGGTCGATATCGAGGGCGATGTCGTCATTCCCTATTCGGGCCGACCCCTTGCACTGCGGCGCTGCCTCGCCAATCTCGTCGAGAACGCGATCCGCTACGGCGAGAGCGCGACGATCAGGGTCGAAGACTCAGCCGGCCGGATCATCGTCCGAATACTCGACGACGGACCGGGAATTCCCGGGGACGAACTGGAACGCGCATTCGAGCCGTTTTACCGCGGTGAGGCGTCGCGCAACCGCGAAACCGGCGGCACCGGACTGGGACTGGGTATCGCACGCAACATCGCGCGCTCGCACGGCGGCGACCTGCAGCTGCGCAACCGCGAGGGTCGCGGTCTGGAAGCCACGCTTGTGCTGCCGCGCGACTCCGGCGCGTAGAATCGCCTTGCGGCCAGCCACCCGCAGCAGCTTTATCGATACGGCCTGACTTAGCGGCCTGACGAGGAAAACGGGGACAGGGTCCGGGATCCGTTTGATCCACGTCTGCGCTCCGGATCTGAATTTGATCGAGACCTGAGTGCGCGGTCAGCGAGATATGAACCTTAAGCCTCCGTCACTTTGACGTCCTTCGCCCTTAGCGCCGCGACGATCGCGGCGCTGTGCGCTCGGTCGCGCGTCTCCATGAGAAACTCGACCTCAGGCCTTCTTACCGAGTCCGTGCCGAACAGTCGCTGGTGCTGCACTTCGACGATATTGCCGCCAGCCTCTCCGATCAGCGAAGCGACCTTCGCCAGGCTGCCCGAAACGTCAGGTATGGCCACGCGCAGGCGCACGAGACGGCCGTCTCGGACCAGTCCGCGCATCAGCACCGCCGCGAGCACGCTCGTATCAATGTTGCCACCGCAGAGCGGGATGCCGACACGGCGGCCGCGGAACGTGTCGGGATACTGGAGGAGCGCCGCCAGCCCCGCGGCGCCGGCACCCTCGGCGACGGTCTTTTCGATCTCGATCAGCGTTACCACCGCGCGCTCGATGGTCGATTCCTCGACGATCAGCACATCCCGTACCAGGCGGCGTACGATTTCGAGCGTCAGCTCGCCGACGTCACGCACCGCGAGGCCGTCGGCGATGGTTTCGCCGCCGACCTCGACCGGCTGTCCGTGCAGCCGCTGGTACATGGCGCGGTAGCTTCGCGACTCGACTCCGAACACCTGAACGTCGCTGCTCAAGGCCTTCGTCACAGTGGCGACGCCGGAGATCAGGCCACCGCCGCCGATCGGCACTATCAGCATCTCGAGCCCGGGCGCATCCTCGAGCATCTCGATCGCGATGGTGCCCTGGCCGGCGATGACCGCCGGGTCGTCGTAGGGATGGATGATGGTCAGGCCCTCACCGGCCGCACGCTGCTGCGCGTACTCCGCGGCTGCGGCGAGTGAATCGCCCTCGAGCACGACGTCGGCGCCGTGCTCCCGGGTATTCTTCACTTTGGTGTTCGGCGTGCCCTTGGGCATCACGATCACACTGCGGATACCGAGCCGCGCCGCGTGATACGCGACCCCCTGGGCATGGTTCCCCGCACTCATCGCGATGACGCCACGGCGGCGCTCGGCGCCTGAGAGCAACAGCAGCCGGTTCAGCGCGCCGCGCTCCTTGAACGACGCGGTGAACTGCAGGTTCTCAAACTTGAGAAAGACTTCCGCGCCGGTCAGCTGCGACAGCGTGCGGCTATGCACGCAAGGCGTACGTTCGATCGCGCCTGCGATTCGCTTCGCGGCGTCGCGGACGTCGTCCAGCGAGACTTGCCGGTCGGGCCTCTGCGGATAATTCATTGGTGCCTTGTAGTATAAGCCTTGAGCTCTCCGCAGGTGCTGACTCGACCATGTCTTCATGTCGATGGGCACCACGCCAGGCAAGCTTTCAAACGTGCCGGCGAGGCTAATCGCACCGTCGCGCGCCGTGACGCGCTTCCCCGTATTGGCACCGGCCAGGAGCGCATCGAGCGACGGGGAGAATGGATCCCGCTCCCATCCGTATCGAATGATCCGCAGACTCCTGGCAAGCCACTTCTTCCGATTGCCGAGTTTGCTCCGACGCCTCTGATCCCTCGATTTTGGACCGTCGCAACAGCGCAACGGTCCAAGATCGAGGGACGTATACAAGAACCGATTCTCCTCCGGATTCGTCGGCAGCCGATTCCGGACTCGCGAGCGGCTGCGCGTGAGACGGCAGTCCGCGTGAAAGATTCCGCCGACGTTTCGTCGCTCGCGCGGACTTTGCCCGTATGCAGCCGAAACGGTTATGCTCGCGACCATGCTGCCCGAGCGATTCTTCCTTGAATAATGCCGCATCGCCCGCCGCGCGCCTCGGGCGCGCCGGCGCGCTCACGGTAACGCTGGTCATCGTCTGCCAGAGCTTTCAGGGACTGTCATTCGGCGCCATCGCACTGTTCCTGCCGCTGATCCGCGAAGACCTGCAGATGAGTTTCACGCAGGCCGGCATGCTCTCGGTGGCCTCGACCGTCATTTACGCGTTCGGTCAGATTCCCGCCGGCTACCTGTCGGACCGCTTTGGACCGAAGCGCCTGTTCTTCATCGGCATCCTCGGTTCGACGGCGCTGTCGCTCAACCTGGGCATGATCCACACCTACGCGTTCGCTTTTGCCAACCAGCTTCTGTCAGGCCTGTTCCGCACGCTGCTGTTCGCGCCGGGATTGTCGCTGATCGCGTCCTGGTTTCCGCCCAACCGGCGTGCCACGGCAATGGGCCTTTACGTGATCGGCGGATTCTCCGGCAACGTGTTGCTGTCACTGGTGGGCCCGATGCTGGTGATGGATTTCGGCTGGCGGCCGCCGTTCATGGGTTTCGCGATCCTCGGCATCTGCTTTGCCTTCGTGTACCACTTCCTCGGCAAGGACAACCCCGCCACGGGGCCGAGGGAACCGGTGGCCATGCTCGACGCGCTTAGACTGTTCCGCTATCCGATCATGTGGGTATGCGCGGCGATACAGTTCATCCGCTTCGGCGTGGTCACATCGTTCAATTTTTGGCTGCCCTCCTTCCTCGTCACCGACCGGGGTCTGTCGCTGCAGGCAGCCGGCTTCATCACCGCGCTGGGCGCCGCGCTCACCGCACCTTCGAATCCGCTCGGGGGCTACGTTTCGGACCGGCTGAAGAATCCGCCGCTGGTGATCGGCGGTTCGCTGGCGGTGCTCGCAATCACGTCGGCGCTGCTGGTCTCGGTGCATTCGACCGCCGCGATCGTCGCGGTGGTCGCGGTCAACTCGATGTTCATGCAGTTCTACTTCGGTCCTCTGTTCCACGTGCCGGTGGAAGTCCTGGGCCGGCGCGTAGCAGGCATGTCAACCGGCTTTTCCAACATGTTCGCCAACTTCGGGGCGCTCACGTTCGCCTACGCGTTGGGCGTCGTGAAGGACACCTCGGGCAATTTCACCTGGGGATTTCTGAGCACCAGTGCGGTGTGCCTACTCGGCATTGCGCTCAGCGTGGTGCTGGCGCGCATGAGGAAGCGCGTGCTCGCCGCGCGCTCACACGGGTCCGGCTGAGAAGCGCGCGGCTCTTCGCGCCTGAATCACCGTGCCGAACCGCGACCGGGCTTGCCGCTTCAACGCTCCATCGCGGATGCAACGACCGCGCCGCCGCGCATCGAAAACGACAGCAATGCGGTGGTGACCATCATCAGCAGGATTGCCGAAAGCGCGAGCGACCAGTGGATGCCGATCACCCCGCCGACGATGCCGACTGTCACGCCGCTGAAGGCACGCAAGCCGTTGCTGGACATGTTGTACAGGCCGATCAATCGCCCGCGCAGATGTTCGGGCGCGTTCACCTGCACCAGCGTCTGGGCCATCGAGGTAAACGACAGGTTCAGGAATCCGGCTGCCAGCATCAGGGCCACGGCAAGCGGATAGCTGGTGACTGCCGCGAATCCACCGATCGCCAGGCACCACAGGATGGTCAGGATGATCGCCGTCTGCGGACGCGCGACCAGCAGGCTCCTGCTCTCCAGGACGAGGCCGCCGAGCAGCGACCCCGCCGCGCTGGCGGCGAGCAGCACGCTGTAGGAGAAGTCCGCTCTCTCGGTGCCCAGGTCGTGCGCGAATTCCGGCATCTGCGCCTGGAATGCGTTGCCGACGAGCAGGGAAGAGACGCCGGCCAAAGCGATCATGCTGATGATGGTGCGGTTGTCCGAGACCTCGCGAAGCACCTTCCACGCGTCGACGAAGCTCCGGCCACGCGCCGGCGCGCGCTTCGCTGCGCGGCTGCGAGCGCCGTACGGTGTTTTCCACAGCCACCAGACGAGCGGCACATAGATCGCCACGTTCACGAGCAGGCCGACCGCGGGTCCCGCGAGCAGCAACAGCGCGCCGCCCACCGCGGGGGCAAACAGAATTCCCAGGCTGCGGCTGGTCGCGTTCAACCGCACCGCGCTCTGCAATTGTTCCGTGCCCACGATGTCGTGAATCAGGAGCTGGCTCGCCGGCCCCCACAGCACACCCGCCAGTCCATGGACGCACAGCAGCAACACCGCATGCCAGACCTCGATGGTGTCGGCGAGAAAGAAAAGGCCCCATCCGAGCGATACGACCATGAACATGAGCATCGAGATCTGTATCAGGCGCCGCGAATCGAACCGGTCGGCCAGTGCACCCGAGTACACCGAGAAGAACAAGAACGGCAGCCAATGCGTGAGCACCGCGACACCGCCCAGCGTCTGCGAGTGAAATTTCTCGAACATGACCCAGTAGCTGATCACGTGCTCGATGTTGTCGGCCATCATCGCCAGCGCCGAGGTGATGAAATAGGCACGAAAGCCGCTATGGCGCAGCGCGGCGAACGACAGCGGCGCGGCGGCGGCCGCGGTCACGCTTTCCGCTCCCGGCGCCGCACGCGCGTTGTTTCAGCTGCCACGCTCAGGCCTGTCCGATGTAGTCCCGCTTGCCCAGATCGACGCCCCCGTGGCGAAGAATGTCGTAGGCCGTGGTGACATGGAAAAAGAAATTCGGCAACGCGAAATGCAGCAGATAGTCCTGCCCCTTGAATGTGACGGTGTTGGGACCGACCTTCAGCGTCACCTCGCGTCCCTCGGAGCCGTCGATCTGCTCGGGTTTCAGCGTGCTGAGAAACTCGATGACCTTTTGGATGCAGATCTTGTACTCGGCGATGCTCTCGCCGGTGCTGTCTATCGACGGCGGCTCGAGTCCGGCCAGGCGCGCGGCGGCACCTTTGGCGTGTACGGTCGCCTGTTGAATCTGGCGCGATAGGCTGAGCATGTCCGGCGCCAGCCGCAAACCGAGCAACACCGTTTCGTCAACCTTCTTTGCCGCGGCAAAATTCGCGGCCTTGTCCAGGATGGCCGATAGATTGCCCAGCGTCTTCATGAACACGGGCACGGATACCTGATACATCGAAATACCCATAACGACACCTCAAGAATTTGGATGGAGGACCTGTGCGATAGCCCGGGAGGACGCGAAGCATACCCTTCCCGGGGAAGGATGGGCAAGCCCCGGGGAGCGTCGCGCGGGCCGTATCGCACGTCAGCGCTTGACCACGAGCCGCTGCCGGTTGGCAACGTACAATCCTGCAGCGACGATGATACCCATGCCGATAAGCGACCAGCCGTCCGGAACGTGGCCGAAAACGATCCAGCCGAGCAGCATCGCCCAGACGAGCTGCGTATAGGTGAACGGCGCGAGCAGGCTGGCGCCCGCGTAGTCCAAAGCGCGTATCAGTGCCAGGTGTGCGAGCGTTGCGAGTACGCCCATCATCAGCAGCAGGCTCCAGTGCCACGGCCCCTGCGGCGTGCGCCAGAAGAAAGGGACGATGGCGGAGAGCGCCACCGCGCCCACCAGCGCGCCGTACAACAATGAGGTGAGGGGCCTGTCCACGCCGGCGACCATGCGCGTGAGCACCTGAAAGAGCGCATTGCAGACCGCCATGCCGACGGGCAGCAGCGCGTACCACGTGAACACGCCCGAGCCGGGTCGCACGATCACCAGCGCGCCGGCGAGACCGACCAGGATCGCGATCAGCCGCGCCACATCCAGACGCTCCTTGAGCATCGGCACGGCCAGCACGACGACGAACAGCGGCGACACGAAGCCGATCCCCGATGCCTCCGCCAACGGCAGCACCGACAGTGCGGTGAAAAAGAACAGCGTTGCGGCGGCGAGCAGCAGTCCGCGCGCGAACTGGACGCCCGGCCGCATCGCGCGCCACGCCCCGGTGCGGCGCGTGGCGACGAGGTATGCGCCGAGCACTGCCAGGTTGAGCGCATAGCGCGCCCAGACGATCACCGGCACCGGATAGTAGCGGGACAGGTATTTCGCCACGGCGTCCAGCACGGAGAACACGCCCAGCGCAAGGATCATCAAAGCGATGCCCCTGAGCGCAGAATTTCGTGGGGTAGCCGACATGCGAAGTGGATTCCAGGAACGCATTGTCTCGCAGTTCGCAACGAGCAGTCGGCGTTGATCGAAAAGTGTCCGCCGAGCCAATTCAGCGAGGGACAGAACAGAATATTGCTTCGAGTTCCTGACCGAACTTTGTTAATCTGTCGCCCACGGCCACGCGGATCGCTCCGCGTGCCGACAACATCGTGTGCGATGACATGACGCCGAACCTTCTTGTCTACCACCAGTACGCAGACCGATTCCTGCGCGGACTCGTCCCCGACTTTCCGGGCGTGGATATCGTCGCCGCGACGAGCCACGAGCAAGCCCTCGCGCATGCGGGCGCTGCCGAGGTGATCGTGGCGCTGGACAGCCGCTTCGACGATCGCCTGGTCGGAGCAGCGAAGAACCTCAAATGGATTCAGGTGCTGTCCACCGGAACCGACGTGATCGACGGCCTGACGAGGCTGGACCGCCGGCGCGTATTGATCACCACCATGCGCGGCATACACGGACCGCAGATGTGCGAGATGGCGATCATGCACATGTTGGCACTGACACGTAGCCTGCCGAAGATGTTGCGCAACCAGCGGGAACACCGGTGGGAGCGCTGGCCGCAGCCGTTGTTGTGGCGCAAGACCGCGGTGATACTCGGCGTCGGCGCCATCGCCGAGGACATGGCACGCTGCTTCAAGACCTTCGGCATGACCGTGTTCGGCATCAGCCGCGCCGAACGCAAGCTGGAGCACTTCGACCGGATCTATCTGCGCGCGGACATGAATCAAGCAGCGTCGCTCGCCGATTATTTCGTCGTGCTCGCGCCCCATTCCGAGGAGAACGACCGCGTGGTCGACGCGAACGTGCTCGGCGCGATGAAACCAGGCGCCTACCTGGTCAACGTATCGCGCGGCGGCGTGGTCGACGAGGACGCGCTCGTCGACGCGCTCAGGCGCGGTGCGATCGGCGGAGCCGGGCTCGACGTCTTTTCGGACGAGCCGCTTCCGGAAGACCATCCGCTGTGGTCGATGGACAACGTGGTCATCACGCCGCGCGTCGGCGGCATGAGCAACGTCTATGTGGAGCAGTGCCTGCCGCTGCTGAGCGCGAATCTGCGTGCCTTTCTTGCCGGGGATACGGCGAGCATGGTCAATCGAGTCGGGCCTGCGAGCTGAGGACTTCTTTTGTCGGTCTCTGCCCTTGGCTGTTCCGACGAGCAACTCCCGATCCGCCTGTACCTTGCCCAACGCGTTCAGCGGAGCGACTACTACTGGCCGACTGCGGCGGTTGCCCATTCTTGCCGTAAGCCAACCTTTGGAATGCACGGGGGGTTTCGAGTGGCTGGTTACGGACTCAACGGGGAATTCACCCTTTCGGCCAGGAACCGTCAGTCGAGGTTGTTTCAATACCCCCTCCTTGCAGGGAGTGTAGGGATCTCCTGACAGACTCGGGCAAACCGAACGAGCATCATCGGGGAGTTTGCAGGAGTAACGTTTCCGCACTGCCGACTACCTTGGAGGAGGTCGCGTCGGCGTCCAAGTGGCCGAGCGGCCGGTTCTACGCCGGCGCACGACAACCCGCGGTCCCCCATGTCGCGGAGGTGAACGAGGAGAGAGTCGAGATTTTTCCCGGTCCTGGTGGTGTCTTACGTCGCTCTGGTGCGTGCGCCGCTCATAAAGGGGATGATCTCTGTATTGCGTGCTGTTCGGGGATGGTCCACATTCTGGTTTTTTTGGCGCATTCGCGTTTGCACCGTTCGCGCAGGCCGATCTTTTACCGGGTCAGAGCGGTGTCATCACGTTCAACGGTATTGAATAAAACCCAATCAACCCTGACCCCACAAGGCTACAGCCATCGGCGGTCACGAGGCCTTGGCAGGGTTTGGGCCGAAGACGATATTGAAGGAGCAGATCCGGGCATCAAATGTTTAGTTCACGTATTTGGTTTAGTTCACGTATTTGCACTTGTCACGGAACGTCCGTGCGATGCGCGCAGGTGCAAGAACTGATGGAGGTACCGGTATGAAAAGGATTCCATATTTTTTGATAATAGTATTTTCGGCTTTCCCATTTTGCGCACTTGCCGCAGATCCGAGCTACAGCAGTTCCACGGGTGTTGTATCTCTGCCGAGAGTTACAGTTGATAATTCAGCCACATACATTAATGTTGAGCTGTATCTCAACCCTAACGGAACTTGGCAAATTCTGCGCGCCGACCTGGAAAGCGCCTCGCGGAGTCTGACAGGCAGTTGGTCGGGATCAGCCATTAGCAGCGTTTATAACTCTTGCTCCAGCAGCATTACAGGTCAGATCCAACAAGACGGCACTCAACTTACCGGGAGTGTCTCGGTCAACGGGAGTTGCGACTCTTCCAGCGGAAGCGTGTCGGGAACGATCGATGGCAAGCAAATTACGTTTGGTACCTATGCGGCCGGCGGTGTAATCACCTTTACCGGCACGATATCTGATGATTTCAAAACGATGAGCGGTACCTATACCTGGCCTAGTCAAGGGGATCAAGGAACCTGGAGCGTGCAGGTAAATTGAGGAGGCGAATCACGGTAGCGCAAAAAGTTGTTGGATACGCCCTGACTGACGTATTTCGGGTGCTGGCCGGCTTCGGCTACCGGTTGTAAGCATTCTTTGAGCGGGATTAACGCGAGAGGCCCGCTTCGGGTATGCGCGGTGCAAAGGCGGCGCTTCCCAGCAGCGGGGGAAGTCCGATAAGCGTCGAAACCGCCATCACGAATTTCTAGCAACCGGACGCTCGATCCGGAAAGGCCGCTTAGCGGCTCATCCGGCGGCCGGCGGCCGCTTCGGCCAAGAAACGCACAACCCCGCCAACCGCCTCGACCGTACGGAGTTGGCCCG
>Ga0155953_1079_pt1 | contig 46243 bp, 44 predicted proteins | sample RifCSPlowO2_02_FD_107607 | JGI IMG/M metagenome (GOLD analysis project Ga0155953, IMG submission 107607) | Betaproteobacteria bacterium RIFCSPLOWO2_02_FULL_63_19
TAACGCTCGCCATCAGGGGCGCGCAACAGCAAGCGCAGCGCCGCGGTTGCGCGTCCCTTGCATGGCGTTGTTGGGCGTCACGAGTTTGCGCGGGCCGCAGCACAAATTCGGCAGCTCGAAGAACGTGACCCGAGCGAGCTACTCCGGGTTCTGTTCAGCGTTTCTCTCGAGTTCCTGCTCAAGGATCGCCTCCAGCGCTTCGAACGCATCGTAGACGGCCTCGGTGTGTTCCCGGACGATGGGTTTGTTTGCTGCCCCGCGGAGAACGGGATCGCGCGGCTTGTAAAATGCATCGTGCTCAACCTGCCAGAACAGACCGGTGAGCATCGGCACGACTTGTATCTCTACGTGGACCCGTGGACTCGCGGAGCAATAGCCATAGTACTTCCAAGCACGCCACTTCGGCGGCGTCCCAGTCTCAACTGGATCGGGCGTCCAATCGGCATACTTGGACCGCACTATTGCGTGAACCTCCGCCAGCCGCGGTTTCGGAAATACCAGGACCCGCAACGCAGCCAGATCTGGAAGCCTCGTCAGCGTGTACTTCTCGGGGGTGTCTTCATCGAATTGCCGCGCCTCCTCGCGTCGGCGCAGTGCGTCGATAGCGCTTTCACATTCCTTGGCTCGCGCTTCGATGTGGACGCGCTCGTGATGCTTGAGCGCAAGTGTGAGTTCGAGGAGAAGATGGGCGACATCGGTCTGTAGCTGATGCAGGACGCGTTTAATGTCCGGCGAAAGGAGCGAATATTCTTCTCGTAGCCGATCCGCGACCGTGCGTTGTGTCATCAACCTAAGGCCTCAGCGAGCTCACGCTGTACACGATCGGACGCCGGTTGATTGAAGTAGAAGGTCCAGCCGTTTGGGGCGGGTAGTTCGTTGACAAGGTCCTGGATCTCGTTGAGCGAGTGGTCCTCGACGAACTCCAGGCTCAACGCTCGCCGGGTCGCCCGATTGAAGTAGATCATTCGGTCGAAGTGATACCGGTAGCCAGAGGCCTCCAGAAACGCTTCCTTCTCAGTGAGTTCGGTCATTTGGATTCCAGGATACAGTTGCGACCCTAGATTCTACTCCTCGGCCAGTACCATATCTTCACATGGCTTGTGACGCCCAACGCTCAATCATCTTCCGAAAAACGTCCTAATCAGACGGCCCACTTTACGCCCGGCTGGAAAAACTCGCAAAATCAGTCGAATGCGAAGACCGTATCGAAATGCTGTACGTGTTAGCCGGTTTGCGGAGGCCCAAGTGCCTGATTCAACCGACCCGCAAACCTTGCGTGGGTAGAGCGGTCACCTGAAACGTCCAGCCCCACGGGGCGAAAACCGTGAAACCTTGCCCGGCTTGGCGCCTGTCGCGGGCAGCTTCAGCAGCGAGCGGATCAGCGCGCCGCGTTCGGCAGCCTGTTGTTTCGTGCCGGCCCATAGTCGCCATCGCGCTGCGTGACGAGATACACGTAGCCGACCTTCCGGTCGAGCAGCATGTTGTCGATCGCGCCGCCCGGGCGCATCGGCGACGTCGAGGAGATCGCCGCACCGGTGCTTTTTCCGGCATCCGCAGGCGCGTGGACTATCGGGCCGGCTGTGCGGCCGCAGCTTCCATGGCCAGCCTGGGCAGCGGGCGTTCGTCGATCGGAAAGTGTACGAAGCCGGCAGCCACGCCGAGGACGATGCCGCCCCAGAAGATGGGATCGTAGGTGCCATACATGTCATAGACGATCCCGCCGAGCCAGATGCCCAGGAAGCTGCCGATCTGGTGACCGACGAAAGTGATCCCAACCAAGGTCGACATGAATTTCGTACCGAACACCTGCGCAACGATCCCCGTGGTCAGGGGCACGGTCCCCAACCACAGGAGCCCCATCGCGGACGTGAACAGAATCACGCTCACGGGGGTAATTGGCGTCGAAATGAAGATCAGCATGGCGATCGATCGCAACACGTAGAGCAGCGCCAGCAGCTTCTTCTTCGAGTACCGGTCGCCCAGCCGGCCCCAGGCGATGCAGCCGCCGATGTTGAATGCGCCGATGAGCGCCAGCGCCGTGGCGCCCATCCATTCGGGCTGGCCCAGATCGCTCAGGTAGGCCGGCAGATGGGCGCCGATGAACATGGTCTGTGCGCCGCAGACGAAATAGCCCATGACCAGGAGCTTGAATCCCGTGTGGGTGCCGGCTTCGCGAGCCGCGTCGCCGAAGGTCTGGTTGGAATGATCGTCCGCAGCACGGGAATTGCCGCCCACCATCGCCGCCGACAGCGGCACGATGAACCCTGAGATCAGCGCCAGCACCAGCATCGAGACGGACCAGTGACTGGTGTTCGACAGCAGCCATTGGCCAAAGGGCACCAGGATCACCTGGCCGGACGACCCTGCTGAGCTGACCAGTCCCAGATAAAAGGTTCGCCGATGCGGCGGGACGCGGCGACCGATCACCGAAAGCACGATCGGGAACCCGGTCATGGCCATTGCAAAACCGGTCAATATCCCGATACCTACGGTTGCGTCCCACGGCACGGTGGCATTGGCCATCACCGCCAATCCGCCGGCATAGAGCAGGCCACCGACTGCGAGCACCTTGGCCGGCCCGTACCGGTCGGCGATATACCCCATCAGCGGCGTGGACAGTCCCCAGACGATGCTCTGCAGCGCGATGGCAAACGACAACACCCCCCTGCCCCAGCCGAGATCCGTGCTGATCGCATTCATGTAGACGCCCAGATTCATCCTCAGGCCGAACGACAGCAGCGCGATGACCGAGCCGCATAGAAGAACGATGATCAACGGAAGTTGCCGGGAAGGAACCGTCATGAACCTGTCTCTTTCGTTCCAAGGTAATGAAGAAGGTCTGTCTGTGAGCCGCGTTTCCCGCCGCTCGGCGCGGGAAATCTAAGGGATCCCGACCGGCTGTCTCGTCGATGCCGGCTGGGCGTGCATGTTCCGGAAATTGCTGCGGTACGCGCGCACCACGGTGATCATATTCATCTCGAGCAGCACCGCGGCTGCCCCAAGCGCCAGCGCCGCCGGATAGACGAACAGCCGCGGCCACAACGCCGCCGCGCACAGCAGCAGCAGCGCCAAGACATGCGAGCGGAACTGCAGCCGCTGGCGCGCATCGGGAAGGATCTTTTTCATGTTCGGCGCGAGCTTTCCCAGGGCGCACATCGACTGCAGGTGAAACCAGGCGAGAAACGGCATGATCTTGTAGAGCATGCCGGCGATGACCGAACCCGCGAAACCGAACATCATCAGCATGCCGATCAGGAGGTCCATGGATTCCGGCCAGGGCCCGTTCCACATTACCCGTACCCCCCACGCAACGCTGGCAGCGATGAGACTGCCCATGCCGACGCGCCAGAAATCCAGCGTCACGTCGGCCATGCGGCGCCTGCGCCGCTGCTGCAGCACGATGGTCGTAACGCCAAACAGCACGTACGCGAGCGCAATCGCGACGGCACAGGCGACGGCCAATGCTCCCCAGCGGCCGTCGTCGATCCACAGCAGCGCCGACCACGCGGCAAGCAGCGCCAGGACCGCCGATCCCAGATAACGCGCCACGGACTTGGGGTAAAGCGGCGTCAACTGCAGCATCGGCACGAGTTCAAAGCCCACCCCGACCACCAGCAGCCCGCTCCAGCCGAGCAGACCCCAGCCGGGATGAAGACTGTGCGCCGAGCCATTCAACGGCGCGACGCCCCAGCCGTACAGCGCGGCGAGCATGACGCCGAATACCACCGTGACCAGTAGCGACGCCACCGCCAGCCCCATGGCGCGCACGCTGTGATTCCGGCTGGGCGCCCTTGCCAGGCAGACCAGTACCGCCGCGATGAACACGAGGAACGCAGCACCGAGCGCGACCGTACCGGCTCTGAGCAGCCACTGTTGCGAAAGCAGAAAGCCGCCAGCGAGCGCGAGCGTCCCGAGTCCCACTCCGACAAAGGTCAGCAGCGCCGTCGCACGCGGCTGCGGAACCGGCGAACCCTGCAGCACCGGCAGCATCTGCATCATCGCCCCGATCATGACCATGGCCATGAATCCGAGCGCGTACAGATGCGTGATCGCGATCGTCGCGGACGACATGCGGAACGTGAGTGCGTCGGCGCCGCTCGCGAAAAGCACAGCGGCCACGAGCAGCAGAAAGACCGGAGCGACGAGAAAGAACTGGAACGGCACCGCGATCGGCGGTGCCTGTTCCAGCTTCAGGCCGGACTGATTCATGCAGTTGCCGCAGGTATGCCGGGCGTGGCGGGACCTCTGATGTGGCCTTCAGGTCCCTGATGTCTAGGCGATGCTTTCGGCCTGCGCAAGCAGCGCCGGGGCTTCATCGGCGAGCACCTGGTCCATCATGTTGTAGAGGATGCCCTCTTCCTTGAAATTGTGCTGCTGCGTGAGCACCAGGAACGTCTCCGACAACCCCAGGTACTGCTCGGCGTCCTTCGTTTCCATCGCCGAGCGCATTTCATGCATGACGGTGCGCATCTGCTCATGCTCCATGCGCATGACCTGCGTCGGTCCGCCGCTGTGTCCGCTCTTCTCCTCAAGGGCAGGGAAGAGCAGGTTTTCCTCGATCTCGAAATGCCGGTCCATCTGATGCGCGAACGCCTCGAACTCGGTCTGCGCCCGCGGCCAGTCGCCTGCGCCTGCGGCTTCCTCCGCGCGCGCGAATACTTCGTCGCACTCCTTGTGATGATTGATCATGTACTCGCCGATTCCAGCCATGATGATGTCCATGTGGGTAATAGATCGATGGCGCAATCTACGCGACCGGCGCCGACCGGCTCTTTGATACACCTCAAGAAAAAAGACGCCGCCCGGGGGCGGCAGCGAAAGCTATGCGGGTGCGGCGGCGAGCGGCACGCCCGCGGCGAGCCCTTTCACGAACTTCACGTTCTGCGCGATCGTGCCCTCGATATGCGCGATCTGCTCTTCGGACAGGTGCCGATACTTGCCGAGTGCCATGACGTACTCGGCGAGCGGCAGCGGATCTTCCGCCGCATGCGTCAGACGCAGGCCGCTCTGCGGATCGAACTCCCAGAGCAGCACGAAATTGGTCCGCACCGCCTTGCGCGACACCTCGATGTTCTGGTCCGACGGAAATCGCCAGCCCGTGGTGCAGGGCGAGTAGACGTGCAGATACGCAAAACCGTGCTCGGAAGCCTCGATCGCGCGATCGAGCTTGTCGTACAGGTCTTCCATGAACCCCGTGGATGCCGTCGCCACGTAGGCGCAATGGTGCATCACCATGAGCAGCGGCAGGTTCTTCGCGTCCTGCGTCTTGCCCCGGCCGCGCTCGCCCACCGGCGTCGTGGATGTCCACGCACCGTACGGCGTGCAACCCGAGCGCTGCATGCCGGTGTTCATGTAGCCTTCGTTGTCGACGCAGATGAACAGCATTTCCTCGCCCCGCTCGGCGGCGCCGGACAATGACTGGAAGCCCACATCGGCGGTACCGCCATCGCCCGCGAGCGCGACCACCTTCACGTTGCGCCCGATCCGCTTGTAATAGCGGCGCACCCCGGTCAGCATCGACGCGGTGTTGGTCAGCAGCGGATGGAATACGGGAACCTTGGTCCCGGTGAGCCCGTTGTAGCCCACGGTTCCCATGCCGGGGATGCAGCCGGGTGGCGTCGCCACCACCGCTTCAGGCCCGATGCGCCGCATCGCGTGGCGTATGATCAGTTCGGTATTGCAGCCCTGGCAACCCGCTAGGCCGGGGACGAACAGGTCCTCGAGGTTCCCGACTTCGTTGTAGATGCGCGCGGTGGTCAGGAACTTCAGCGCGCCGCGGGGGCAGGCCTTGACGCAGGCGGGATCGCCGTCGCACAGGTCGCACTTGGCGACGTGACCCGCATCGACATCGTAGACCATGCCGCCGTAACTGCAACCGACCGTGCACAGCAGGCAGTCGACGCACTTCGATGCATCCCAGTCGATGACACCGCTTTCGGCGTCCTTCGACAACGCCGCCGCCGGGCAGTTGTGAACACATTCGGGATCCCCGCACTGCCGGCACATCGCCAGTTCGTAGCTGCCATCGGACGACAGGACCTGGATCCGGGACCGTGCGGCATCATCGGACTGCGCCTTGGCCTGCGCGCACGCGATCATGCAGTCGTTGCAGCCGTTGCAGTTTTCAGGCCTGAAAGAGATGGTTTCGAATGCACCCATGCCGGTCTCCTTCAGCGCCAGTTCCTGGACATCAGCACGCGAGCGATTTTCTGCGGTGCGTCCAGAAACGGCTGTTTGACTGCGTCGAGATCGATCCGGCGCAGGATCAATTCCCGCATGACGCCCGGATCGAAAGCCCAGTTGATGCCGAAAATCCCTGCCAGACGGGAGTCCTGGAGCACGATCTTGAGATAACGGGCCGCCTCCGCGTCCACCTGCCTGTACACTTCGACGCCCGATGAATCGAGCGCGCTTTCCTGCACGCCTACCGACATGGCCTGCTGTCCGAAAAATGCGTAGGTGTTGAGCGGCACGCCACCCGCGTAGGGTTTCGCCCCGGCGTCACCGGCCATCGCCATGCCGGCGATGCGGCCCTGTCCCACGGCATCGGGCAGGATGCCGTTGATGATCTTGTCCGCTTCGAAGAAACCGCGCGCCTGCGCGACATCGCCGGCCGCCCAGACGTTCTCCGCGCTCGTGTGCATCCAGTCATCCACCAGAACCCCGCGGTCGATTTCGATGCCGCTCTCATCCAGAAAATCCGTGACCGGCGCAACACCGGCGGCCACCAGCAGCAGGTCCGCGTCCAGTTCGGCACCATCGCTCAGCATCGCGCGACAACCCTCGCCGCTCCCGGCCAGCGTTGTGACCTGGCTCGATGTGAGCAGACGCACCCCGTTCGTGGCGAAGACCTTTTCGATGATGCCGGAGGCGTCGGCGTCGAAATACCCCGACAACACGTGCGGCTGTATCTCCACCACCGTCACCTGCGCGCCGCCCTTGGCGAGATTCTCCGCCGCATGCATGCCGATCAGGCCGCCGCCGAGCACCAACGCACGTTTTGTTTTCGGCAGCACGCTGTGCAGTGCAATCGCGTCATTCAGTGTGCGCAGCACGTGAAAACGCACTCCGGCCAGGCCCGGGATCGGAGGCAATGCAGGTGCCGCACCGCTTGCCAGCAGCAGCTTCGAAAAACCGATCTCCTCGCCGTCATCGAGCTGCACCGAAGCCGTGGCGGGGCGGACCTTGCGTACCGCCGCGCCGCGCCGGTATTTCACGTTCAGCCGGGTGAAATAATCCTCGTTACGCAGAAAAACGCGTTCTGGTGCGGAGCGCCCGGAAACAACGTAGGGCAGTACCGTGGGCGAATACGGCAGGCTTTGATCGCGGGTAACGACGGTAATGTCGCGCTCGGCGTCGTGCAGTCTGATCGCGTGTACCGCCGAGAGCGCCGCGTGGCTCGCGCCCACAATCAGGTAATGAGTCTGGTCCATGTCAGTCCTTCTCGTTCAGCCACACGGTTCCGCCCGCTGCCGCCCCCTGTGCGAGCTCTGCGACGCGGCGAATCGCTTCATCGAAGTGCCCTGTCGTGATATCGGCGCCGGCGAGCCCGCCTATGAAGCTCATCGCGGCGACGCGCCGCGGCGCGTGGTAAAGAGCACCGATCACATCCTGGAACAGCGGGCCGCAGTTCCAGCCGAAGGATACGGATCGGTCGACGACGCCCGCGGCCTTGACCTGTGCAAGCGCAGCGGCGACCGCCTGGACCGGAAACGGCCGGTAGGTCTTCACTTTAAGCAGTCCTACCTTTTCACCTCGCTCACGGGCTGCATCGACCGCGTCTTTCGCCGCACCGGTCATGCTGCCGATGGTGACCAGGGCGTAGTCGGCGTCTTGCATGCGATAGCGCTCGACGAGCGGCGCATGCGTGCGTCCGAAGCGCCGCCCCCACTCCTCGTGCACCTCGGTGATCACCGAAAGCGCGTTCTGCATCGCGCTGCACTCGCCCTTGCGATAGCGCACGAACGTCGCGGGCCCGCTGCCTACGGCACCCCCGGTCAGAGGATCCACCGCCATCGGCCGCCGCGGGTCGAGCGCGACATGCCAGTTGACATCTTTCTCACCGAGAAAGGCGTCCACCTCGGCCTGGTCGGGCAGTTCGACGCGTGCCGCGCCGAACGACAGATAGTTGCCGTCGTGGCACACATTCACCGGCAGCATGACGTCGCGGTGCTCCGCGATCTTGTAGGCCATGATGGTCGTATCGAGCACTTCCTGCACGGATTCGCAGTACACCTGGATCCAGCCTGCCTCGCGCACCGACATCGCGTCCTGCTGACCACCCCAGACGCTCTGCGGTGTAAGCAGGTCTCGCGTGACGATCCCCATCACGATCGGAAGGCGCAGACCCGGCGTGCGCACGTACGGCTCGAACATGAATGCAACGCCGGGGCCGCAACTCGCCGTATAGGTGCGCGCTCCCGCCAGGCAGGCGCCCTGCAGCACCGACAGCACCGAGTGTTCGCCTTCGGCGTCGACCAGTTCCGCGGCCAGACGCCCGTCGGCGACGAACTTCGCCAGATACTCGACCAGCGAAGATTGCGGTGTGATCGGATATACGGCCACCATTTCGACCCGCGCGGCTGCGACCGCCCAGGCCGCGGCCTCGTTTCCGTCACAGACGATGAGTTTTGATTTTGGCTTCAAGACCGCGCTCATGCCGCCTCCTCCGAACCAATTCTGATGATCTGCGCGCCAAGGCGTCGGCGGCTGGCGGCAATCGCGGCCGGTCGCATCCCCGCTTCGCGTGGGCCCTGCTCCCTGCTCATGCCGCCTCCTCGATCATCGTGATTGCGCGGTGCGGGCATTCGGTCGCGCAGATGCCGCACCCCTTGCAGGTGGCGAGGTCGATGTCGAACCACGCGGGCCTCTCGACCACGCACTGGACCGGACAGTAGAGCCAGCACTGCGCGCACTTGACGCACTTGGCGCGGTCGACGACCGGCCGCATGCTGCGCCAGTCACCCGGGAGCATGGGACTGGGCTTGGTCGCGATCGGGCACAGGTCGTCCGGAATCGCGGACTGGTCGAAGAATTCGTAGGCTTGGCGTTTCATGCCGCCGCCTCCCTGCATTCGATACGGTGCACCCGGGTCGCGTTGAACCCGCGCTCCAGTGCAGCCAGGTTCTGCTCCAGACCGGCGTCGCGAAACTCCGACTCCATGATCGCGGTACGCAGCGACTCCAGCGTGACCAGACCCGTGGTGCGTGCGAACGCGCCGAGCATGATGGTATTCGTGATCGGTCGCCCGAATAGTTCCAGTGCGATCGCGACCCCGTCGCACAGGCCGACCGTCGCAATGCGCCCGGGGAATTTCAGTTCTTCAAGCGGCCTGGCGGTCGTCTGGACCAGCACGGCGTTATCGCGCACGCCGTCGAAGACATCGACCGCACGCGCCACCGTCGGATCAATACACAGGATGCAGTCCGGATGGTAGATGTTGGTCATCTGCCGGATCTCGCGATCATCGAGGCGCAGATAGCTCGCCACCGGCGCCCCGCGCCGCTCGAATCCGAACGAGGGTACTGCGACGACGTACTTGCCTTCGAGCACCAGCGCGCTCGCGAGCATGCCGCCGGCCATCACCGCGCCCTGACCGCCGCGGCCGTGGATACGAATCTCGTACATATTCGCTTCTCCCCTCCCGAAAATCCCGGCGCCCGCTACCAGCCGGGTTTGGCGGCGGGCCCGCCGTTTCCAGCCCCGCGCACCGCGGTGCGCGGCAATGCGAATCCCTGGTTGAACGCCGCGCGCGTAATCAGCACCACCTTGAACAACCAGCCCGACAGAACGACCGCAAACGCGCAAACGGTTCCGAACCAGAAGATGATATTCATCGAGGACGACGCCAACGCAATGAACAGAAGTGCCAGCGGCGTCCAGTTACCCAGTATCGCAAACGGCACTTCGATCTTCGACATTGCGGCAAGCGCCTTCTTCGGCGCGCGTTCACGCTGCAGGCTCGATCGATAGGCATACCAAGCCAGCCCTCGCGCCAGCGCCAGCGCCAACAGGCAGGTCTCGATCCACTTGAGATGGCCGTGATCGGCGCTCACCGCGGCGACCATCATCGCGAAGCCCGCCCCTTCGCACAGCCCGGTCAGCATCACGAGCGGAACGATGAACGGATTGCGCCAGGCCGGAATGCCTTTCGAGGCTCTTATCATCTGCGCCTGGCAGGTCAGATACCCCAGTGCAAGCGCCGCGGCCGTCCATACGAGCGCTTCCGACCCTGTCCACGCCGCACCGAGACCGCTTGCGAACAAGAACGGGGCGACCACCGCTTCGCGCGTCATCCAGGAGGTCTTCGTGTGCCGATAGACGTTCAACGCGCGCAACGGACGGCCGATCTCTGCCCACACGCACAAAAGACCCAGTCCGACCAGTGCCAGGCCGATCAATACCGGCATCACATATGCAGTGCCGGACACATGGGCAAACGCGGAGAATATGACCAGCCCGGTGCCCGCCCCGCCGAACACGAAGTTGCCGGCCGCGCGCAGATCCCAATTGGTCTGGTGCCAGGGTGCCGAGCGTCCGGCGGTCGGTGCCTGTTCGGCGCTCATTTGTCCTCTCCGGCGTTGTCCCAGATGTAATAGATGCCCGGGTCGGTATCCAGTTCTTCGTGCATGCGGAAATGCGCCGTCTCGGCCAGCAGCTTCGAGATTTCGCTGTTCGGGTCGTCTCGATCGCCGAACACGTACGCTCGTGTGATGCAGGAATTTACGCATGCCGGCGTCGCTTCCGGATCCACGCCGGGTGTAAGTCCCCTCTCGAGCCCGGCGTCGATGCGGTCCTTGCAGAAGGTGCACTTGGTCGCCACGGATATGCGCTCGGGATCCATACGTGCCAATTCCGATTCCATGGGCCGGTCATCGCCGAACGCGAATTCGTTCCGATGCACGATGTGGCGCGCCTGATAGGGGCAGGCCACCGCGCAATAGCCGCAGCCGATGCAAATGTCGTAGTCGATGGTGACCAAGCCGTCGGCGCGCTGCTTGGTCGCGGTCGTCGGGCAGACGTGCTCGCAAGGCGGATCGGCACAGTGCATGCAGCCCACCGGCACGAAAGCGCGCCGCACATCCGGATACTCGCCGGTCTCCATGTCCAGAACCTGTCGCCACTGCATGCCGGTGGGCGTCGCATTGGCCCCGCGGCAGGCAGTAACGCAGGTCTGGCACCCGTTGCAGCGGCGCAAGTCGATTGCCATCGCGTAGCGCGTCACCGGGCCGCCTCCGCAGCACTTGTGCTGCTCACGATGCCGAGATGTCGGCGTCCGGCGGCAATCGCGGCCGGTCGCATCCCCGCTTCGCGTGGCCCCTGCTCCCTGCTCATGCCGCCGCCTTCACCCGCCGAACGGCCACGCGCACGAGATCGGCCGACGATCCGGTTGCGTCGGTCAGCGCCATGGACATCGCCAGCAGCGGATTCATGCTCGGGGACTTCCTGTCCTTCGCGTACGGCGTCGCCCAGTGATTGAACTGTCCGATCATCAGCAGGGTATCGGGACGTATTCCTTCGCGCAGCACGGCCGGCCCCTGCGTCTTACCGACATACGAGTGGACTTCGACGATGTCGCCGTCTTCGATGCCCATTTCCGCCGCTCGCCGCGCGTTGATGACGACGCCTCGGTGCCCTCTGAGGTTCCCGGCGACCTCGTCGATCACCGGTATGCCGACGTTCGATCCCCAGGCGAACTGCATGCTGCGCGCGGTGATCAGCCAGAACGGATAATCCTCCAGCTTGCAGCCATGCGCCTCGGTCTCCCGCTCCCAGATCGCAGGGAAATCCTTGTACGGCGGCAGCGCCGAGTATTCGGTCAGCTGCGTGTCCCACCACTTGATGCCTTTTTCGTGCAGGCGGTTGCCCAGCTGCGCGCCGACGCGCAACAACCGCTCCTGGTAAGGCATCTCGAGGCGGATCCCCTGCTTGCGCAGTTCGGGAAACAGATACCAGACCAGACGCGATATCGGCCGCGTGCGGTAGCCGTGTTCGCGGTACCAGGAGAGTCCTTCGCTCGAAGCGCCGTCGGTGACCTCCGCACTTGCGGCGCGGCACATCCGGTCCCAGATCTCCTCGGCGCCATGTTTCACGTTCAACTCGAGCCCGAAATCAAATCCCTCCCCGGCAAGCGCAGTGCATGCGGCACCGCGATTGATGGCCTTGTTGTAGGGTTCGAGCAATCCGACCCGATCGGCAAGTTCGGTCGCGATGTCGGTGAAATCGCGCGTTTCGCCGCGCGCTGTAACCGCCGGCTGGCGCAACGCGAAGCCCTCGTGATCCCAGAACGCCTCGATGAACTTGGTGCCGCCCACGCGTATCAGCTGGGTGCTCTCCAGATCCGTGCACTCGGGCAGCAGGATGTCGGCCATCCAGTTGGTCTCATCGAGGGTGTAGGCGAACCCGACCACGAACGGAAACTCCGCGATCCGGTTGACGACCTCGGCCGTGTCCCAGAAGGAGATCGACGGATTGGTCCGATAGACGAACCACAGGTCCGGCGCCGTGACGCTTTTCCAGTTTTCCGGCGACTGCTTGCGAAACATCCAGGCGAAATGCGTCGGCCCCAGCGCCTGGCTCCACGGCGAATTGGCCGAAAGCGGCACCAGCGTTCCGTGCGCGTTGCGTACCTTGGGGCTGGACTGCCAGTGCTCGGGGTCCGTCGGATTCATCGGGTATTCCATGAATCCGTCCTCACCTTTCCTCACGCTCGCCTGGCGCGAGGTTGCCGGGCGGTTCAGGCGCACAGTCGTTCCCAGCGTGCCTCCGGGCACCTCGAGCGCTCCGAGCAAGCACGGGATGAGCGTTCGTGCCCAAACGCATTCGTAGCCGCCCCAGCCATTGTTGACCGTCCTGCCCAGCGAGATCGAAACCGGCCGGAACGGCAGGACTTCGCCGTCGATCTCGATCGTTTCGCCGACGCAGGCATGATCGAGAAATTCCTTGGTGATGCGCCGGATGGTGCCCGGAACGATGTCGCAAACGGACTCCGCCCACTCCGGGGTGTACGGCATCATGTGCCGCACCAGCTTGCTGAAACTCGTCTGCGCCGTCACGCCGCGGTGCATCCATTGCTGCTCGTCGGCACCGACTTCCAGCGCGTCGAGTTTGAACACGCCTTCCAATGCCGGATCGGCGTCGGGATCATCGAATGGCACCGCGCTACGCGTCTTCAGATCCCAGATCAGCGGTTTGCGGGTTTTCGGGTCACGCAGGAAATAATGGTTGGGTCCGACCAGATACGGCGATCCGGTATGCGCCTTCACGAAGGGGATATCCAGCCGTTCGCGCGGATGTTCGTAAAGCATCAAGCGGATCATCGCAAACAGGAACGCGGCATCGGTCTTGGGCCTGATCGGGATCCACTCCGCTGAAGCCGCGCCGGTCACCGAGATGTGCGGCTCGATCTGGATGCGTTTCATGCCGCGTACCCGCGCATCGGCATGGCGCCAGGCGCCGATCACGCCGCCGGAGGCCTCGGTGTTGGCGCCGAAGGAAAGCACATAGCGCGTGCTCGGGGTGTCGGGACAGACGGTGAAAGCGCGATGCCACAGTTCTCCGTAGAGATGCTCGGAGTGCGTGCAATTGACGCCTTGGCCGCTGCCGAACGAAAAGTCGACCGGCCCCCACGCCGACAGGAACGCCGGAAACGTACCCATGTAGTAGGTCGGGATGCCTCCGCCGCCGAAGCTCGCCGCGACCCGCGGATAGCCTTCCTCGTCGAGCAGCCCCTTGGCCCGGATTTCCTTGAGTTTGGCAACGACCGCGTCGAGCGCCTCATCCCAGCTGATCGGGACGAACCCCGGATCGTGCTCGCGCCCCTTGTTCGAATTCGTGCGCTTCATCGGCTGCAGCACGCGATTCGGGTTGTAGGTCTTCTGCACCAGCCCGTAGGCCTTGACGCAGCACTTGCCCCCGCCCGGATGGACCTCCGCCGCGCGGAAGTTCGGCTCGATCTCGGTCGCGACGCCGTCCTCGACCTTGACCGTCAGCAGGTCCGGTCCGGCCACGCACTGATAACAATACTCCGGGACCTTCCGGACCGATTTCGGCGCGGTCGCCATCGCAATCCTCAGGCTGAAGCCTGCCTGGCCTTCGCCGCCACGCGCGCGCGCAGCTTTTCCACGTCGACCACGAATCGCCCATGTTCGCCGCGGCTGATTTCCTCTCCGCCGTCGCGTGCGAGCAGATCGAAGGTGACTTTGCGGCCGTCGACTGCCTTCACGGTGATCGTGATGTCGACGTCCATGCCGAGCAGCGTTGCTCCGGCGTGTGACACCGAAATTCCGGTACCGACGGAATCCTCGCCCGGATCACAGAACCCGAGCAGGAACTGGCGACAGGTGACCTCGAAATCGCGAACCAGTTCAGGCGTCGCGTAGACGCGCAGGTTCTCACCAAGAAAATCGACAGTGCGCGGCTTGTCCACCGTAACTTTGCGAGTAGAGACTGCACCGGCCTGAAGCCCGCTTTTCATTGTTGTTTCTCCTGATCGCCTGGATAGGAACTGCCTCTCGGGAAAGGAACTGTGCCCACGCCGGTCGGTGGACAGCGGCTCTGTCCCGCCGGCGGTTTCCACGTTCGCGCGACAACGCGCAAACGGGCCGCTTTTCCTCGTCACGGCTCGCCGATCAATGTAGGTGCCGAGAGCCGGCCTGCATTTGACTTAGATTAAACAACCGCCACAGGCGCGCAACGTCGTTGTCGCGATCGCGGTTCAATGTCGCGTCACGCTTCTGCCGCCGAAGCGCGACTGAACGCTGCGCCGGCTCACGAGTCCATCCAACAATGACCCTGTTATCGCAAGGGATGTCCCAAGACGATGGCCCGTTACGTCGCCCCCCCGCCTGTCGGTGCGCCATAGATCCTGCGCAATTCCGCTTTTTGCACCTTGCCGACGGCAGTGCGCGGAAGCGTTTCGACCAAAGCGACGCGCCGCGGGATCTTGTAGCCGCCAATGTGCGCCCTGCAATGCTCGATGACACCCTCTGCGGTGATCGTCGCCCCTGCCTTGGGCACGATCACCGCAAACAGCGCCTCCCCGTATCGCTCGTCCGGCACGCCGATTACCGCCGCCTCGCTGATACCAGGGTGCGTATAGAGCACGGCTTCGACTTCGCTGGAGTAGACGTTTTCGCCGCCGGTAATGATCATGTCCTTCTTGCGATCGACAAGAAAAATAAATCCATCGTCATCCATGCGCCCGAGATCTCCGGTGTGAAACCATCCGTCGCGGAGTGCCGCGGCGGTTTCCCGGTCCCGCTTGAGGTAGCCGGCGCTGACATTGGGGCCCCGAACCACGATTTCCCCCGTCTCGCCGGCTGGCAGCGGCCGCCCGTCGTCGTCCGTAATGCGCAACTGCACGCCGGGCAATGGCCGGCCGGCCGATTTCAGACGCGACATATCGCGCGATTCGAGAGCCTCTCGCACGCTCGCGCTGTCCAGAATGCTTATCAGCGGCGACGTCTCCGTCAAACCGTAGCAGTGAAACAACTCGATGCCGGGAAGAAGTGCGCACACGTCGCGGGTCCATTCGACAGGCATCGGGCTGGACCCGTAAAAAAGCATGCGCAGCGACGACAGATCATGATGTGCGGGCTCCGCCGCTTCGGTGAACACCTTGATCATCGTCGGCACCCAGTGCGTGATGGTTACCTGGTCGCGTTCGATGCAGGCTGCGGCCGCGGCCGGCGTGAACTGCGGCAGATAGACATGGCTGCAGCCCATCAGAAAGCCCATCGTGCCGTGGAGATCCGCCGCGTGAAACATCGGCGCGACGTGGGCGTACACGTCGCGAGTTCGAATGCCGCTCACCAGCCCGCTCTGCCAGCCATTTGACAGGATATTGCGGTGTGACAACCGGACCCCTTTGCTCCGGCCCGTCGTGCCTCCCGTGTAGAGCAGCATCGCATCGTCGTCTTCCTGTGCTGGCTCGAGTGCAACCGGCGCTGTGATGCGCAGGAGATCCTCGTAGTCCGCTTTTGGACCGCCGCTGGTCTCGATCTTCAGCACGCGGTTGCGCCAAGCCGCCAACGCCGGCGAATCCAGCACCGTCAGGAACTCTTCCTCGGCCGCGATCAGCCGGCATTCGGCGTCTTCGAGGATCGCGGCGATTTCGACCGGGCTCAGGCGCCAATTGATCGGCACGGGAACCACGCCTGACCAATAGCCCGCCCACAGCAACTCGGCCTGCCGAAAGCTGTTGCGCATCAGCACCGCGAAGCGTTCGCCTCGCTGCAACCCAAACGAACGCAGTACGCCCGCGGCACGCGCCACGCGGTCGGCAAACTCAGCCCATGTGAATTGCCCGTCCTGATCAAGCATCGCGCGCCGGCGTCCATGAATGCGCGCATTCTCGGCAAGTACAGTCGGAAGAATCATCTTGATATCCAGTAATCACTTGCCTGCGGCATCATTACTTCAACATGCGACGCGTGCTGGCGCAGCATCGAAGGGTATACCGAGCCGCGGGGTTGCGGTCGACCTGCCCGCGGCAGCTCTCTAGCCGCGATGCCGGCGCAGTCGTTCCAGATCCAGAAACCGGATATTGCGGCCGCTCACCTTGATCAGGCCGGCGTCCGAGAGTTCGTGCAGTATGCGCGAGAAGTGTTCGCGTGTTATCGAAAGCCTTGACGCAATAACGCTCTTCGTCGCCGGCAGCGTCACCTCGATCTTCGACCCCGTCTGCCCGCCCACCACGTCGCGAAGCAGATAGCCGATCACCCGCTGGGTACCGCTTTTCAGCGAATACCCTTCCAGGTCACCGATGATGCGATCCAGGCGATGCGCGAGTCCGCCGAGCATGCGCCGCGAAAAATCCTGACTGTGCTCGAGTTCCTGCAGAATCGCCGCCTTGCCGACGTGGAGCAGCAGCGAGTCCGTAAGCGTTTCGACAAACACGACGTAGGGCTTGTCCAGAAACATCACCGCCTCGCCAAAACTGTGCCCCGGCCCCAGGATCTCGACCACCTTCTCCGACCCGTCGCTCGCGCCGAAAGCCAGTTTGACCTGGCCGTAGACGACAACATGGAACCCGGTACAGGGATCGCCCTTGCGGTACAGAATGCTTCCCGCCGCCATACGCACCTGGGAAGTGGACGCAGCGATACGCTCGACCTCGTCCGCGGACAGATCGCGGAAAAGAGGCAAATTCTTGAGGAACTCCTCGACCTTGATGGTGCGGGGTGGCACAGCGTGTTATGGGCAAAGCCTCTGGCGAACACTGTGCATGTTACTTGATGTGAGGCATTTCGGCCTACAATCTCGGCGTTTCCGTGAAGCCCGCAAGATGCCGGGTCGCGCGCGCCGAAAAATTCAGGTCGAATCCGACTCCACCCATGATGGCCGCCCAAGACGTCTTTCGCTCCCGCTTTGAAATCCGGCAACAGCTCGGTGCGGGCGGTATGGGTGAAGTGCATCTCGCCTACGATTCGTTCCTGCAGCGCGAGGTCGCGATCAAGCTGACCAAGCTGGAGCTTCTGAAGGACCCGGAAGTCGGTGATCGCATGCAGAAGATGTGGCTGAACGAGACACGCCTGGCCGGCAGGCTTCGGCATCCTCACATCGTCGAGGTCTTCGAGGCGGGCACGACCGAGGAATTCGGCTACCTCGTGATGGAATACGTGTCCGGCGGCACGCTCAAGCAGCACTCGCGCTCCAACGCGCTGCTGCCCACGGAACAGGTCATCGAGGACATCTATAAAGTCTGCAATGCGCTGGATTACGCGAACAAAATGGGTTTGCTGCACCGCGACATCAAGCCGGCAAATATCATGCTCACGGATGACCACACGGTAAAGGTAGCGGATTTCGGCACTGCCTATTTTTCCGCATCGGAGGAGACCCAGGTATTCGAAGTCGGCACCCTCCCCTTCATGCCGCCTGAACATTTCCGTCAGTGGCCACCGACGATTCAGCTGGACATCTACGCGGTAGGGATCGTTGCCTACCAGCTGTTGACGGGGAATCTGCCGTTCACGGCCGTTACGTTCGACGGCTTGCTGAAGGAGAAGCTCGCCGGAAGTTTCGTTCCGCTCGAAGACCGCCGGTCCGATATCTCCCCGGAACTGCGCTTTGCCGTGCATTGCGCGATTCACCCGGACCCGCAGGTGCGATACGGCTCCTGGCAGGCGTTCTGCGACGGCCTGAGCTTCGCGCTTCCTCAGCTCAGCCGGCCGAGCGAGGTGCTGTTTGACACCGCGCGGTTCGATACGTTGAGGCGGCTTTCGTTCTTCTCGGACTTTGGCGACACTCAGTTGTGGGAGACCATCCGGCTTAGCCGCTGGCTGGATTTTTCCGCCGGACAGACGGTGTTCGACGAAGGCAGCTCCGGAGACAGCGTGTATGTCATCGCCAAGGGAGAAGCAGCCGTGACGCGAGGCGGTGCGGAACTGAACCGACTGGGCCCCGGCGAATGCATCGGCGAAATCGCATACCTGGACCAAGAAAGCCACACGCGTACGGCTACGATCGGCGCGCTCTCGTCGCTGGTTTTGATCGAGATTCCGGCAACGGCACTGCGCAACGGCAGCGCCGAGCTTCAGGCCGCGTTCGGACGCGCCTTCATGCGCGTCATGGTGAAACGCATTCGCCACGGTGACGAGCGGTTTCTGGAGTTGCTGCGAAAAACCGGCGGCTAGCCCACCGTCATTCCGTCGGCGGCTCCGACGCGGTGAACACCTCTTCGTATCGGCCGGCCGCGAGCATCTCGTCGGTATCGATTCCGTAGCCGACGTAGAACACGGTATCGGCCAGCTGCGACAGATCCGCGTTCGTCAGTATCTCGATCTCGACCTGCGTAGTCTGGCTGCCGAGCGCTGCACCGCTCAGGTACTGCGCCATCGGGAAGGTCAGCTCCGTCCACACGCTGCTGCTGTCGAGCTGCCACCAGGCAGGCTCACCGGCACCTTCGAGCGTCGGTGCGTATGCCGCAACGTAGACATTGTAGGTCTGTTCCGCAAAGCCGCCCATCGAGGCGAAGGCCGCCTCCGGCGAACCGCCCTTGAGCGTTACCGTCAGCGAGGTCGCGCCGCGGCCGCCGGTCTTGGACGCTGCGAACAGCAGCCTCGGAATCCGGTCGGCCGGAATGACGTTGGGCACTTCCGGTATCAGATCGAGCGGACCACCCGCGCTTTCGTTTCTGACCAGTACCGGCGTGCGCCGCGGCGAGTACGTGCCGTCGCCGAGATTCCCGGACGCGTTCCAGCCCCACCCCCAGACCGTGCCATCGTGTCGAACCGCCATCGCATGGCCGTCGCCCGCAGTGATCGAAATCACGTCGCTCAAGTGCTGAACCTGCACCGGCACGGCGGAATTCTGGGTTGTTCCGGTGGCCAGTTGCCCAGCGTAGTTGGCACCCCACGCCCAAACGGTGCCGTCGTCCGTGAGCGCGAGGCTGTAGCGGTTCTGCGCGGTTATCGCCGTCACGTCCGACAGCCCCGACACCGCTTGCGGAATGCTGGAAGAAGAGGTTGTGCCGTTGCCGAGCTGACCCGCGGAATTGTTTCCCCAGGTCCAGACCTTGCCGCCGCTGAGCGCGAGTGTGTGGTCTGCGCCCGCCGCCAACGCCGTCACGGCGCCCGGAGGCAAGGTCGCCACCCGGCGCGGGGTCTTCGCGCATCCGGTGAACCTGAGCGTATTGCTGCAGATCTGCGTCGAGATCACGCCCAACTGACCTTTGGAATTGTCGCCCCAGGCCCACACGCTGCCATCGGTACCGACGGCAACGTTGTGATACCAACCGGCGGCAATCATCGCGATCGTCGGCAGCCCGGACACCTGAACGGGATCGACGCCGTCGTTCGTGGTGCCGTCACCGAGCTGGCCGTAGCCGTTCCATCCCCAGGCCCACACGCTGCCATCGGATTTCAGTGCCACGGTATGACTGTCTCCGGCGGCAATCGCAGTTACATCCGATAGTCCCGGGACCCGACCAGCGACCGAGACGCTCGCATCGGTCGCGTCACTGATGCCTTGCACGGCCTTGTAGTGCACCCCGGCTCCCCACACGTTGCCGTCGGACTTCAATCCGACGACGTGGCTGCGGCCGGCGGCGATCGCTTTCACTCCGGTGAGTCCGGGAACGCTCCCGGGAACGGTGTAGCTCGATACCGGGGCCGCACCCAGTTGCCCGTCGCCGTCCGATCCCCAGCCCCACACGGTTCGATCCGCCCTCAGTACGACCGTGTTGCCCGCGGCGGCGGCGACCGCGGTAACCTCGCCGCCCAGCTCCTGCGTCGACACCGGCGTGCGACGATTCACTTTCGATCCGTCGCCCAATTGACCGAATCCGTTGTAACCCCAGGCCTTGAGCGTTCCGTCGGACAGCAGCGCGACCGAGTGGCCTGCGCCGGCGGTGACCGCTTTCACGCCGGTCAGCGCCGTGACCGTGACCGGGGACAATCTGTCGGTCGCGGTACCGTCGCCGAGTTGACCGGAGCCATTTGCGCCCCAAGCCAGAACCGATGCGTCCGGCTTGATGGCCAATGTATGGTTCAGACCGGCGGAAATTGCCGTGATGCCGGTCAACCCGGTGATCGGGACCGGTTCGGCGCGCGAGGTCGTGGTGCCGTCGCCGAGTTGACCCCTGCCGTTGACACCCCACGCCCACACCTTTCCCTCGCCATCGACCACCACGGTGTGCCCCCAGCCGGCAGTGATCGCGGTTATGCCTGTCAGCCCCGGAACCTGGACCGGGACCAGGCTGCAGGGATCGCCATCACAGGTATCCTGCGCAACAACCCCGAGCTGACCGGAGACGTTGTTGCCCCAGGTCCACACGGTACCGTCGCCGCGCAGCGCCGCACTGTATTCCAGTCCGGCAGCGATGTCCGTTACGTTCGTGAGACCCTTCACCTGAATGGGGATGAACTTGTTTTCAGTCGAGCCGCTGCCCAACTGGCCACTGCCGTTGCTTCCCCATGCCAGAACCGTGCCGTCGTCCTTCAGCAGCAGGACATGATTGACGCCCGCTGCGACCTGCCGGATACCGCTGACGCTCCGAATCTGGAACGGGACGCTCGAACTTGTCCGGGAGCCGTCGCCGAGTTGCCCGAACGTGTTCCTGCCCCACGCCCAAACGGTACCGTCGGTCCTGAGGACCACGACGAACGCCTCACCGACGGCGATCGCTTGGACGTCGGTCAGACCGCGCGCCTGGACCGCGGTCGTGCTCTGCACCACCCGGCCCCTGCCGAGCTGACCGTAGCTGTCGCCGCCGAAGGCCAGCACGGTGCCGTCGCTCTTCAGCGCGACCGTGTGCTCCGCGCCGCTCGCCACCATCGGCGTCACGGCCGCCGCGTGGTGCAGCGGTGCAAACGCGATCAGAGAAAGCAACGCAATGGCGACGCCAAGGAGTCCTCTGAATTTCATGTCCGTTTTCATTTCCTCCAAGGCCATGATTGCAGCAGATTCGCTCGCAACTGCCCATTCACTGCGCACTATGCCGAATTTTCTCACCTCTCGCGAGGGCGATGCATGGTCTGTACCGGTCGAACGTTGGTGCGAAAGATGTAAGCTCCTGTTCGATTTCGGCATTCGCGCGCCGGCACGACCGGCGCGCAGCCGGATGGAGACTTTTTTCGCCGCTTCATGGAGAATCCGGCGAATCGGTATCCGATTTGCGAGCTGACGCCCATGGCTGAACATCCCTTATTCAATGCGCGCGCGTTCTGCGGCATTCTGGCGCTGAGCTTTTCGGTCGCCTTCAACGCATCGGCCGGTGGAGCGAGCGACAGCCTGAATCCGACCGCGCCGCGGCTCGGCGATGCGCCCCGCGCACCGGCCGATGTCACCAGTCTCCCCACCGGAGAGGGACGCTTCGCCGCATCGGCCCTCTCGGTCGACACCACCGACCGCACTGCGGTCGCCCAGTTCTACCGCCTCTACAAGGCAGCGAATCTGGTGCCCAGCGACTGGAGCGGCAGCGTAGCGGGTTGCGACGCGGGATCGACCGGCTCAGATTACAAGGAGGCGACGCGACAGCAGATCAACTTTTTCCGCGCGATGGCCGGCGTGCCGGCCGACGTATCGTGGGATTCCAGCTTCTCCGCGAAAGCGCAGCTGGCCGCGCTGATCATGAGCGCGAACGGCAGTCTCAGTCACACTCCCCCGACCAACTGGCTCTGCTACAGCGCCGACGGAGCCACGGCCGCGGGTCATTCGAATCTCGCGCTGGGTAACGCCGGCCCGTATGCGGTCAAAGGGTACATGGACGACACCGGAACCAACAACGCGGTCGTCGGCCACCGCCGCTGGGTGCTGTACCCGCAGACGAAGCTGATGGGCACCGGGGACGTGACCAACGCGCCGAACGGCGGCAATGACACCAACGCGCTCTGGGTGCAGGACGGCAACTTCGGCGGTCCGCGGCCGCAGGACGTGCGCGACGACTTCGTCGCCTGGCCGCCGCCGGGTTTTGTGCCCTATGACCTGGTGCCGGCGCGCTGGTCGCTGTCGTATCCCGGCGCGGTTTTCTCGGCCGCCAGCGTCAGCGTGACCCGCGACGGACAGAGCGTGCCGGTGCGATTGGAACCGGCGGGCACCGGTAACATAGGTGAAAACACGCTCGTCTGGGTGGTGGACAACCGCGATACCGCCTCGCCTTCGGTGCTTGCGAAACCCCAGACCGATACCACCTATCAGGTCGCGATCACCGGCGTCACCGTCGGTGGAGCGTCGCGAATGTTCAGCTACTCCGTGACGGTCTTCGATGCCGACCCGAACGCGCCGGGCATAGCCTTCGTCCCCGCCCAGCCCAACTTGACCCCTGATCCTGATCGCAGCGTCATCGTCAACGTGACCGGACTCAGCGGAACCATTGCCGGTATCCACACCAGCTGGAGCGGGAGCACCAAGCCGGTCGACGTGGGGTTCGCCAGCTCGACGTCGCTCAAGTTGACCGGACTCGCGGCCGGTTCGGCCACCGTCACGGTCACGGATTCAGGTGGGAATATGGCGGAGCTTGCGATTTCCGTCGGCTCGCAGACCTCCGCGTCCGACTGGCAGATCAGCGGCCGCGCCGACGGTACTGCCGAAGCGATGACGCTAGTGGCCGACGTGCTGCCGGCGAGCCTGGACGACGGCAACAGCGGCGCGTTCTACGTGGGCGCGCAGCTGCCCGACGGGTCGCTGTACCTCAACAACGGGCAGACATGGGTGCCGTACACCGGCAGCACCATTCCGGCGCACTCCACCGGAACCCTGGCGCAACGCTCGTTCCCGGTGTTCGTCGGGCTCGACGTCCGCGGTCTTTCCGGCACGCAGGTCCTGGTCGGTTACGGCACCGACGCGAGCGACCTGGTGAACAACGGAAAGTACCGCTCCGTCTACACGGTTCCGTAAACCGAAGACGCGAACACGCATCGATGCTGCCCGAGGCGCTCCAAACTAGTCTCTGATCCTGCGCCATGTCCACCCAGCGGCGAGAAATATGAAATTTAAGATAGCCGAGAATTCGCTGTTCGCGATCCTGCTGCGTTCGCCGTGGTGGGCGAGCTTCGCCCTTGCCGCGGGCGTATTCGCGGCGGCAAGACTCGTGCTGGCCGAAGCCTATGCGGTGTTCATCGCGCTGCCGTTCGCGGGCATCGGTGTCTATACGTTCGGAAAACAGATTCGCGCGCCCAGCGCCGCTCAAGTCGCACAGGCGCGCGAGGCGTTGCGCGCGATGTCGTGGGAGGAGTTCTCGGGCGTCGTCGAGCAGGCGTTCCGCAATGAAGGCTATGCCGTCACCCGGATCGACGGCGCCGGCGCGGACTTCGAGCTGACCAAGGCGAATCGCATATCGCTGCTCGGCTGCAGACGATGGAAAACCGCGCGCACCGGAATCGAGCCGCTGCGCGAACTTCAAGCCGCGAGCCGCGAGCGCGAAGCTCATGCGTGCATCTACGTCGCCGCAGGCGAAGTCACAGACACAGCGAAATCGTTTGCCGCCAAACACAACATCCAGCTCGTGCACGACGCGGAACTCGCGAGGCTGCTGCCGCGTTCCGGACGCCCAAAGGCGCGCCAGGCTTGAACGGGTGTCGGTCGCGGCAACGCACCTGCGCGCAGCGATTCGCCCGCCGCGCGATCAACGGCAACGCCAATCGTTCAAGGAGGACTGGATGATCACGCCCCGTACCGCCCGCATGCTGACGCGCTATAACGCCTGGTCGAACAAGCTCTGGTACGACGCCGTCGCCGCTCTGCCGGCCGGTGAAGCCACGAAAGAACGCAAGAGCCTGTTCAAAAACATGATACATACCCTGAACCACAACTACGTCGTCGATGTGATCTGGCGGGCGCACATCGAGGGCAGGGAGCACGGACTGACGGCGCGCAACACGCCCGATCATCCGCCGCTGGACGAACTGCGCCGTCTGCAGCAGGTCATCGACGCCTGGTACGTCGAATGGAGCGACACCGTGACGGAGGCCGCGATCGAAGAGCGCCGAACCATAACGCTGATCGGGGGCAACAGGGTCACGATGTCACGCGGCGAGATGCTGATGCACCTCTACCACCACACGGCTTACCACCGCGGCTATGTCGGCGACATGTTCTACCATGTGCCCGGGTGCCGTCCGCCTGTGACCGATCTGCCGGTCTTCCTGCGCGAAATGCCGCAGGACTACTGACACGGCTTATGCGTATTCGATTCCGGTCTGCGCCAGGCCGGCGATGTCGACGCGAGAGCCGTTGAGATCGGAATTGGCCGCCAGCGTCGAAATACGTGCGATAGCCGACGTTTCCCGGCCCGCTCGTGCCGGCGCCTTCGCCGTAGGCCTGCTGCCGCGCGATGACATCCAGGATCATCGGCGTGAAGGCACTGAAGCCAACATTCGAATTCGGATCCACGGAGTCCTGATCATCGTAGGACATGATCGTGAAATACTCCTTGTTCATGTCCGCAGCCGAATCGGTCCGGAAACCGAGCTTGGAGAAACCCACGAACTGCGTCGCGGCGAAATTAAACAGCACCTGGCCTCTCAGCCGGTCGTAGGCCACCGACGTCTTCATGTCGCGTAGCGGGCGCACGTAGTACCGGTGACTGTCGTCGCCGTTCGCCCATCCGAGGAATATGTCGCTCGCGCACTGCATCAACCCCGCGACGACCCGCTCGCCCCGGTGCGCGTGCGGCCCCCTGCCGGCAAACGGCTCAAGAACGGAAGCGCAGGCTTCCTTCACCTGCAGCACCAGCCGCTCGCCGCCATCGGACACGTAAAGTGCCACCGCGCAGCACGCCCTTCGCGTCGCGCCCCGTCGCGCGCCGATCTCAGCGCACGCACCTTTCCTGCAACATCATCGCTCATCAGTCCTCCGCCATTCGTCATCGGCAGCATCGGGATGCGGGGCGGGCTGCAGACAGCAGGGGCCGCCGAGTCAGATGCTATCAAAAGCGAGGATGACAGGGGAGCGTCCAGCACCTAGAATGAATTAAGGGATTGACGAGCCCAAAGGAATGATGTGTGTGGCTTCCGCGCCCGCGCACAGCATGCTTCGAGCCCCGCCCGGAGAAATGAAACGCGTGGACGCCCTGTCCGCCGTCGTGAGTTTGCCGCGCACCGTCCGCCCGAACGATCAAGCCGATGGCCATGGCTGAACCCCTGCCAAAGAACGATCCGCAGAATCTCGGCGTGGTCAGGGCCGTGCGCGGCAGCGTGGTTGACATGCGCTTCGATCGGAGATTGCCGCCCATCTACTCTGTGGTGCATGCGCGGGGACGCGAAATCGTCATCGAGGTTCTGGCTCAACTCGACGCGCAGCACGTGCGCGGCATCGCGCTGACGCCTACCCAGGGCCTTTCCCGCGGCATGACGGTGACCGACACGGGCGGTCCGCTGAAGGCGCCAGTCGGCAGGGGAACGCTTTCCCGCATGTTCGACGTCTTCGGTAACGCCATTGACCGCGAACCGGCGCCGACAGACGTCCGGTGGCGTACCGTGCACCGGGCGCCACCGTCCCTGGCGCGTCGCTCCACCAAGTCCGACGTTTTCGAGACTGGCATCAAACTCATCGACGTGCTGGCGCCGCTCGAGCGCGGCGGCAAGGCGGGACTGTTCGGCGGGGCGGGCGTGGGCAAGACGGTACTGCTCACCGAAATGATTCACAACGTAGTCGGGCAGCACCAGGGAGTGAGCATATTCTGCGGCATCGGCGAGCGCTGCCGCGAGGGGGAGGAACTGTATCGGGACATGAAGCAGGCCGCCGTACTGCCGAACATGGTGATGGTGTACGGCCAGATGAACGAACCCCCTGGTGCCCGATTCCGCGTCGGCCATGCCGCGCTGACCATGGCCGAGTATTTTCGCGACGACGAACATCGCGATGTACTGCTTCTGGTCGACAATATTTTCCGTTTCATCCAGGCCGGCATGGAGGTATCCGGTCTGATGGGGCAGATGCCTTCGCGTCTGGGTTATCAGCCGACCATGGGCACAGAACTGTCGGGACTGGAAGAGCGCATCGCCAACACCGATACCGGTGCCATCACCTCGATCCAGGCAGTGTACGTGCCGGCGGACGATTTCACCGACCCGGCGGCGGTGCACACTTTCTCGCATCTTTCGGCCTCCATCGTGCTCTCGCGCAAGCGCGCGAGCGACGGCCTTTATCCGGCAATCGACCCGCTGCAATCCAACTCCAAGATGGCCACAGCGGGAGTCGTCGGGTCGCGTCACTATGATCTCGCTCAGGAAACCCGGCGCACGCTGGCGCAATACGCCGAACTGAAGGACATCATTGCGATGCTGGGGCTGGAGCAACTCTCGCCGGAGAACCGCAAGGTCGTTGCCCGCGCCCGCCGTCTGGAGCGCTTTCTCACCCAGCCGTTCTTCACCACTGAGCAATTCACCGGCCTCAGTGGCAAGCTCGTCAGTCTCGAGGACGCCCTGGAAGGGTGCGAGCGCATCCTGCGCGACGAATTCAAGGACGTTCCCGAGAGCGCTCTTTACATGATCGGGGCGATTGGCGAAGCGAAAGCGACCACGGAACCAGAATCTCGAGCGCGGGCCGAACATGCAGCCAGTACGCATGAATCTTAAGGTGCTCCTGCCCTTTGAAGTCTTTGCCGAGGAGACCGGCGTGTCGCGGATCGTCGCCGAGACGCGCGAAGGTTCGTTCGGACTTCTACCCCACCGGTTGGACTGCGTCGCCGCGCTTGTGCCGGGAATACTGGTCTTCGAGACCGATGCGCAAGGCGAGGTCTGCATGGCCGTCGACGAAGGTGTGCTGGTCAAGACCGGGCCAGACGTGCTGGTGTCGGTGCGAAACGCAGTCGGAGGTGCGGACCTCGACAAGCTGCGCGAGACGGTCGAGCGGCAATTCCGGGCACTGGACGAACAGGAAAGGACCGCGCGCTCGGTCATGGCGAAGCTGGAGACCGGTTTCATTCGGCGATTCACCGAGTTACATCATGAGTGAAGACACGAAACCCGGGGAGCGCGCGACAGAGTTCAGCCGGCAGGTGGGCAAGAAGGCGGCGCAAAAACTCGAGGCGCAACAGCGCGTCACCCGCACGGTCTGGTCCGGCCTGGGCATGATGGGCATGATCGGTTGGTCGGTCGCCGTACCGACGTTCCTGGGCGCAGCGCTTGGGCTTTGGCTGGATCAACGCTATCCGGGTGAGCATTCACGCACGCTCATGCTGCTGGCCATCGGCTTGGGCCTGGGTTGCTGGAACGCGTGGCACTGGGTGGCGAAGGAAGAGCGGGAAATTCACGAACGCGGAAAGAACGATCATGAATGAGCCCATCGGGCTGGCGTCGGCACTGGCAGCGGGTATTCTGTTCGGGGGGATGTTCTACGGTGGGCTCTGGTGGACCGTGCGGAAAGGCATGCTGTCCGAGCGGGTGGCGGCGTGGTTTATCGGCAGTCTGCTCGTGCGCCTGGGCGGCGCGCTGCTCGGCATCTACCTTGTCGGTGCCGGCCATTGGCAGCGTCTGCTGCCGTGTCTGCTCGGATTTGTCATGGCGCGCCTCATCGTGACCTGGCTCGTGCGGACTCCGGCGATACATCCGGCGCCGCAGTCGGCGGAGGACAGGCATGCACCTTAGTCCCGACGAAATCATCTTCTGGCAACACGGCTATTTCAAGCTCAATGCCACCATCGTTTTCACGTGGATGCTGATGTTCGTGCTCGCCGTCGGTTCGAAACTCGTGACGCGCAAGCTCTCAACCGGTCTGAAGCGTTCGCGCTGGCAAAACCTTCTGGAGATCATCGTCACTGCCATTAACAGGCAAATCTCCGAGGTCGGGCTGCGGCGGCCGGAAAAATATCTCGGCTTCCTTGGCAGCTTGTTTCTGTTTGTCGCCAGCGCAAGCGTCTTCACCATCGTTCCCGGCTACGAACCACCGACCGGTTCGCTCTCGACCACCGCGGCGCTGGCGATCTGCGTGTTCGTGGCGGTGCCATTGTTCGGCATCAAGGATCGCGGACTTGGCGGATATCTGAAAGCCTATCTCAAGCCGACATTCATCATGCTGCCGTTCAACATCATCGGCGAACTCTCGCGCACGCTGGCCCTCGCCGTCCGCTTGTTCGGCAACATGATGAGCGGGACCATGATCCTCGCGATCCTGCTGACTGTCACGCCCTTCGTTTTCCCGGTCGTCATGAGTGCATTCGGCCTGTTGACCGGCATGGTGCAGGCCTACATCTTCTTCGTCCTGGCCACGGTCTACATCGCGGCGGCCACGCATACGCATTCGCTCCCGCCTGAAGACGGCGCCGGCGCCGCGCCCGAAACGAAGACCGAGGCCAAACCCGGAAAATGAAGGAATCGCCAACCAAGAAAGGACGCACTATGGATAACACCACGCTCATCGCAATCGCTTCAATCGTCACCGCGGGCCTTACCATGGCTCTGGGGAGTTTCGGCCCCGCGCTCGGCGAAGGGCGCGCGGTCGCGACGGCATTGAGTTCGCTGGCGCAGCAGCCCGATGCCGCCACCACAATCACGCGGACCTTGTTCGTGGGCTTGGCAATGATCGAGTCCATCGCGATTTACTGTTTCGTGGTCTCGATGATCCTTATTTTCGCCAACCCGTTCTGGAATCACTTCATCGCTCAAGCCGCCGGAAAGTAAGGGAAGTAAACAATGCTGATCGACTGGTTCACCGTCGGTGCACAGGTCCTCAACTTCCTGATTCTGGCCTGGCTGCTGAAGCGGTTTCTCTACCAGCCCATCCTCGACGCTATCGACGCGCGCGAAAAGCGGATCGCCAAGGAACTCGCCGACGCCGACGCGAAAAGGACTGAAGCCAGGAAGGAACTCGACGAGTTCCAGCGCAGAATCAAGGCATTCGACCTGCAGCGCAGCGAGCTCCTCGGCAATGTGATCGACGAGGCGAACGCCGAACGTCAGCGGCTGCTCGACGATGTGCGGCAGAGCGTCGACGCCCTCGCGGCCAAGCGGCGGGAGGCGCTGCGAAGCGAACAGAGGATCCTGAACGAAGCGCTCCGCAGCCGCGCGCGTGAGGAGGTGTTTGCCATTGCGCGCAAGACGCTTGCCGATCTCGCCTCGATCAGTCTCGAGGAGCGCATCGGCGAGGTGCTCATTCGACGCTTGCGCGGACTCGACGCCGCGGCAAAGGCCAGCATGGGAGAAGCGCTCAGCAGAGCCTCCGGCCCAGTGCTGGTGCGCAGCGCATTTGACCTGCCGGACGCGCAACGCGCGGCGATTCGAAATGCGCTCAACGAAAGCTTTTCGGCAGATGTCAAGGTGCGCTTCGAGACCGCGCCGGACCTGGTCAGCGGAATCGAACTCGCGACTGATAGTCAAAAGCTCACTTGGAACATCGCCGATTACCTGTCGTCGCTGGAAGAGAGTGTCGGTAAGTTTCTGAAGGACGCGGACAATCCCGAAACCATCGCGGCGCTCAAGCCGGAAGCCGAAAAATCCGAGCCACAGGCGAAGACCTTATGAACATGCAACCCGAGACCCTGCAGCAGGTCTTCGACAGCGCATTCGCGCGCATGCGCGAAGCGCGGGAAGCCTACACGCCGAACCCCGCCCCTCGGGAAACGGGCACCATAACCAGCATCGCCGCCGGAATTGCCAAAGTTTCGGGCCTCTCCGGTGTGGGTTACGAAGAGCTGGTGATTTTTCCCGGCAAAAGGCTCGGAATTGCATTCAACATCGACGAAGACGAAATCGGCGTCGTTCTGCTCGGTGAATATTGGCATCTGAAGGCGGGAGATGAAGCCCGGCGCACGGGCCGCGTGATGGACGTAGCCGTGGGCGAAGGATTGCTGGGACGCGTCATCGACCCTCTTGGCCAACCGCTGGACGGGAACGGGCCTGTCGCCGCGAGCGAGCGTTTGCCAATCGAGCGCACGGCCCCGCATATCATGGACCGTTCACCCGTCACGGTACCTCTGCAGACCGGACTCAAAGTCATCGACGCCCTGGTCCCGATCGGCCGCGGCCAGCGTGAGCTGATCCTGGGAGACCGCCGGACAGGCAAGACGGCAATTGCAATCGACACCATAATCAATCAGCGCGGCAACGACGTTCTGTGCGTCTATTGCACGATAGGGCAACGCGCATCGGCAGTGGCGAAAGCCGTGGCAAGCCTGCGCGAAAAGGGCGCGATGGACTACACCGTAGTGGTCGTCACCGAGGGCAACGACCCGCCGGGTCTGGCCTTTATCGCGCCTTACGCCGCGACCAGCATCGCCGAGCATTTCATGCGGAGCGGCCGCGACGTGCTCATCGTGTACGACGACCTGACCCATCACGCGCGCGCCTATCGCGAATTGTCGCTGCTGCTGCGCCGACCGCCCGGCCGCGAAGCGTATCCCGGAGACATCTTCTACATCCATGCGCGGCTGCTGGAGCGCGCAACGCGGCTGCGCCCCGAAATGGGCGGGGGATCGCTGACCGCGCTGCCCATCGTCGAAACGGAGGCGCAGGACATTTCGGCCTACATTCCTACCAATCTGATTTCCATCACCGACGGGCAGATCTATCTATCGCCCTCGCTGTTCGAGCTGGGCATGCTTCCGGCGATCGACGTCGGCAAATCGGTCTCGCGGGTGGGCGGCAAGGCGCAGCGGGCGGCCTACCGCGCGGTGACCGGCGACCTCAAGCTCGCCTACGCGCAATTCGAGGAGCTCGAGACCTTTGCCCGTTTCGGTGCCCGCCTGGATGAAGGTACGCGCACGCGCATCGAGCACGGGCGGCGCATCCGCGCCTGTCTGAAACAGCCTGAATTCGCCCCGGTCGCCGTGCCAGCGCAGATCGCCGTGCTGCTGGCGCTGAATTCGAGACTGTTCGACGCGGTTCCGCTGGAAAAAATGGCCGATGCCGAACGCGCCGTGCACATGGCGGCAACGAACCTCCCGGCGGGAGTACGTGCGCGATTCGAGACCGCCGACAGCTTGAGCGCCGAAGATCGCGGGACGGTCGTCGATATCGCCCGCCAGGCGATCGCCCGCTTCCAGTTCAAGCCCGAATCGCAAAGCGCATTCGACACCGGGAGCAAGACCGGGACCCAAACGGGCGACGACGTCCAGCCCTCCGCGCACCTCGATCCGATCGACCATAAGACAGGAGAACAGCATGCAGGTCCAAATCAATACCGACCATAACATCCCGGGTCGCGAGGCCCTGGCCACCCATGTCAGCGGCGTCGTAAAGAATGCCCTGAGCCGCTTTCGCGACAGAGTCACGCGGGTGGAGGTTCATCTGGGCGACGAAACGGGGCACAAGGGCGGCAAGAACGAAAAGCGATGCGTGATGGAGGCGCGCCTCCAGGGACGTCCGCCCGTCGCGGTTAGTCACCACGCGGCCACTCTGCACCAGGCCATCGAGGGTGCAGCCGAAAAACTGACCAAACTTGTCGAGAGCACGATCGAGCGGCTGCGCGACCAGAGGAGCCGTGCGTCGGCACCGCCTCCCGGGAAGGGATGATGAGCGTCTCCACGTCGCGCCTGAGGCGCAAGATCGGCAACGCCGCCGAACTGCACTCGGTCGTCCGCTCAATGAAAGTGCTCGCGGCCTCGAGCGTCGGACAATACGAGCAGTCGGTGCGCGCGTTGGCGAGCTACTATCGGGCGGTCGAGCTGGGGTTGCGCGTGTGTTTGCGCGGCGCGGCTGCGCCCGAGCCGCATGAGCGGATACGAACCGTTGAGGCCCCGATCGATGCAGTTGTCTTTGGTTCCGATCAGGGAATGGTCGGACAGTTCAACGACGAAGTGGCTGAATTCGCCGTAGATAGCCTGGCCGCTCTGCCGCGCCGGCCCCGGATCTGCGCCGTCGGTGAACGCGTGTACACCAGGCTGTCGGACGCGGGCCTGCGGCCGGCGTCCCTCTATGCCGTGCCGAATTCCGTCAAGACCATTACGCCGCTCGTCGGGCAGATTCTGCTGGAATGCGAGAAGCGCTACAGCCGGGGAAATACCAGCGCCGTGCACCTCTACTACAACCGCCGAAACACTGAAAGTATTCATGGGCCCGTCCGCCAGCGACTGCTGCCGCTGGACAGGACCTGGCGACGCAATCTGGCCACGCTTCGCTGGCCGACGGGAAATCTGCCCGAGGTCATGGGAAGCGGGATCCAAACCTTGCGCTCGCTCATCCACGAGTACCTTTTCGTCTCGCTCTTCCGTGCCTGCGCAGAGTCCCTCGCGAGCGAGAACGCAAGCCGCCTGGCATCGATGCAACGCGCCGAAAAGAACATCGACGAACTGCTGCAGGAACTCAACGTCAGGTTCCATCGACTGCGCCAAAGCGGCATCGACGAGGAACTGTTCGACATCATCGCCGGCTTCGAAACGCTGTCAAAAGAAAAGCGCGTCGCAGCGCACAGCCCCTGAGACTGCGCCGTCGGTAGTATCCTTGCACGCGATTGGAGCGGCAACGAGCGTATCAGCCGTTTGTTCTGACCCTCACGACAAGGATCGTTCTCATGGAACGGTACGAAGCCGATATCGTCGTCGTCGGCGCCGGCAGCGCCGGTTGTGTGCTTGCCGCGCGCCTCTCGGAAGACCCGCACTTGCGGGTGCTGCTGCTGGAAGCAGGGGGTCCCGACAGCAATATCTGGATCCATGTGCCGGGCGGGATATCCAGGACGGTCGGGAATCCGCGTCTGGACTGGTGCATCAAAACCGAACCGATACCCGGCTGCAATGGCCGGCGCATGCCCTATCCGCGCGGCAAAGTGCTCGGCGGCTCCGGCTCCCTCAACGGCATGCAATACATCCGCGGCAACCCGCGTGACTACGAGCGCTGGCGTGAACTGGGCAACGAGGGCTGGGGGTGGAGCAACGTTCTTCCGTATTTCCGGCGATCCGAGGCGAACGTTCACGGTGCCGACGAACTGCACGGGGATAGCGGTCCGCTCGCGGTTTCCGACATGTTGCGAGGCGAACTCGCCGACGCGTCGCTGCGCGCCGCCGTCGAAGCGGGCTATCCGCTGATCGCCGATTTCAATGGCCCCTCACAGGAAGGCGCCGCCTACTACCAGATGATGATCCGCCGCGGCCGGCGCGGCTGCGGCGCCGGCGCGTATCTGCGGCCGGCGATGCGGCGTGCGAATCTGCAGGTGCTGACCTCCGCCCACGCCACGCGCATCCTGTTCGACGGCCGGCGCGCGCTCGGCGTGGAATTCCGGCGCGGCGGACAAATCCTGACGGCACGGGCGCGGCGCGAGGTGGTCATCGCGGGTGGTGCGTTTCATTCGCCGCACCTGCTGCAGCTCTCAGGAGTCGGTCCGGCCGCACTTCTCGCCCGTTACGGCATTGCGGTCATCGCCGACCTCCCCGGAGTAGGCGCGAATCTTCAGGATCACCTCCAGGTACGTGTGCTGTGTCGCAGCACGCAGCCGGTCACCATCAACGACATATTGAACTCGCCGCTAAGGCTGGCAGGCGAGGTGGCGAAATACCTGTTTTCGCGCACCGGCCTGCTCGCCTACGGCCCCTTTCGTACCGGGCTTTTCGCGTGTTCATCCGCCTCCCCCGGCTGGCCCGATCTCCAGGTTCAATTCGGCCCGGTCGGATTCAGCGCGGTGACCGAGCCTCCGCTGAAGTATTCGAGCTTCACGATGTCGGTGTGTCTGTTGCGCCCGTCGAGCCGTGGCAGCGTCGAGATCGGCTCGTCGGACCCGTTTGCGGCGCCGAAGATCCAGCCTGATTTCCTGTCCACCGAGAACGACCGGCGTTTGATGATCGAAGCCTTCAAGCTCGGCCGCACGCTGCTCGCGCAACCGTCGCTTGCCGCGTACGTCGCCGAGGAGATCCTGCCAGGCTCCGCCTGCCGCAGCGACGCGCAGATCCTGGAGCACGTGCGCGAGACGGGGAGCACGGTCCACCATCCCGTGGGCACCTGCCGCATGGGCGCGGACCAGCGAGCGGTGGTCGACGCACGTCTGCGGGTGCGCGGCACCAGCGGCCTGCGCGTCGTCGACGGCGCGATCATGCCGGAGCTGATATCGGGCAACGTGAACGCGCCCATCGTGATGATCGCGGAAAAGGCAAGCGACCTGATGCGCGAGGACTTGCGCGCCCAGGCCGCAGTTCCCCGCTGAAGGACGCCAGTGATCAAATGCGCCGTGACTCGAGCACGGAGCGCCCCAGCTCGTCTGCCGCGCGCAGCATGCGGGCGACGCGAGCCTCGTCGGCCGGTGGCGACAGGTTGCGCATGTGGGGTGCGTTGCAGGACAGGCGCGCCATTTCCATCAGCTCGGCCTCATCCAGTGAAGGCGCGCCGAGCTGCGCCAGCGTCACGGGCAAGCCCAGTCTGTGCGCAAGTTCGACGTGGGCGCGGACCTCCGCGTCCGGCCGCTCCTCCGCCAGCAGCTGTGCGATCGTGCCGAAGGCGACCACTTCGCCATGCAGTGCCCCGCTGGTCCCCGGGTGCGCGCACAGGCCCCGGGTGAGAGCGTGCGCCATTGACAGGCCTGAGGCTTCGAACCCCAAACCGCTGTACAGAACGGTCGCCTCGACCACGCGCTCGACCGTATCGTCGGGCCGCCCCGTCGCGGCAATTCGCCCGCGCGCGGATAAACCGTGCTCGAGAATCGTCCGGTAGCAGCGCTCGGCCATCAGCATCGCGACCGGCGGCGGCGGCGTACCGAAGAAATTCATCGCACCCGCCAGGCGGCATTGATCGGCCTCGAATTTCTTGCTCAGCGCGTCACCCATGCCCGCCACGAAAAACCGCAATGGAGCACCTGCGATGACATCGGTGTCAACCACGACGGCATCCGGGTTGCGGCGCATCCGTTCGACACCGCTGATCCGGTGCCGATCGTCATAGATCACGAGCGAGCGGCTGGTCGCCGCATCGGTCGAAGCGATCGTCGGCACGACGATCAACAGCCCGCCGCGGGTGAGGTTCACTCCTTTGGCCGAGTCGATCACGCTGCCGCCACCGAGCGCGATCACCGAGTCGGCCTTGACGTCCGCTGCCTCCACCGCCAGATCCGACACCGCGGCCGCCGTGCACGCGCCGCCGAAACGCAGAAAATGCGCTTCGCGGCCTGCCGATTCGAGGCTGATCCTCACCGCCTCGCCGCACGCCGCGCGCGCTCTGTCGCCGGCGACTACCGCAGCGACCGACCCGCCAAGTTCTTTCAGCAGCGGCCCCAGTGCCGCGAGCGCGCCCGGCCCCTGCAGATAGCGGCCCGGAAAGCCGATCGTCCGGACGCTGTTTCCCATCACGTCTCGTGCCTATCCATACGCTTCGACGGCATTCTCCGCGGTCGCGCGCTCAGCTCGGCCCGCTCGCCACGGTCGGCCAATGGCCTCACGCTGCCCCCTGCGGCAGTACCGGGAGCAGCAGATAGGAGCGATGTGCCCCTCCTGTATGCAGTGTATTGACGCCATGAAAAAGCTTCGGTGGGCGGTCGCGCGGTTCGTCGTGGGTGAACCAGGCAACGCCGCGCATGGGTCCGGTTTCACCGGGCCGCTCGAAATCCTTGCCCTGAATGGTGAGCGTCAGCGTCGAGCCCGCGGGAAAAGCAAGCGCCATCGGCCAAATTTCCAGATCGACCTCGTAAATCTCTCCAGGGTCAAGGAGCTGGCGCTCGTCGTGCGGATAATAGGGCAGATACTCACGCGAACGCGTCGGGTCGAGCTTGCGCTGCGACACTCGCAGCCAACCTTGAGTTACGGGCGCCTTGGGTTCCGGCGCGGCGATAAAGGTCATTTCCTTTCCTGAGGCGTCGAAAGCGCAGATTGTCGCGAAGATATCCATGTCTGCCGTGCTCGACGAAACGAAGAGTTTCGCTTTCACCGGACCGGCGATTTCCGTTTCCTTCTCAAACGGGGCCCTGCGGAACGTGATCCCTTCGCTCAACGCCGGATAGCTGGCGCTGGCGGCATCCCTGAGCTCCGCGGTAGCGAGAGTCTTTGCCCCGGCGTCGAGCCAGTATTTGGTCCATTGCGTCTGCGGCAGCGGCCAGCTCGCGGCCTGGGCCGTGCGCTTGATGGTATCCCCTGGCGCGCGCACCTGCACCTCGACGACGGGTTCATTCTCCCAGCCGTTTTGCTCGCCCTTCAGGTAGCGGTCGAAGAAGCGTTTCTGCAGCGCGACGTTCTTGGGCTGCAGGAACGTATGAAAGTAAGAGCCGCCCTGCACCTTGAGCCATTTGTTCCTCGAGGCGAGCCCCATGAATCCGCGGATGGTGCCGCGCGTATGCAGGCCCAGGCCGCCCCAGTTCGCGACGACGAGCGCGGGCACGTCGATCTTCGAAAGGTCCGGCGTACGCTCTCGATAGAACTCGTCGCATAGCGGATGCGCCAGCACGTCTTCGAGATAGTTCGAGGCATTCGCCTTCAGTTGTTCCTTGGTGAAGCCCTCCGGCCCGGTCACGCGCTCGCCGGTGTAAATGTCGGTGCAGTTGGTTTCCGGATTGCCGTGTTGATTGCGCAGAACGCTGACGTTCCACCAGCGCTTGAGAAAACCCGACGAATAGATGCCGTCGAGCCTCGTGCGGTCGCGGTAGAAATCATAGGTGCCCTGCCATGGCAGAATGGCCGAGAGATATCTCGGCCGCATGGCCGCGACGAACCATTGCGACGCCGCGTAATACGAGATGCCGAGCAGGCCCACCTTGCCGCTGCTGAATTCCCGCGCGCCCGCCCATTCCACGGCGTCGAAGAAATCGCGAAATTCCGCCGGCGAGTTGGGATCGAGTTTGCCGGGCGACTTTCCCGCACCGCGCGAATCCACATTGATCAGCACGTAGCCGTCGGGAATCCACACTTCCGGATCGGGCCGTTCGAAGACCAAATGCTTGCATGACGAAGCCGCGAGCACCTCCGGATAGGTGGCGTTCAGCCGATCCCAGGCTTCCTGCATGAACTGGCGCAGCGGGACATCCTTGCCGTAAGGTCCGAAGGTCATGATGACGGGGAAACGGCCTTGCGCATCGGGGCGATAGACGTTGGCGCGCAGGATCGCGCCGTCCCGCATCGGAATACCGACATTGGTTTCCAACCGCATCTCGTAGCGTGTCTTGGCCATGGCTTTCTCCTAGTGTTGCGGTGTTTGATCAGGGCGTCCCATGCCTCGGCGCGCAGCGGACATCGAAACGGCGAAAGCGACAGGTTCGATCATCCCATAGTCCATTCTTTCGCGCGCCGGCCTGGATCGTCAGTCCACCCCAAGCATAGTCGTTCCGGCGCCGTCACCTCTGACGCGTCGTCCACAACGGCACTGTCGGTTCGGGGTCCTCGCGCCATCTGCTCGATGCCGCGCAACGGCACATTTCGCCGCTGCTGAGCGCTGCTTGCCAAATTTTTCACGAGACGGTTCGCGCTCGCGCGCGCTTGCATACCATTCGTCGGCTCTATCCCGCCCCTGGCACATTCCGTGCAAATCCCAAAGTCATGGAATCAATTATTCGTCCGGGTGAACCCGAGAGAAGCGCACGCAAATCCAAAGATACCGCTGCGCGTTGGAGGAGAATCATGGACTGGAAACAGGCGTATTACGTCGGCATACATGAGATAGACGAACAACACAAGACGCTCGTCGAACACATTTCCGGCATCGAACAGGCAGTGGCTACGAATGCTGGCTGGGCCGACGTGAATGCCGCCTTTGCCCGGCTTTCCGTCGATGCCCAAAATCACTTCATATTGGAGGAAAGCCTGATGGGAATATACGACTTTCCTGGACTGCACGAGCACGCCAACGAGCACTGGCGATTCCTGGCAGACCTGCGAACGCTCCAGGAAGACCCGCCGACTGAATTGGCCCACAGAGTAAATTTGTTGAGCGAGCGGTTGGATGCACACATACAAACGTGGGACAAGTCCTACGCGCTGCACATCTTGAAACGGCTGGCGCTGGGAGGCGGTACCGCTTCGACGACCGCAACGGATTCCTGATACGAAGGCGTCCACCCCGAATTCGCTTGCGGGCGACCAAGCCACGGCCCAATGACGATGAACATTCAATAAAGCTGATGAACACGATCACAAATCATGATGGTGGAGCATCCGCGCTCTTGTATTATTGCGTTGCGGGGTTTCCACTCCTCCTCCTCCTTTGAAATCCCGCACTCGAGCCGATGGCGCCCCCAAGCCCATCGGCTTTTTTCTTGGTTGCTTTCGTGCTTCGGGCCGCCGAGAACACGCGGTTGCGCCTACGGTATCGCCTCGATTCCCGTTCAGACCCGCGTGCAGCAGCGCGCCGTGCATGCTCTAGGCGAGATACTTGAGTATGCGTTGCACCGCAGCTTCGGGCGGGCCGTCGGCGTGGGTCAAGGTGATCTCCGCCGCTTCCGGCGGTTCGTAAGGACTGTCGATGCCGGTGAAGTTCTTCAACTCGCCGCGCCGGGCCAGGTTGCGCGTGTACTGCTCGTGCCCCGGCGTGTCGGCGACGATGAAGCGGCGCCGGTCGGTGGCGAAATAGCGGTAGGCGACGTCGATGGTGATGCCCTGCTCGCGCTCGGCCTGCAGGCCGTCCACCAGCAGCGCGAAATCGATGCGCTCGCGCTGGGTGCCGTAGCGTTTCGAGTCCGATTCCAGCGCCGCGAGCTGGTCGTCGAAAATGCACTTGGACTCGTGCAGCAGCCGCCCGATCAGCGTGGACTTGCCGTCGTCGACGCTGCCGCAGGTGAGGAAGCGCAGCGTGTCCTTGCCGGCCCGCCCCGCGAGAAAGGCGTCGATGTCCCGCGCGTGCAGGTTCTGGTTCAGAGTCCGCCTCCCTCTTTCGAGGCCACTCCGGTGCCGGGGAGGGCCAGGCTGAGCCATGATAATTCGGTGCCGTATACCGAAATTTCATGGTAGAGTCGATGGGCATGATCACCCGCTCGCGCCATCTCCAGGAGGTTTCGCGTCTGCTCTCGGCCTTTCCCGTGGTGGCGATCCTGGGCGCCCGGCAGGTCGGCAAAACCACGCTGGCGAACGCATTGCTCGAGGCAAAGGGCAAGCGCGGGGCACGCTTCGACCTCGAGGACCCCGGCGCGCGGGCGCGCCTGGCCGACCCGATGCTGGCGTTGTCCGGCCTCAGGGGGCTCATCGTGCTCGACGAAATTCAGCGCCGCCCGGAATTGTTTCCTGTGCTGCGCGTGCTCGCCGACCGCAAGCCGCGCAGGGCGCGGTTTCTGGTACTGGGCAGCGCGACGCCTGAATTGTTGCGGCAGAGTTCGGAGTCGCTCGCCGGCCGCATTGCCTACTACGTCCTGCCCGGCCTGGCGATGGGCGAGGTCGGACCGAAGATGGGTACGCGGCTGTGGCTGCGCGGTGGCTTCCCGCGTTCGTTTCTCGGCCGCAGCGACCGGGAGAGCATGGAGTGGCGGCTTGCCTTCGTGCGTACCTTCGTCGAACGCGATCTGCCCATGCTGGGCGTCAACGTCGCGGCCGACACCCTGCGGCGTTTCTGGACGATGCTCGCGCATTACCACGCCCAGTTGTGGAACGCGTCCGAGTTCGGACGCTCCTTTGGCGTGGCCGACACGACCGTGCGTGGCTATCTGGACAAGCTCACTGCGGCGATGGCGCTGCGGCAGCTTGCGCCCTGGCACGAGAATATCGGCAAGCGTCAGGTGCGCGCCCCTAAGGTCTACGTGCGCGACGCCGGGCTGCTGCACGCATTGCTGAATCTTCCCACGCTGGCGGACCTGGAGAATCACCCCAAGGCAGGCGCGTCCTGGGAAGGTTTCATACTCGACCAGATCGTCCAGCAGCTCGGTGCGCTGCCGCAAGAATGCTACTTCTGGCGCACCCACACGGGTGCCGAGTTGGACCTGCTCATCGTGCGCGGGCGCAAACGTCTGGGGTTCGAAATCAAGCGCACCACTGCCCCGGCGATCACCCGTTCCATGCGCTCGGCGATGACCGACCTCAGGCTGAGCGCGTTGACGCTGGTTCACGCGGGCGACGACAGTTTTCCGCTGGCAAAGAACATCAGGGCGCTTAGCTGGAAGGCGATTGTCCATGAACTCGACCCACTGAAGTAAGCGCGACGGCGCGAGCGCAACGCCGTCGTGCTCCGTACCGCAGGTGATGAAGCGCAGCGTGTCCTTGCCGGCCTGTTCATCGAGAAAGGCGGTAATGTCTGGCGCGTGCGTCTTGGCGCTCAGAAGTATCCCTCCTGCTTTTTCTTTTCCATCGAGCTGGGCTGGTCGATATCGATGAGGCGGCCCTGGCGCTCCGAAGACCGGGCGTTGAAGATTTCGGCGATGATCTCCTCCAGCGTCGCGGCTGCGCTCTCGACAGCCCCACTCAGGGGATAGCAGCCCAGCGTGCGAAAACGCACGAGGCGCATCTGCGGGGTCTCACCGGGTTCGAGCGGCAGCCGCTCGTCGTCCACCATGATCCAGATGCCCGCGCGCCGCACCACCGGGCGCTCGCGGGCGAAATACAGCGGCACGATGGGGATGGCCTCGCGGTGGATGTACTGCCAGATGTCCAGCTCGGTCCAGTTCGACAGCGGGAACACGCGGATGCTCTCGCCTTGCCTGATGTGGGTGTTGTACAGGCTCCACAGTTCCGGGCGCTGGGCCTTGGGTTCCCAGCGGTGGCCGGGGCCGCGAAAGGAAAACACGCGCTCCTTGGCACGCGATTTCTCTTCGTCGCGCTGCGCGCCGCCGAACACCACGTCGAAGCGGTAAAGGTCCAGCGCCTGCTTGAGCGCTTCGGTCTTCATCACGTCGGTGTAATAGCTCGAGCCGTGCGTGAAAGGATTGCAGGATCTCGATGCTCTCGGACTCGAGGCTCGACATCGCCGCACCTGCGCGGTTGGAACCGACCATCTATCACCCCCTCAGGTCAGCTCGTCGCCCGGAAAAATCGGCGACCGTGCAGGCAGCGGACGGGGTTTCGTAGGACGACGCGGAAAGGATCAAAGAGAGGCCCCCATACATGTGGATGCAAGAGAGCTGTGGAGGTCGCCATCATAGAGCGAATACTCGGCGAGGGTACGCACCGCTTCGATGCAATCTACTGGATCCCGCACAACGCATTGCAAAACGTCAAACGCCGCTCGCGACAAAGTGCGGATTGACAAAATCAGGCTTGCCGTAACGCAACGCCTGACCGGCGAGATCCGTGACCCGGCCTCCGGCGGCCAGGAGCACCGCGTGGCCCGCCGCGGTATCCCATTCCATCGTGCGGCCCAGTCGCGGATAGAGGTCGGCCTTGCCGCACGCAAGCAGGCAGAACTTCAGCGACGAACCCACAGTGATCGAGGAAGCCACGCTGCGTCCCGCAAGAAACTGTTCCAATTGCTCCGCATCGCCGTGCGAGCGGCTCGAGACGACAACGAGCGCCCGGTCGGAAACGAGCGCGCATGCGATGGCGCGGCGCCCTCCGATATCTTCGACGAACGCGCCGGCGCCGATCGAGCCCGCGTAGAGCTCGCCCGGCGCAGGCGCGAAAACGACGCCGGCGACGGGCACACCGTCGTCGATCAGCGCGATGTTGACCGTGAACTCGCCGTTGCGGTTGACGAACTCCCGGGTCCCGTCGAGCGGGTCGACGAGCCAGAACGTCTCACCCACTACCGGGATGCGCCCTTCTGCCGCGGCCTCTTCGGACACGATGGGAATCTCCGGCGTGAGCTGGACCAGGCCGCTGAGAATGACGGCCTCGGCCTTTTCGTCCGCCTCCGTGACAGGCGAGCGATCGGCCTTGCCGCGCACCGCGAAGTCGGTGGCGTAGACTTCCATGATGATCTTGCCGGCCTCGCGCGCGAGCGGAAGCAAGTCTTCGAGGAGCGCCTTGCGCGCGAGAGGTATGGATGCCGTCGTCACTCGATATCTTCCAGGCAAAGTGGTAATGCCTCCGCGCCGATCATGCCACAGTCGAACTTTTTCCCACGCGTTTCCGCACTCCTGCCACCGGGTGTCGATCAACTTCCAGGCGCTGTCCGGCGCGTATCACGACCACGGTCAGCACCCGGTTACGAATGTCGTGCGCCACCAGCCCTCTGCCAATGCGAACGCGACCTGTGAGGCCACCGTCGAGCCACACCCGCGCCGACCCCTCTGCCGACCACAGGCTGGATGCCAAGAGCGGCAGGCGTGACGTGTTCACACGAAATTCACATCTTATTCCCTGCATAGTCACAGGATTTCCACAGGGTTATCCGTTGGCGAAACCGGCACTTTGTGTCACGCTGCGGCGCTGCTTGGGGATTGATCTGCCTTGGGGGAGGAGCGGAAATGAAACGTGCAGGAATCAAGCCATTCAAATTCGGTCAGAACAAAGATTCGAGGCAAACGTATTTTCCCTCGTTGACGCTTGAACAATCGGACGCGAGGTCGGAGGCCACCTCTCCGAAAAAGAACCGGATAGCCAAACGCGCTTCAAGCCTGCACCGTCCGGCTGATAAGTAGCGGCCCAGCCCGGATCGCGCCGGATTCACGAACCGGCGAATCCAGCGCCGCTGCGCACGCGCGAGGAGGCGCAAGCCGCCTCGCGGCGTTTGCTCGTCGCAGCGATACTGCCGGTATTGCAAGCCCGAGCAACGCAGCAGGCGCCGGTTTTGGCGGCAACGCACACGTGGTTCATTCTGCGACAGGTTCTTAGACGGAATCGCGCAGACACGATCGTTCGGCGAACATCGCTATTTTGGCAGCATCGTCAGCGGATCAATCTTGCTGTAGACGTTATCCCACAGCGCCTGCGCGAATTTCTTCGGATCGGTACCGATATCGCGGCTCAGCTTTTCCCACTTGGCCAGGGCCCGCTGATGATGTGCCCACACGGCTGGGAAATTGGGAACCTTGCGCTTCTTCGCGTCGCCAAAGGCAACCTCTTTTTCAGCCGCCCGCGCGGCGTCTACCGCCTTGGTGAATGCCGCATCCGGCTTGATGAACTTGATGCCCTTGTCTTTCGCGACCTTGATCACCCGCTCATCATCGTAGAGATAGCCTTCGATGACCGAGTCGGCGGCCAGCTGCGGGAACTCCTTGAACACGGTCCGCCGCTGCTCCGGCGAGAGCTTCTCCCAGCTCGCCTTGCGCAACACGAAGAATTCAATCGTGCGGGCATAGCCGAGCGGTTCGTCGATGATGTAGTGGACACTTTCCTTCAGGCTGAACTGCACGAGCCAGGGCAACGGCGTCACGGCGCAATCGAGCACGCCGCGGTTCATCCCTTCCATGACGTCCGCGGGCGGCACCACGACCCGCGTCGCACCGAGTTCCTGCAGCAGCGTCTTCTGTGCGCCGCCGACGATGCGAATCTTCCTGCCTTTGAGGGATGCCGTATTGGGCACGTCCTTGGCGCATTGCATGCGGTAGGCCGTGGTGGCCACCGGGAGCACCGAAACCGCACCGGCAGCCTCCAGGTCCTTCCTGCAACCGGGGCAGCCAAGCACTACGGTTTCTACACTGGCTCCGGCGGCCGCGATGGGGTTGGCACCCGCAAACAGGACCTGCTGGAGCGCATTATGCGACGGGACCTCGCTCGGCACGAAGATCGGAATCAATACCCCCGCATCGGCGGTGCCGTTACGCAACGCGGTGATCGTCGTCTTGATATTGGCCAATTGGCCGCCCGGGTACGTCTTGATCGTGACCGCACCACCGGTGGCCTTGGCCACCCGGTCGACGAAAGGCAGGACCGCGCGCTTGTAGACATTGTTGACCGTGGGATGGAACGTCGCGTAGCGCAATTCAACGGCTTGGGCTGTGGCGGGTATTGCCGTCAGTCCAACAAGCAACGTGGCAGTAAGGAACTGCAATACGGAGTTGAATGAATACCCCTCTTTCTTGAACATATATCCTCCTATCGAGTTGTTGCCAAATTCGGCAGAAACAGGCTGATTTCAGGCCACACCATCAAACATAGAACAATAAAGATCTCGCACACGAGAAACCATCCGACTCCTCTGAAAATAGTCGCGATCGGCACGTCCACCGCGGTGCGGACCGCGAAGACGTTCAGACCGACTGGCGGCGTGAGCAAGCCGATCTCAAGAAACTTGACGACGAGGACCCCCATCCAGATGCCGTCCATCTTGAATGCGTCGAACATCGGCAATAGCAATGGCAACGTCAGCAGCATGATCCCCACCGGATCGAGAAAACTGCCGAGCACCAAATAGATCACCGTGGTGAAAGCAAGCACCGTCCACTGGCTGTTCGAATATGCTGTGACGACATCGGAAAGCGCAAATGGCAGTCCCGTCAGGACCAGGAAACGCGTGAGCATGATCGCGCCGGCCGCGATAAAGAAGATATTGGCAGTGCTGCTGACCGCCTCGAGAACCGCTGCGCGCATATTGCCGAGGCCGCTCTTGCCCATGACCAGCGCGATTACAAAGGCCAGCAACGCGCCGAATGCGCCTGCCTCCGTCACGGTCGTCACGCCGGAGTAGATGCCGCCGATGACGCCTAGGATGAGCAGCGGGAAAGGCCAGATGTCGCGCAACGCTGAGAACTTGGCCGACCAGCTAACGCGCTCGAGGACCGGCGGTGCCAGGCTGGGGTCTAGCTTGCAGCGAATCACGATCATTACCGTGTAGAAAGCCGCCGTCAGCAGTCCCGGCAGTATCCCTGCGATGAGAAGCGCTGAAACCGATTCCTCGGCGAAAATGCCGTACAGCACGAACAGTATGCTCGGTGGAATGAGCGACCCGAGGGTACCGCCCGAGGCGACGACTCCGGTGGCGAGTCCCGGGTCGTAGCGGTAGCGCAGCATCTCGGGGGTGGCGATCTTGGCCATCGCCGATGCGGTCGCCAGGCTGGACCCGGAGGCGGCGGCGAAACCGGCGCATGCCATGTTGGTGGCGACCGCGAGTCCGCCGGGAAGACCCGCCAGCCAAAGCCTTGCCGCCCTGAACAGCGAACTGGTGACGCCCGAATAGTAGACGATCGCGCCCATGAGCAGGAACATCGGCACCGCCGAAAGCGTCCAATGCGCGATGAAATCATAGGGCAGGATGGCGATCGTGCCGGCCGCGGTGGCGAGACCATTGATCTTCCAGATACCAAGGAATGAGACCATGCCCAGAGCGAGTCCCACCGGAACTCGCAAGGCAAGCAAGACCAAGATCGCGCCCAGCCCGAACACCCCTGTCTCAAGCGGTGACATCTTCGCCTACCGCCTTTCGCGTACCATCGGTGACAGCGTGACCGACAAGTCGTCTCCACGCCATGAGCAGGCAGTAAATCCCGACGAGCGTCATGCCGACCGGCAGAAGCCAGCGGCTCGGCCAAATGGCCAACATGTCTACCGTGGTATCGACGAACTCGCCTATTTGAGTCTTGTGGATTGCATGCTCGGCGGTGTACCACGCCCATACCAGGAACCACGACGCGAGCAACAGGTCGGTTGCGATGTCCGACACACGTATGGACCGAGCGCTCATCAGTCCCGAAAGTATCTCAACCTTGATCATGAGATCCTTGCGGCGCAAATGGAGCAACGGCAGGAACCCGATACTCACCATGTAATAGTGGCTGACGATTTCGGTCGTAGCGTCGAGTGACTCGCTTAACACCAGCCGCGAGAGGATATCCGCAGCGACGTGCAGGGCCATGAGAACCATGGCGACTGACGCCACAAATACCAGCAAGCCGTCCAGTGCATTGAACAGGCGATCAAGGTAGGTACGCACGGATCAGTGCCACGCCGTCGGCATGCCGCCCTGCGTCGCCGCAGGACGGGCAAATCCACGTGTCGCCGACGTGTCGTGGCAAATTGCCTTCCTCATTCAAACCTCCGACCACAAAGTTGGACGGCCATTATTCTTCTTGGGCGGGCAGGTTGTCTTCCTGCCTTATGGGGTTCCCTCATCGAGGGAGGGACAGCAATTCTTGCTTTGCCGTCGTTGATGAACGCAACTCTCGGGTAACT